>OIYH01002013.1_pt1 | contig 10956 bp, 10 predicted proteins | sample 1587911 | NCBI WGS metagenome assembly OIYH01 (sample SAMN03283252) | human gut metagenome | biome: human-associated habitat; material: feces | host: Homo sapiens | place: USA | collected 2013
GCTATAAGCCGCTGAGCCCCTACGCTGCCGTCAAGCGTGACCTGGCCCTTGTCTGTGAGGAAAAGGTCACCTGCGGCGAGATCGAGGACACCATCAAGAAGGCAAGCTCCCTCATCACCGAGGTCAAGCTGTTCGATATTTACCGCGGCGCAAACCTGGGCGAGGGCAAGAAGAGCATGGCCTTCTCCCTGACCCTGTCTGACCCCAGCGCGGAGATCTCCGCTGAGCAGGTCGAGCGCACCGTCAAGAAGGTGCTGGGCAACCTGAAGTTCAAGCTGGGCATTGAGATCCGGTAAACGGTGATCTTTACACAGCACTATGATTCTCCTCTGGGCGGCATCCTGCTGGCCGCTGATGACATCGGCCTGACCGGCCTCTGGTTCGAAGGGCAGAAATACTTTGCCCGCACCCTGGATGCGGTGCATCAGGAGCAGGAGACCGCTGTGCTCTCCGAGGCCAGTCGCTGGCTGGATGTTTATTTCGGCGGGCAGGAGCCGGACTTTACCCCGCCGCTCCATCCCGCTGGTTCTGCCTTTCAGCAGGAGGTGTGGGCGCTGCTGCGCCGCATCCCCTGCGGCCAGACCACGACCTATGGTGCACTGGCAAGGCAGCTTGCCGCAGAGCGCGGCCTTTCCCGGATGTCTGCGCAGGCTGTGGGCGGGGCTGTCGGTCACAATGTGATCTCCATCATCATTCCCTGCCACCGCGTTGTCGGAACAAACGGCAGCCTGACCGGATATGCAGGCGGCATCGATAAAAAAGCCGCGCTGCTGAGACTGGAAATGAAAATGACGCGGTAAGAAATGCAGCAAATGAAAAATCCGAACCTTTTCCCGATGGGAAGAGGTTCGGATTTTTCTTGTGTGGTGGAGGCGATGGGAGTCGAACCCATGTCCGAAAAGAGTTCAGCGTAGGTGTCTCCGGGTGCAGGCGATCAACAACATTCCCTCCGCGTCACGCCGGTCGCCAGGCTAACGCATTGGTAGCTTCATGAGTTCCTGCCGGTCCGCAAAGCTTAGGTCCGTTCAGGTGCTGTGTCTAAAGGACGCCCCGGCCCCACACGACACAAGAGTGGGCGGAACGCGCAGCACTCAGGCTGCGAGCAACTGATAATTATTGTTGTCAGTTAATTTTTTGGAGGAGTTTAGAGCAGGTCCCCCACTGCTACCCGCTGCCCAGGCCTCGCTCCCCCCGTCGAAACCTTTACGCCCCCATAAAACACACCTTGCGGTGTGGGTAAGCTTTGAAGTTTCCGGGCAGGAATGCTGCCTGAAATCAATAGTAAACGCCGTTGGATTTAACGGCCCGGTCGATGGAGCGCTTGGCATCGCGCTTGGCGGCATCTGCGCGCTTGTCGTAGAGCTTTTTGCCCTTGCACAGGCCCAGCTCCATTTTGACGCGGCCATGCTTGAAGTAGAGCGAAAGCGGCACAAGAGTGTAGCCCTGCAGCTTGCACTGCTGGTGCAGCCGTCGGATCTCGTTCTTGTGGGCCAGCAGCCGCCGCACCCGCATGGGGTCCTGATTGAAGATGTTGCCGTGGTCGTAGGGGGTGATGTGCATTCCCTTGACCAGCAGCTCGCCGTCCTCAATGTCGACCCAGCTGTCTTTCAGGTTTACGCCGCCGGCACGCAGGCTCTTGACCTCGGTGCCTTTCAGCTCAACGCCGGTCTCCAGCGCTTCCAGAACGAAATACTCGTGGCGCGCTTCCCGGTTTGTGGCAATCGTCTTGGTTGCCGGACGCTCTTTGGTCGGTGCCATTCCGCGCGCCTCCTTTCTATCGCTTTGGTATCGTTACGTTAGTATATCATATTTTTGTGGATTTTCAAGGTCACTTTTTGAAGAAACTGTAAATCTTTCCCACAAAAAGCGCCTTACAGCTTTTTATAGCCCGCCGGTTCGTCCGCTGCACACCGCCGCTCCATCAGGTAGGTGTCCAGCCAGCGGCCGTGGCAGTCCCGGGCAATGCGCTCCCGGCGGCCCACCACGCGGAAGCCACATTTCAGGTGCAGGCCCCGGGAGGGGGCGTTGTCCTGCAGCACCGTGGACTGCAGCGTCCAGTACCCGGCCTGTTCGGCCTCGCGGCAGAGCGCTGTGAGCAGGTGATAGCCCAGCCCCTTGCCCCGGAATTTCTCCCCGACATAGATGCTCACCTCGGCCACGCCGCGATAGCACCAGCGGGGATCTACCCGATGCAGGGCTGCCCAGCCGGCCACGACCCCATCGTCCAGCACTACCAGGCGGCATTCCCGGGTATGGGATGCGTCCCAGGCGGTGTAGGGCGGGCAGTTGGTCTGGAAGGTGGCGTGCTCGGTGGCAATGCCCTCCAGATATATTTTGGACACGGCAGTCCAATCCTCCGGCATCATGGGCCGGACTGTGATCTCACTCATATTCCTATCCTGACCGGAGCCGCAATGCTCCGGTTTCCCCTCATTGCGTGTGCAATATCTTTTTTCAGTATAGCAGAATCTGCCGCAAATCACAATGGAAACCTGTTCACCTCAGGCCGGGCAGAATGTCCGGAATCTGAATACCCGGCCCCTCGGAAGCGTGGAGATCACAACGCATGGATTTTGCGGACAGATTTGTTTTGACAATACCGGCGGGTGTGATACAATAGAACAAAAACCAACTGGTGTCGCCTGTGCAGTCTCATATTATAGTCCTCTGTATGGGAAAATGCAATCAGGGCGGTGCCGGGGGAAAGGAACGGAACATGAAACAGGCAAAACGAATCGCCGCGATGATGCTGTGTCTGCTGGCCCTGCTGGCCCTGCCCGCCGGTGCCGTAATGGAAAAAGGAGAGCCCAACATCACGGCCCAGACCACCATGAAGGAAGTGCGCAACAACCCGGGCATCAAGAACTCTGGCTTCTACACCTACTCGCAGGATAAGGACTGCCCGCCGGGTCAGGCCCTGTGGGAGATGACCACTGTGGAAGGCTACACCAACGAGTATGTGGCCGAAGGCTGTGCCAAGGGGCTGAATCTGGTCATTGAGAACTACAACAATGGCGTTCAGGTCACCCACTCGTTCTACACGGATGAGGAAAAGGCGGCGGACCGCACCAAAAACAACACCAGCCTGTTCTATTTCCCGGCCAAGGCTGAAAATGCCAAGTTTGCGCTGATCCTGGCTGGCAGCGGTGCCAATGAGAGCGCCGAGCTGGAGGAGGGAGCCTGCACGGCCTGGCAGCTGCATGAGCTGGGCTATGCCGCCTTTATTCTGCGATATCGCGTCTGGACGGATGCTTCCGATGACGCTCCGCTGGAGGACATCGGCCGGGCCATGCAGTACATTGAGGAACACGCTGCGGAGTTTGGCATCCAGCCGGAGCAGTACGCCATCGTGGGATATTCCATGGGCGGCCACCTGACGGGCCTGTTCGGCACGGAATCGGTGGGGTATCAGCATTACAATGTGCCCAAGCCCGCTGCCCTGCTGCTGGGCTACCCCATCAACGATATGACCTACATCAAGCCCATCTACCATGTCATTCAGGATATCGGCGCGTACGGCCCCAAATACTATACCCGGAACCTTTCGGATGAGATCACGCCGGACTACCCCGCCACCTACCACTGGCACGGTGTGAATGACACACTGCTGAAGGAGCTGGTCTACTGGCGGCAGGGACCGCAGCTGGAAGCTGCCCTGCAGGCCAATCACGTCAAGCATGTTTACCGGGTGTTCAACAATGCACCTCACGTCTGCGGCATCGGCACCGGAACAGATGCCGAGAACTGGCTGGTGGAAGCCACTGCTTTCTGGGAAGAGCAGTGCGCCTGAGAGAAAGGATGAAACAGGATGAAAGATCTGAACGAAGCATTTGTGCATTTGAACGTCGGTCTGCCCGATGATGTGGAGCGGCTGAAGGCCGCGGGCTATTACAAGGAAGCCGTGGCACGGATCGATGAATATCTGGCCGAGGACTGGACGGAGACCCAGAACAGCCCCCGCAGTCAGGGGTTGGAAATGCCGGAGTACGAGCAGCCCGCCAACCCTGTGCCCCACGGCGTGGACGCGCTGCGGGATGCCCTGCTGGTGCAGAAGGAGATCATGTGCCGTCTGCCGCAGGAATACTGCTGGAACGAGGCACAGGCCGTGGCCCGGATGCAGGGCCTTGTGCGGGATTTCACGGTGGAGGAGTTCCGCCAGCTGGTGCATGAGGGCCGGGTGGACTGGCGGTTTGTGGAAGGGGAGAAGCACTACCTTGACCGCTTTGCCGAGACGCTGATCGCCACCCACGCCGACCTTGCCGCCCGTCAGCTTGACCCGCCCGCCCCGGCCGCGCTGGCCCGGGAGCGCCGCCGCCGCATCCATGACCAGATGGAGCGGGAAGGGCAGGCCAGTGCCCGCATCACGCTGAAGACCAGTGTGGGGATGTCGGATGAGGCCTTTGCCGCCGCTCTGGCCAAGGCAAAGGCAGAGGGCCGGGAGAGCGTACACGTCCGCGCCTGGCTGCCCATCCCGGCGGAATGCCTGGCCCAGAGCGAGATCGAGCTGCAGAGCTTTACCGAGCAGCCGGGCCGCATCGCCGATGCAAACGCCCCCCAGCGCACGGTCTGCTGGGAGGCTGACCTGACCGAAAACCGCCGCTTCGGGGTGCAGTACCGTTACAAGACAACGGCAGTTTATGCTGACCCGCTGGACTTTGTGCCTGCACCGGAACAGCCGACCTTTGATACCGAGGAGCAGGCCCCGCATATCGTGTTCACGCCCTACCTGCGGGCGCTGGCCGCACAGCTGACCGAAGGAATCACCGACCCGGCGGAAAAGGCAAAGCGCATCTATGATTACGTTACCCTGAACGTGCGGTATCACTATCAGCCCGCTTACTTTGTGCAGGAATGCCTGCCCGACCGCTGCGCACGGAACCGGCGCGGTGACTGCGGCATTATGGCCCTGACCTTCATCACCCTCTGCCGTCTGGTGGGTATTCCGGCCCGCTGGCAGAGCGGCCTGTCGGTGTCGCCCACCGGCGTGGGCTGCCACGACTGGGCCATGTTCTACATTGCCCCCAAGGGCTGGATGTATGCCGACTGCTCGTTTGGTGCCTCCATGGCACGGCAGGGCGAGGAAGAGCTGCGCCGCCACTACTTCGGCAGTCTGGACACCGGGCGCATGGTGGCAAACCGCGCCTTTGAGGCATCCTTTGACCCGCCGATGTACGGGTTCCGCTCCGACCCCTATGATAACCAGTCGGGCGAGTGCGAGGTGGACGGCGTGGGCCTTTATGGCGATGCGCTGGATACCCGGAAAGAATTGGTCGATTTCGAGGACTTATAATCAATGGAATTTTTAGCTGGATTGTACACCCTGCTGCTGGTTACCATCTGCCTGCTGCTGGCAGTGGTGCTCTGGAAACTGAACAAGCCCCGGAACGGGGGAGACTACGAGGAGCTCAAGCGCTGGATGCAGCAGCAGCTCGATGCACAGGCAAAAGACTTTGCGGCCAGACAGGCGGCAATGGCGGAGCAGAATTACACCGCCATCCGCAGTGTCAGTGAGACGCTGCAGACCTCAGTGCAGAGCATGAGCACCACGCTGGCACAGGGCCAGAGCGGCCAGCAGCAGATCCTGACCCAGCGGCTCCAGAGTCTGGAGGCCGCCAACACCCAGAAGCTGGAAGAGCTGCGCAAGACCCTTGCGGAAAACATGACCGCCCTGCAGGCCGAGAACGCCAAAAAGCTGGATGAGATCCGCCACACTGTGGACGAGCAACTGCAGGATGCCCTGCAGAAGCGGGTGACCGAGAGCTTCAAGGCTGTGAACGACCAGCTGGAACAGGTGTACAAGGGGCTGGGCGAGATGCAGAACCTTGCCGCCGATGTGGGCGGGCTGAAGCAGGTGCTCTCGGGCGTTAAGACCCGCGGCATTCTGGGAGAGATCCAGCTGGGGGCTATTCTGGAAGAGATCCTGGCCCCGGAGCAGTACGAGACCAATGTGGCTACCATTCCGGGCAGCACCCAGCGGGTAGAATATGCCATCAAGATGCCGGGTGCGGACGGCGGCACGGTCTGGCTGCCCATCGACTCCAAATTTCCCGGCGATACCTACGCGCACTTGCAGGATGCTCAGGCCTCCGGCGATGCGCAGGCGGTGGAGAATGCCCGCCATGCGCTGGAACTGGTGCTGCGGAGCGAGGCAAAGGATATCCGGGAAAAGTATGTGGAGCCGCCCTACACCACGACCTTTGGCATCCTCTTCCTGCCTTTTGAGGGGCTGTACGCCGAGGTGGTGAACGCCGGTCTGCTGGAGGTGCTGCAGCGGGATTATCAGGTGAACATTGCAGGCCCCAGCACCATGGCGGCTCTGCTCAACAGCCTGCAGATGGGCTTCAAGACCCTTGCCATCCAGAAGCGCTCCGGCGAGGTCTGGCAGCTGCTGGGTGCCGTTAAGACGGAGTTCGATAAGTTCGGGCAGGGGCTCTCCAAGATGCAGCAGCGCCTGCGCCAGACCGATGAAGAGCTGGACAACCTCATTGGTGTCCGCAGCCGGGCCATCAGCCGCAAGCTCCGCAGTGTCCAGAGCCTGGATGATGCCAGCGCGGCAGCCCTGCTGGAGCTGGACAACGAGCCCGGCCGGCCGGTGGCAGCAAGACTGCCGGAGGAGCTTGAATAATTCTTAACAATGTGCTATACTAGGAACTGTTATTAGTATTATACTGCCGCTTTTTCGGCACAGCAATATAGATAGAGAGGATGTCTGCTATGAGCGTGAAAAAGATCAGCGAAGCCATTCTGGGCGTGGGTGTGGACGATACCACCATTGACCTGTTCGAGAGCCAGTACCCGGTGCCCACCGGCGTGAGCTACAATTCCTATGTCATTCTGGACGAAAAGACTGCCATTCTGGATACGGTGGACAACCGTGCCACGGAGCCCTGGCTTGCCAACCTGACCGAGGCACTGGCCGGACGCAAGCCGGATTACCTGGTGGTCAGCCACATGGAGCCTGACCACGGTGCCAATATCGCCAGACTGGCCGCCCTCTACCCGGAAATGCAGGTGGTGGGCAACGCCAAGACTTTCCTGTATATGGATCAGTTCTTTGGGGCGGATGCCGTTGCCAAGGAGCGCCGCGTGGTGGTGAAGGACGGCGAGAGCCTGAGCCTGGGCACCCACACCCTGACCTTTGTGTTTGCCCCCATGGTGCACTGGCCCGAGGTCATGGTGAGCTATGAGAGCAGTGAAAAGGTGCTCTTCTCTGCAGACGGCTTTGGCCGGTTTGGTGCAGTGGCCAGGTTTGACGAAAACGCCGACTGGGCCAGCGAGGCCCGCCGCTACTACCTGAACATCGTGGGCAAGTACGGCCCGCAGGTGCAGGCTCTGCTGAAAAAGGCCGCCGCGCTGGATATCGCCACCATCTGCCCCCTGCACGGCCCTGTGCTGACCGGCGATCTGAGCAAGTACCTGAACTACTATGACCTGTGGTCCAGCTACAAGGCCGAGGAGCCGGAGAAGATCCTGGTGGCCAGCGCTTCCATCCACGGCCACACCAGAGCCGCCGCCCACACCATGGCTGAGAAGCTGCGCGCCAAGGGTGCCAAGGTGGTGGAGATGGATCTGACCCGCACCGATGTCTCCTATGCCGTCACTGAGGCCTTCCGCTGCGGCCGGATCGTGCTGGCCTGTGCCACCTACGATGGCTTCCTCTTCCCGCCGATGGAGAATCTGCTGACCCACCTCAAGACCAAGAACTTCCAGGGCCGCACCGTTGGCCTGATGGAGAACGGCACCTGGGCCCCCATGGCTGCAAAGCTGATGCGTGCCGAGCTGGACGGCATGAAGAACATCACCGTTTGTGATGCCGTTGTGACCATCCGCTCTGCCGCCAATGCCGCCGCTGAGGCACAGATGGATGTGCTGGCTGACGAGCTCCTGGCAAAATAACGAATCGACCCCATAAAAACGAACGAACGCCTGCCGAGTGAGAAAAGCCCGGCAGGCGTTCGTTTTGTCTATGCGGGAGGTATAGCAGAGTAGCATCTTCGCACGGGGGTAGGCGGCAAAGTCTTTTTTGTGTGGAGTTCGCCTTTCTTTATCAGAACAAATCGTACTGCTTCATAGTTTCAGCTTTTCGGGAATCATGCTTCTCGTAGTAGCCGATCAGGGTGCCGCTTGCATCCCGCAGGGCTACCATGTAGACGTCGCGGTCGTGCTTTGCGTTGTGATAGGTATAGACGATGTTGTGGCTGGCATCCGCCGCGAACCACTCGACCACCTTGCGGATGGCTTCCACCGAATGGGGGTTGTGGCAGGCCAGAAGGCTTTTGCCCAGCAGGGAAGCGCCGCCGTATTTTTTGTAATCCACCACAGCGGCAGGGTTCATATAGAGGATGGTGTGATCCAGGTCGCAGATAACCACGGCCTCGCGATCCTGGTCGATGATGCTTTTGAAATAGGCGTTCAGGTCTGCCATGATGTTGCTCCTTCTTTATTCTTATCCAGCGCGTCGAACTGCTTGAGGATCTGCGGGTCCTTCAGCTTGATGACCTTGCCGGTGAGGTAGTGCAGGGTGTTCTCCTCCGGGATATCCAGGAAGCTGATGCGGACGGCGCAGAGAGCCTGCGTCCGAGTGCCGGTGCGCTCGTTCATCTTGCGGTTGCCGTATTTGATATCTCCCAGCACCGGCTTGCCCAGATAGGCCAGATGCGCGCGGATCTGATGGGTGCGGCCCGTGACCAGGCCAATCCTGCACAGGGCAAAGGGCCCGGCGGTGCGCAGCACGTCCACATCGGTGATGATCTGCTTGCGGCGCTCATCCTGAGATTGGTGGGCGTGGATGCTGACCTTGTTGTTCTTCTCGTCGTGCTCCCACCAGGCCGTGAATCGCCCGCTCTGGGGGATGCCCACGGTGATGGTGTAGTATTCCTTTTTGAGCAGGTCGGTGCGGATGATCTCGTTCATGTCCCGCAGGGCGGCGTAGCTCTTGGCAGCGATGACAAGGCCCTCGGTGCCACGGTCCAGCCGGTTGCAGATGCCGGGCTTGAAGCGGTTCTCACCGCCCGCATCGTACTCGCCCTTCTGGGCCAGATACTGGGTGAATGCGTCCACAAGGTTGGCATCGCCGGTGCGGTCGCTGTGGCAGAGCAGGTGGGTGGGCTTGTACAGCACGGCAATGTTCTCGTCCTCATAGATGACGGTTACCTTGGGCTGGTTCTGCTGCTTTTTGGGGGCAGGCTTGCGGGCTGCAGGCTTTGCGCCCTCGGGCGGGAAGAATTCATCGTTGATGTACAGCTCAATGAGGTCGCCCGCCTTGAGCCGATCCTCGGGGGCTCCTTTTTTGCCGTTGACCTTGACCCGCTTGTTGCGGAAGCTCTTGTACAGCAGGCTGGTGGGGAAATCGCGCGTCACGCTCTGGACAAAGCGGGAAAGCCGCACGCCTTCGTCGTTTGCGGTTGCAGTAAATTGTTTCATAAAATCGTTCCTTTTGTTGGATGAAAGACAAGCCCTCTCAGTCTTTGCTTCGCAAATCCACCTCTCCCAAAGGGAGAGGCAATGCATCTCCCGGGCTCAGTACATGCTGACCGAGAGCCACAAGGGGCTCTCCCTTTGGGAGAGCTGGCAAAGCCGCAGGCTTTGACTGAGAGGGCATATTGATTCATAAAAAAGCCTTTTCTCTATAATAAACCACCCTTTCTTTGAAGTCAACGCAGAATATTTCCTGTGCCCCCTTGTGTTTTGCTGAAAAAACGGTACTATTAGAGTAATAACGCAAAAGGAGAACGACCATGGCGAAGGAAAGCAGCCCGCATACGGGGCACCGCCAGCGGATGCGCGCCCGGGTGGAGCAGTACGGACTGGAAAGTCTGGCACCCCATGAAGCGCTGGAATATGTCCTTTACATCACCAACACCCGCAAGGACACCAACGGCCTTGCCCATGCCCTCATGGACCGGTTCGGAGACTTTGCCGGGGTGCTGGATGCCTCCGAGGAGGATCTGCTGACGGTGGAGGGGGTAGGCCCCTCTACCGCCCGGATGCTGCATCTTTTGCCGCAGGTCGGCAGATACTATACCCAGTGTGCGGTCAACGGCAAAAAATGCATGAAGACCACCGACCAGCTGGCCGAATACCTGATGGCACAGTTTGCCGGGACTGTGCAGGAACGCGCCCTGCTGGCTGCGCTGGATGGCCGCAGCCGGATCAAGGGGCTGTTCTGGCTGCGGGACGGCACCAGCGACCGGGTGAGTCTGGAGATCAAGGATGTGGTGGCGGCAGCCCTCAAGGGCGGTACCGACAGTGTGGTGCTCTGCCATAACCACCCCAACGGCGTGGCCCTGCCCTCGCGGGAGGATCTGATGGCCACCGAGAATATCGTCCGGGCACTGGGGCTGGTCAAGGTGCATCTGCGGGATCACATCATCCTGACCGAGAGCGAATATTTCTCCATGCGGGAGGCCAACCGCCTGCCGTTCTACGATTTCCAGACCGGGGAGATGCTCAGGCCGTATTGATATTATAAAATAATTGTGTTATAATCAACATGAAAAGCACAACTATTTGTAGTTCCATCTGAGAACAGAAAGGAGAACCGAGACATGGCCGATGAACAGTTCCATCTCGTCTCCAACTATGCCCCCACGGGTGACCAGCCCCAGGCCATTGAACAGCTGGTAGAGGGCGTTGAGCGGGGCGACCGCTGCCAGACCCTGCTGGGTGTGACCGGCAGCGGCAAGACCTTTACCATGGCCAACGTGATCGCCCGGTGCAACCGCCCCACGCTGGTGCTGGCCCATAATAAGACGCTGGCGGCCCAGCTCTGCACCGAGTTCCGCTCGTTCTTCCCGGACAATGCGGTGGAGTATTTTGTTTCCTACTACGATTACTACCAGCCCGAAGCCTACATCCCCAGCACCGATACCTACATTGAAAAGGACAGTGCCATCAACGATGAGATCGACCGCCTGCGCCATTCGGCCACGGCGGCGCTTTCGGAGCGGCGGGATG
>OIYH01002016.1_pt1 | contig 10954 bp, 8 predicted proteins | sample 1587911 | NCBI WGS metagenome assembly OIYH01 (sample SAMN03283252) | human gut metagenome | biome: human-associated habitat; material: feces | host: Homo sapiens | place: USA | collected 2013
AAATCGCCCCCGACACATTCCGGGGACGAAACGCCTGATTTGGGGGATGAATTGCTAAACCTGTGGAATCAATATCTCCGTCGTGAATGCCCCATCCTCGCTGTTGCGGCTGAGGTAGCCATCCAGCTTTTCCACGATGGCATCAATGCGCACCAGCCCGAAGCCGTGGCCCTCGCCCTTGGTGGTGACAAAACGGCCCGCAAGCTTTTTCTGCTTTTTAGTTGCCGTGAAATTGGTGAAGGAGATATAGAGCTGTGTGCCCTTCATATCCATATATACCCGGATGAGCCGCTCCTCCTCGGGCAGCTCCGCACTGGCATCCATGGCGTTATCAAAAAGGTTGCCCAGGATGCAGCAGAGGTCAAGCTCACTCATTTTCAGTTTGACCGGGATATGGGCATCGATCTGCACCGGGATATTTCGGCTCTTGGCAAGGGAGATCTTGCTGTTGATGATGGCATCAGCCATGGCATTGCCGGTTTTTACAGCCAGATCAACAGTGTTCAGGTCGGTATCCAATGCATCCAGGTAGGCTTTGATGCCGTCCATATCCCCCTGTGCCGCCAGCACCTTCATGGTCTGGATGTGTCCCCGGTAATCGTGCCGCCATCCCCGCATCTGGCGGTACATGTTGTCCACCTCTTTGTAGTGGGTCTCGATGAGCTCCCGCTGGTAAGCGGCGATGCGTTTATCGAGGAGCTTTGAAAAGAATTTAAGTTTCATCATTAAGTCCTCTCAATGATTGCCCGGTTCAGGGGCTCATAGGCACCCCGGGGCAATGGGAGGGCGGTACCATCGGCCAGCACGACTTCCTTTTTGGTCACACGGCGGATCTGTTTCAGGTTCAGGATCATCCCCCGCCCCACCCGGAGGAAGCCTTCGTCCAGCTGGGCCTCGAACTCACCAAGCGTCCGCTTGACGGTGTAATCCTGCTTGGCATGAACCGTGACGTAATTCTGGTGCACGTCCAGATACCGCACCTCATACAGCGGCAGGCGCACCAGCTCGCCGGAAAGCTCCAGGTTCAGGCACCGGGCGTTGCGGCGGTGCTTTTCCCAGGCACGGTCGAGAACAGCAAAGAGCTTTTCGCGGCTGACCGGCTTCACCAGGTAGTGGAGGGCGGCCACGTCATAGCCCTCGGCAATGTAATCGGAGTAGCCGGTGATGAACACGATCTGCACGGCTTCATTCTCCTGCCGCACCGTTTTGGCCAGCGTCACACCGTCCGTGCCCGGCATTTCCACGTCCAGAAGTAATAGGTCAAAGCTTTTGTCCTCTGCGTAGCGAAAAAGAAAGGCATCCGCCGAGGCAAAGCGCTCACTCTCCACCTCAATGCCACGCTCTGCGGCCCACTGGTGCAGAATGCTCCCCACAAATTCAGCATCGGTCGTGCTGTCATCACAGATCGCGGCACGGTATGACATGGCGGCTTCTCCTCTCTTTCCGTAAACTCTGGGTAGAGTATGACACACTTTCTCCCCGATTGCAACAAAAAAGAAGCGGCTGACACGACAGCCGCTTCTTTTTGTACGATTTCATTTTATGAATTATTTTCAGTTGTGCTGTTTCAGGGCGCAGACCGCAATGCTCAAAGCACTCCAAGCTGCCTGATACATCAGGACAGCGGCCACCGACAGGGTGCCGATGCTGCCCGCGTAGGTCAGCAGAACACCGATGACCACCGAGAACCAGACCGAGACCATCTGCACCGTGGTGGCGCTCGTCTCGGCGTTCTGGGCCTTTTCCGCCGCGCGCAGGCCGCCGATCAGGCTGGCAAAGCCCTTATCATGCAGCATACAGCAGCGGGCCGTCTCGTCCGGCTGGGCAGGGGTCAGCGCACTGCACTGCTCCTGATCCAGCAGAGTGATCATCCCCTCGGGCAGATGGTAAGCCTCGGTGATGTGGCGGGCCGTCAGGCTGGGGTCCTCACAGGTGACCAGCAGGCGGATGTTCTCCCGCTGCAGCACCTCCAGCCCGCGGGCGGCGTTGCGGCCGCCCACATAGTGGAGCACGAACATGGCGTGCAGGCTGCCGGAAACAGCCAGATACAGGATCTGCAGCGCGCCGTTTTGGGAGTGCTCATCCTCATACTCCTGCTCGGGCAGGGGCACGCCCTCCCGCTCCATGTACAGCCGGTTGCCGATGAGCACCCGGTTGTTATCACACCAGGCGGCAAAACCAAGGCCGTGGTGGACCTCCAGATCCTTCACAGGGTACAGGATCTCGGTGCGGTCCTCGATGATCTGGCGGAACAGCCCCCGCAGGGTCTCACAGCTGTGGTTGAGGATACTGGCCGCATAGAGGATGGCACGGTCGATGCGGCCGCCCTTGAAGATGCGGATGTCCTCCAGGTTCACGCTGTCGGCGGTAAAGAGCTCGTCGGCATCCACCTGCACGGTGTCCACACCGCCCAGCTCCTCAATGGCAGCCCAGCCGGGCACCACGGCACCGGCGGCGGCTGCGGTCTTTTGCAGGCGCAGAGACGCGATGCCCGCAACCAGGGTGGAGGACAGCGGTGCACCCATGCAGAGCATGGAGGTCAGGGCTGCGGCCATGCCGTTGGGCCCGCCGCCAAACAGCAGGAACACCAGCCCGCTGAGCACGGCGGCACCCAGCAGGATCAGGGCTGTCTTGCGGGCGCGGCGCTCACTGGCGCGCTCCCCGAAGCTCTGCTCCACCAGTGCTTCGTCCCACTGGACAGGGCGGCTGAGCAGCACCCAGGGATCTTTCTGATCCAGGCTCCGGGCCAGCACCCGGATCAGGTCCTTATCCCGGACGCGGAATGCGCCCTGCAGCCCCTCAGGGGATCGGGCGGCAAGGTCATAGCCGTTTCTGACGGCAGTCAGCAGGACACGGCTGCCCAGCAGGGCCAGGAACAGGCCCAGTGCGGCCACGCCGGAAAGCAGCGTCCAGCTGGAGTTCTGATAGCTCTGGGCGTTGAGCAGGGCGACCGCAGCCTGCACCAGCGCACCGCAGGCGGCCAGCGCCGGCATGGTGTCTGCACTGGGGCGGCCCTTGAGGCCCTGCAGACCATCCCGCAGGACAGGCCAGCCCACAGCCAGCGCACCGGCCAGAAAGAGCAGGTTGGCGGCATAGAACGCCGCCGGGGCGATCACGGGGTCAAGGGAGGCCACAGGGGCCAGCAGCCCCTCGGCAACAAGGCCAAAGTGGAGCAGCACCACGGCTAGGATGCCCTCCAGCACACACCGCAGCGTCAGCTCCGCGCCCATCCGGCGGAGCTTCTCCCCCACCTGCTCGGGCGTTTCCGGCTCGGCTTCTTCTTCAGGCTTCTCCTCAGCCTCCGGCGCGGCAGGGGCCGCTTCCTCAGCAGGCTGGGCCGGGGCCTCCTCTGCCGGGGCGGCAGGCCGGGCGGGTGCTTCGTCCTCTTCCAGTCCCATCAGCGGCAGGCTCATGCTGTCGTCCTTGCTGGGGGCCTCGGTGCGGGTAGGGGCCTGCGGCTCGTTCTCGTCCGCGCCCTTGCCAAAGAACTGGAACGCCTTTTCCGGTTCCGGCTCAACCTCCGGTGCGGCTTCCGGGGCAGACTTCGCCTGCTTTACCGACTGATCCTCGGCAAACACCATGGGGATGGCCGGGCCCTCAGGCGCTGCGGGAGCTTCCGGCTCCACGGCCAGCACCTCTTCGGGGGCATCCTGCACCTCCTCCACCGGGGCGGGCTTGGGGGTACCATAGAGCATGGCCTTGAGTTCGGCCATCTCTGCATCCTCCTGCTGCTCCTGCGGGGTCAGGGGGTCCTGGCGGCGGGGCGGCTCCGGCTTTTTCTCAGGCTGGGGTGCGGGCCGGGGTTCCGGCTTCGGCGCTGCGGGGGCTTCCGGCGCGGTGGGCAGAGCCACAGGCTCTGCTTCCTCCAGCTCTCCGGGCTCCAATGCCAGCTCCAGGCCGGCCTCGGCTTCTTCCTCATGGCCCAGCACGATCTCACCCGTGGGCGGCAGCTCATTCTGCACGGCCGGGGCGGCGGCTGGCTCCTCTTTGTCCTTTTCGCGGTGGAAGAACTTGCCCAGCAGGCTGCCGGTATTCTCCTTTTCCTCATCGCGGCGCTTCATCTCTTCGGGCACCTGTGCCACGCTGGTGCTGAAAAACGTGCGGAACTTCTCGTTCTGCGCATCGATCTCTTCCTGTGTCAGCTCTTTGCGCTTATCATCCTTTGGCATCCTAGTCCCTCCCTGTTCTGGTCACGGCGGTCTGGCCGCTGTTTCTTACTCTGCGGCGCGCTGGCTCTGGATCTCGTACAGGATGATACCAGCCGCCACCGAAACATTGAAGCTGTCCACACCGGTGCCCTGAGCGGCCATATCCAGCCGCACCACACCATCGCAGAGCTTTTTCACCAGCTGGGATACACCGCTGCCCTCGCTGCCCAGCACCAGTGCGATGGGCCCGGTCAGGTTGTTCTTGCGCAGGGGCACACCGTCCATATCGGCGCAGTAGACGAACACCCCCTGATCCTTCAGGCGGCGGATGGTCTCGCCGATGTTGGCCACGCGGGCCACAGGCAGGCGCTCGGCCGCACCGGCGCTGGACTTGATAACGGTGGGGGTCACGGACGCGCCGCCCCGCTTGGGGATGACGATACCGTGGGCTCCGCACAGCAGAGCAGAGCGCATCACCGCGCCCAGATTATGGGGGTCCTCGATGCCGTCACTCAGCACCAGGAAAGGAGGCTCCCCCTTCTCTCTGGCAACGTTCAGCAGGTCCTCCACGGTCACATATTCGATCTCGCTGGCAAAGGCAGCCACGCCCTGATGGCTCTCGGTGCCGGTCATCAGGCGCAGCTTGTTGGGGTGCACCCGCTTGACCGTGGCCCCGGCCTCCTTGGCCATGGCGGTATAGTAAGCTGCCACGGCGGGGGCCATGCCCTCCGCGATCAGCACGGTATCCACGCCGGAACCGCTCTTGAGCAGCTCGGTCACGGGGTTTTTGCCGTAGACCAGGCTCTCATTCTTGGGCTGCTCCTCCGTGCTGCTGCGGCGGGGGCGGCGCGGCATTTTCTGTTCGTCCATTGATGTGTTCTCCTTCCATTCTATGGCAAGGCGGGCCGTTTGAGCCGCGCCATGGTTTCGTTCTGTTTCAGTTTTACTATATTTTGACACTGATACATTCTAAAGTATAGCATACCCCGGCATTCTTCGCAATGTTTGCCGAAGGCAAAAGTTTTCCACATTCAGCAGGCTATACAATTGGTAATTCGGCTCAAATTTTTCCACATGTTGAAAACCCGGTGGAAAATGTTCAAAAATCAAGTTTGTACGCCCACTTTCCGGGTGGAATTCCACAGTTTCCACCGAGTTTTTAACCTTCCAGGTTCGACACGCAAACTTCCCGCCGTACTTTTTGTAAAATTCAAGTCGGAATTATGACAATTTTTTGAAGGGAGATCCAGTGGTTTTTGCCAGAATCTCCAACATCAAAATGCCCAATGTGAATTTGTGTTGAAAACGCCGCGGGAACCGCCTTGATTTTATCCTGTAATTGGGGTATACTACCCTTAGGTTCGTTAAAGGATGCGCAATCTTGTATCCAAAACGGCTTTTTCACCCCAAAATGATTTTGCGGAGGTAATGAATAATGTTGGTAAATGCAACCGAAATGCTGATCAAGGCACGCGATGGCCACTACGGTGTGCCCCAGTTCAACATCAATAATCTGGAGTGGACCAAGGCAGTCCTGACCGCCTGCGAGGAAATGAAGAGCCCCGTTATCCTGGGTGTCTCTGAGGGCGCAGGCAAATACATGACCGGCTTCAAGACCGTTGCCGCCATGGTCAGCTCCATGGTGGAGACCATGGGCATCACCGTTCCCGTTGCCCTGCACCTGGACCACGGCACCTACGAGGGCTGCAAGGCCTGCGTTGAGGCCGGCTTCTCCTCCATCATGTTCGACGGCAGCCACTACTCCATCGAAGAGAACGTGGAAAAGACCAAGGAGCTGGTCGCTCTGGCACACTCCAAGGGCCTGAGCATCGAGGCCGAGGTCGGCTCCATCGGCGGCGTTGAGGACGGCGTTGTGGGCGCTGGCGAGATCGCAGACCCCGCTGAGTGCGCAAAGATCACCGATCTGGGCATCGACTTCCTGGCTGCCGGCATCGGCAACATCCACGGCGTTTACCCCGCCAACTGGAAGGGCCTGGACTTTGAGGCTCTGGACCGCATCCACAAGGCTACCAACAACATTCCTCTGGTCCTGCACGGCGGCACCGGCATCCCCGACGAGATGATCCAGAAGGCCATCAGCCTGGGCGTTTCCAAGATCAACATCAACACCGAGTGCCAGCTGGTCTTTGCTGAGGCCACCCGCAAGTACATCGAGGCTGGCAAGGATCAGCAGGGCAAGGGCTTCGACCCCCGCAAGCTGCTGGCTCCCGGCGCTCAGGCCATCGTTGACAAGTGCAAGGAAAAGATCGAGCTGTTCGGCTGCGCAGGCAAGGCCTGAGCCGAAGCGCATCTCCTGAGCACATTCCTGCCCCATAAATGATATTGCCCCGCTGTTCTGTGCATCACAAAACAGCGGGGCAGTTTTTTGTAAGCCAATCCGCAAAAAGGGGGCTGCTGCACCGGTTTTTCCCGTGTGCCGCAGCCCCTCTTCTTTACTGGTTCAATTTTGCAAACGCTTCCCGCACATCGCCGGAGAAGTAGAGCGTGCCCAGCGCGCACACGGGGCCGGTGCCCCCAAGGGCGACCGCCCGGGCCACACCGGCTTCAATGGTGGAAGCAGGCTCAGCCCTGCCGCCCCGGGCGCGGATCTGTTCGGCCAGCGTCTCAGCGGGCATGGCGCGGGGGGTATGGGCCGCCACGGTGACGAACTGCCCGGCCAGCGGCAGGAGCAGTGCCAGCATCTCGTCCACATCCTTATCCGCCATGATGCTGAGCAGGAACACGAACTTCTGCCCCGGAAAGCGGTCCCGCAGGCTCTGCACGGTGGCCCGCATTCCGTGGGCGTTGTGGCTGCCATCCAGCAAAAAGACGGGCGAATGCCGCAGCAGCTCGAATCGGCCCGGCCAGCGCACCTGTTCCAGACCGGCACGGATGGCGCTGTCCGGGATGTTCCAGCCCCGGCTGCGCAGTACCCGCAGGGCCGTAATGGCCGTGGCGGCGTTCCGGGGCTGATAGCTGCCGATCAGGGGCAGGCGGATGCCATTCAGGCCGTCAAAATCAAAGGTGACAGCATCCAGATCCCCGTCCTCGATGGTCAGCCTGCTGAGGTCCACCACGGTCAGCGGTGCGTGCCGCTCTGCCGCCGCACGGGCGATGACGGCATCGGCCTCGGGCACACCGCCATAGCTCACCACCGGACTGCCCGGCTTGATGATGCCCGCCTTGGCCGACGCGATATCGGCCAGGGTGGGGCCCAGCTCCTTTACATGATCCATGCCCAGCGCCGTGATGACCGCGCACTCCGGCGGGTCGATGACGTTGGTGGAATCCAGCGTGCCGCCCAGGCCCACCTCCAGCACCACGATGTCGCATTTCGTCTCAGCGAACCAGAGCATTCCCAACGCCGTGATGATCTCGAACTCGGTGGGGATATCGGTCATGGCATCGGCAGCGGGCTTCACACGCTCCACCAGCCGCACCAGCGCCTCGTCCGGGATCTGTTGGCCGTTTACCTGAATGCGCTCGTTGAACCGGTTGATAAAGGGCGAGGTATACAGGCCCACCCGGTAACCCGCCGCCTGCAGGCAGGAGGCCAGCATGGCCGCCGTGCTGCCCTTGCCGTTGGTGCCCGCCACATGGATGAATCTCAGCTGCTTGTGCGGATCTCCCAGTGCGGCCAGCAGGGTCCGGGTACGGGTCAGGCCCGGCTTGTGCCCCGCCCACTGGACGGCGTGGATATAGTTCAGTGCTTCTTCATAGTTCATTGTGCAATGCCTCGGATCGTTTTGTTTTCCAGCAGCAGGCGCACCAGCACGGTGTTCACCGCCGCCAGGACCAGCGCGTTGGGAATGCGGGTCACCAACACGCTCCACGGATAGTTATAGAAGAGGTGGAGTGCCAGCGAGTTGATGACAATGGAGCCCACCGCATGGCCGGCAAACACGCTGATCTGGGTGCGCAGGCCCAGCCGCAGGTTGGGCAGAGCGCGCCAGAGAAGGCCCGCCGTCAGGCCGATGGAGCCTGCCCCCAGCGTGATCAGCGGGTTGATGGCGTAGCCGGAAAGGGTGCCGCCGATCATATCGGCCACCGCACCCACGGCAAAGCCCTCCACCGGCCCGAACAGCACAGCGGCCAGCAGGGTGGGCAGGCTGCCCAGGTTGAACCGGACAAAGCCGGTGGAAATGCTCAGCACCCGGGCAAACACGATGCTCATGGCAGTGAGCAGGGCCAGCATGGTGAGCTTGCGGACGGAATTTCTGGAATGGTTCATATCAATTGTCCTCCCCTGTTTCGGGAACCGCGGGGCGGGCAATGCAAAACGCCCTCCCCTGTGACAAACCGCACAAAGGAGGGCGTGATTCAACGGTTCACATCCAGACGGGGCCGCAGACGGCCCCGTCTGCACCCAAGTCCATGCAGCAGCGGGATGCAGGCCATGCACCGCGGGTCTTACCTTCGTCCGCAGCACAACTCCCCGTTGATGCGGCACTTAACGCGCATGGCCTTACTCTGTTGATGGTCTTATTATATGCCTTTTTCCGACCCATTGCAACCACAACTCCCATCATCTTTCCCAATTCGCGGGGCAGATTTTTGGCGGGGGTGCACAATTCCGGCCTACACAAAAAGCCCTCCGGTGCGTCTCGTCCCGGAGGGCTTTGGGGTACAAATGGGCTGGTCAATTACTGCACATCGGTCAGCTCAGCCAGCTTGTGGAAGATCTCGGTGTTGTCATACACGCCGCGGAACTTGTCTGCACCCTGACCACGGGCGTAGAGGTTCACCATGGCACCGGTGTGGGCGTAGGTGGTATGATCCACACCGGACTTGTGGTTGATGGTGTGGCAGATGGCCATGCTGAAGGGGATGTAGGTGCCATACAGCTCGTAATCCTGCTGGCTCATCTTGCTCTGGCTGGAAGAGCCGACCTTGAGGGTGCGCTCGTAAGCGGTGCGCAGGTTCTCCACCTCGTAGTCGGTCAGCAGCAGCTTGCCTGCGTTGGCGGCATCGGGGTCGGTGGGCAGGGTCAGGCCGAAGTTTGCCTTCACATCCTGCATGGCAGTCTCAAAGGGAGTCTGATTCTTCACGTAGTTGTTCACATAGGTGGAATCGAACTTTGCGTAGGACATCTTCTGGTGGGCCAGATTGGTCAGGAAGGTATCGTAGTTGGTGGTCTTGTAGCCAATGCCCAGGCCGCCGGTCTCATGGTCAGCGGTCACCAGGATCAGGGTATCATCGGGATGCTGGGCGTAGAACTCCACAGCGGCCTGCACTGCGTTGTGCATCTCGATCACATCATGGATGGAGGCAGCGGCATCGTTGGCGTGGCAGGCCCAGTCGATCTTGCCGGACTCCACCATCATAAAGAAGCCGTTGCTGTTGTCCAGCAGCTCAATGCCCTTGCGGACATAGTCGGTCAGCTGCCACTCTCCCGGGGCGGCATCCATGGCGTAGTTCATGGACTTGCCGTCGGCCAGGTTCTCAGCGATGATCAGGGTCTTGCCTGCCCCGGCCTTCAGGGCAGCAGCACCGGCCTGGGTGGTGACAACGTTGTAACCAGCCTGTGCAGCCACCTCGTGGTTGTTGGGGCCGGTGCCATCGCCGTTCACCTTCTGGAACTCGCCGCCTGCGAAATATTCAAAGCCGGAGTTTGCCAGCTCCACGCCGATCTGATAGTAGTTCTTGCGGGTCTTCTGGTGTGCATAGAAGGCAGCAGGGGTGGCATGGTCAATGTTCACCGTGGAAACAATGCCAACCTTGTAGCCCTTCTGCTTATGGAGCTTCTCCGCAATGGTCTCATAGGGCACATCACGGGTCCAGGGGCACATATTGATGACACCGCTCTCGGTCTTTTTGCCGGAAGCGATGGAGGTGGCGGTGGAAGCGGAGTCCGGGCAGAAGGAGGTGCTGTCGTAGGTGGTCACGCTGCCCACCTCCGGGAACTGGGTAAAGCTCAGCTCTGCCTCGGTGATGGCACCGTTGTTGGTGACAGTGCCCTGATAGAACCGGGCAGACTGGATCTGGGCGGTGCCCATGCCATCGCCGATGAACAGGAAGATGTACTTGGGCTTCTTCTGGAACAGGCCAAAGCAGTTCTCCTCGTCAGCTGCGGTGGAAGCAGCCGGAGCGGCAGCGTTTGCAGCCACGGGGGCAGCAGTCATCAGACCGGCGGCAGATGCCACAGCACCCACTTTCAGGAAGCTGCGGCGGGACATTTTATGTTCTTTCATACGATAATTCCTCTCTTATCCTGAGCCCTCCCGGGCCCTGTTGCAATGTATCTTGGGAACGGTTCTATTGTACCCGTTCGGAGAAAGAGGGGAAACCATGGTAAGGCAAATCTTAGGTAAACCTTGGGCAATGAAAAACAGGCATTGGTAAAAAACAGGTGGTCTTTGTAAAATCGAGCCTTTCCTGCCCGCGGGCTCTTCCACTCCGTCAGGATTCGCCCCGGATCGGTTGCATCCGGTGGGCAAATCGTGTATACTGTAACCCGATTTTTATTTGCGGAGGGAGGGGTGCACATGTCCGTTTTGTGTCTGGGCGAAGTCTGGCTGGAGCTGAACGCCGCCACGGCTCCGGAGCTGACGGAGACGTTCCGGGCGCAGACCGGCGGCTGGGGTGCAGACTTCTGCCGCCAGTACGCCGCATTGGGCGGGCAGGCGGCTCTGCTGGCCCAGCTGGGAGCCGACCCCTTTGGCCGCAAGCTGGCGGCCCGGCTTGCCGGGGATGGTGTGGATTGCTCCCTGCTCTGCTTCACGGATGCCTTCCCCACGCCGGTGGTGTTCATCGGAGCAGACACCGCTCTGCCCTACCGTGCCCACACCGCCGGGCTGGCCCTTGGG
>OIYH01002020.1_pt1 | contig 10946 bp, 5 predicted proteins | sample 1587911 | NCBI WGS metagenome assembly OIYH01 (sample SAMN03283252) | human gut metagenome | biome: human-associated habitat; material: feces | host: Homo sapiens | place: USA | collected 2013
TCCAAAACAGGAACTTATGTGCTCTCCCGAAGTGTAACCGATTCGGATCAGCATACTGCTGCACTCGATACGCAGGTTACGGTGCTGGATAGAAATGCATCTGAAGAAGAGAAAAGCATTCAGCGTATTTTGTATACACTTCCGGATGCATCACATCTGACCGGGATCGGGTTCAACCGCGGCTATTATCACGACCGTCAGAATCTCGGACTGTGGATGCCGCATGGGAGCAGTCTTCAGATCCGTATCGTCAATGCAGAGGAATTTCAGCAGGATCTTACTGTTCAGTTTAAAAACGATGATTCGCAGACAGAGTCTTCCGCGACCATTCCAAAAGATGGCAGCTGGGTGACTTTATCCAATACGTTCACCGGTGATAATGGAGAAGAAAGTGCCGACAGCGTGCCGTTTATCACAACACCGAAAAATACGGCCGTTCAGCCGGTTATCGAATACCGATGGACCGACGATCTGAAAGAAATCCCATATTATCGCTACGGAGATTCCCAGCAGGCATTTTTTGATTCCTGGGATAAAAGCCAGGCACCATTTGCGATCATAGAGGGAAGTGCCGCAACGTTCCTTGTTCCGATCTGTGACCGAAATAACATTCTGAACTCTTCCTATGGCAACAAAAAAGAAGTTTACCGTTTCAAAACATTGGATGAAATGCTGGACTGGTATGCATCCTTTGTAAAACAGTACGATGCTTATTCCGGTCTTGACTATTATGCAGAAGATCCGTGGAATCAGGATATCCGGGCGAAATTTTTCATCAAGGCAAATGCTCATGGTGCCGGACAGGCCTATTATACGACCGACCACAGTGCCTACAACGGAAAAAGTCTTCAGACTTATCTGGTGAAAGACTGGATTTCGCTTCATGAATTTGGTCATGGATATGAAGGTGCGATCGCATCACAGGAAAATCCGTTCGTAGAGACAACCAACAACATCCTCGGTTATTATTTTGAGCCAACTTACCGACCGGCTGAAGACTTTGGCTGGCTGCTCGGTGAGTTTTCCGGCACAAAAAGTGAACGTTATGCACAGCTTGGAAACCGCATGAAAGAAAGCCTTGCTTCCAGCAATACGTTTGCCGATATTGTATCCGATCCATGGCATTACAACGTAAGCCTTTATATGTTTACCAACCTTATGGACAAACTCGGTCCGCAGCAGGCTGTTTCCGCAATGCATTCTCATTACCGGGAAGTTTATTATAAAACCGGCAAAAAAATGGGATCATCCGACGCCCTTGCGGAAAGTCTGGACAGCCTGGATTATAACGTGCTTCCTTACTTTGCATCCTGGCATATCCTCCCGTCAGGAAGGATTGCCGATCAGGTCTATGCGATGGACAAGCCGATGATCTATTATCTCAAGGAACTGATCCCGGACGATGCTGCGTGTGAGAAAACAAGGGTAGCACTTGGACTGGACGGCATCTACAGTCTGGTAAGCACCGATGACCTGGCAGATACCGGATATACCAGCAAAGTCCGTTTGAATATTCAGATCGATGATCTGACACAGATCAAAGGCAAAACGATCCGGATCAAAAACGGCAGCAAGATTGTAAAAGAAGTGATTGTTTCTTCAGGTGAAATACAGCTGGAACTTCCGGTCGGTATCTATGAACTTGAGATGCCGCTGCCAAAGGAAACCGCTTATCAGTACGATAACGAATATTTGATCGCATCCGCCGGAAACGTATCAAAAACAGTCTCCTATACCAAACAAACCGGAAATCCGCTGGCAGACGATATGCAGATTCAGATGCTTGGCCTTGGGGATGCATCCGTAGCATCCGTCAAGATTGATACAAACATGCAAAAACTGACTTGGACGGTGAATAGTACCACACCGCATTTTTATCTGGATGGTACTTACATCAGCATCCGTGTACTTGATCCGGATGGAAATGAGCTTTTGAACCAGTCTTTGCAGGCGAATGAAAAAGCAGATGGCGGAAACTTTGAGGTCGATTTTAAAACAGGTTCCACGCTGATTCTCTATCACCGAGAGGCAAGAGGAAGACAGCGTTTTGTAAGTTCCTACACCGGCGAGTCTTTAGAAGAATATCAGCTTGCAGCAGCTGACCAGACTGCCACTTACCGTATGACAGACAAAGGCCTGATGCAGGACGACTGGAGCAAAGAAAAACAGATGCAGGTTTATCTGCAAAGTTTAGAACAGTATTCTGCCTTTCTGATGAGCCATATCACAAAGGCTGAGATCGCCGATTCAGAAAAATATCATAATGAAAAGACAACACTTTTGCTTGCATATGAAAAACTGGATCAGGCAGCAGCAGACAATTATCGGAACAGCTACGGTATTCTGATCGGGCAGAAACCGGAAGTGTCTTATGGTTACACACAGATCGCACCGGAGCATTTAAAAGGAAGTGCTGACAGTGAACATCCGGGAGAAGAGGCTTCTCTGGCCGTTGACGGAAAAAAAGATACTATATGGCACAGCAATTATGGAAACGGCACAAAAGCAGATATTGCCGGCAATAAAAACAATACCTACACCATTCTTCTGGATCAAAAGACGGATATCGGAAAACTGACTTACCTTCCAAGACAGACCGGAAATAATAACGGAATTATTTTGAAATATGAACTTTCCTACAGTCAGACAGAAGATGGTGATGATTTCCAGATCATCCCTCTGGCAGACAATACCTGGGCAAATAACCGGACAGAAAAAAGTGTTTCTCTGGATCTTGCAGATGTAAGAAGAATCCGCATCCGTGCACTTTCCACGGCCGGAACCCCTGCAGATACCTATATTTCCGCAGCTCAGTTTTCTCTTTATGAAAAATACAGTATCTACGACAAACATACGTATCTCAGTGATCTTTATCAGACGCCTGACGAAAATGGAAACACGGTAAAAGAAAACGCAAATGCCGACGGGACAGCGATCACACTGAAAACAAACGAAAAAGAACGAACCTTTGAAAAGGGAATTGGCATGAGATCCGGTGATACTGCCGTCTGGGATATCTCAGGGCTGAACAGCGATGCACTCTCCTTATGGATCGGTATGAATAAAAAAGGAACTTCTGATGCATCAGTACAGATTTACGGCGACGGAACGTTGCTTTACACTTCTGTTCCATTTAATGGAAGTGACAATGCCATTTCCGTTTATCTGGATATCACCGGCGTAAAGATTTTAAAATTCTGTGCAGACGGCAAAAACGGATCAGAACAGATCGCTCTTGCAGATGTCATGCTTGAAAATCAGAAAGACAAAGAAACCCTGAATTTAAAAGTCGGGGATCAGGCAGTGTTTCTTCGAAACACTTCCCTTACACCGGAAGACCGCGGAAAAGCAACGTTTGTCAGCAGTGATCCTTCCGTGGCAACGGTAAATGAAAGGGGTGTTGTGACCGCACACAGTACCGGAAGTGCAACGATCCAGGTAAAATTTGGCAGCAATGAGACAGTTGTATGCAAAGTAACTGTAACAGAAAAGCCAAAGAAAAAGGAACCAGAAACACCGGATACGGAAAACAAGATACCTTCTGTATCTGACAGACCGGAAACACCTGAAAGCGGCAACACCAGACCATCGCAAAAGGTTCCTTCTGTTGGCAGTGTGAAAAAATTAAATGGTGTCCACTATACTGTTACAAAAACTTCCGCAAAAGGCGGAACGGCGGAAGTAACGAAAATAACCGGCAAAAAACGCAAGATTACCATTGCATCCGAAGTGAAGATCAACGGATTTTCTTTCAAAGTTACTTCCGTCCAGAAAAATGCCGCTAAAAACAACAAAAAGATCAGCACTCTGACTATTGGAAAAAATATCATTTCCATCGGTGCAAACAGTTTTTCCGGATGCAAAAATTTAAAGAATATTACACTTAAGGGAACAAAATCCATAAAAATCAAAGCAAAAGCACTGGCAGGTACTTCCAGAAAGATAAAGATAACCGTACCCAAAAAAATTTCTGCAAGGACATTGAAAAAACTGAAAAAGAATCTGCAAAAAGCCGGGATCAGCAAAAAAGCTGTTTATCAAAAGAAATGATCCGTATAGTACAAAAAGAAAAAGAAATACGGTCACAGCTTGACGGAAAAGTCAAAAATATGCTATGCTTATCTGAGAATAGTTTGTGCATATTAAACAAAAACTGTTTTGAATTATGCAAAACTATTTTTCTGGTATTGTCTATTTTCTAAAGAAGGGAGAATGAAAATGAAAACAAGACATAAAATCATGAGTTTCTTGCTTTCAGGTGCTATGGTATTCAGCCTGTTGCCGGCATCGGCAATTGGTACAGTAAAGGCAGCTTCTGTGAATTATGCACTGACTGCAACAGCAACCGCATCTGGAAGTGAAACATCGGCATTTGATCCGGAAAAGGCAAAAGACGGAGATGCAACAACAAAAACTTCCCGCTGGGCAAGTGAAGAACGTGATGCAAGTGAGAGCAATCCGCACTGGCTGGCTATGGATCTTGGTGAAGTCAAGACTGTAAACAGTGTTATCATCACCTGGGAGAGACGAAATCCAACCAATTATGCAATCGAAACTTCCGAAGACGGAAGCACATGGAAAGCGGTAAAAACTTTTACTTCTGCTCCTGCGGAAAAAGAGCAGATCATCAATCTGGATAATCCGGTGCAGACCAGATATATCCGTGTCCGCATCAATACGTTTAACCCAACCGCAGAAGGCATTACCTGGAAAACAGTTTCCATCTATGAATTTGAAGTTTATGGGGAAAAACAGAGCAGCGGCAGTGAAGTCTGGGATGCTCTGAACAATCTGACTGTAAAAGCCGGAGACAAAAAGTTGAATCTTCCGACCGTAGAGGGCGGAAAAGTAGAAGCCTATGCAGACTATGAACAGATCATCGACACAGACGGAACCATTTATCAGCCTCTGGAAGATAAGACCGTTTCTGTTGAATTTAAAGTTACCGATCAGAACAACAAGGTAACAAAAAAAGAGATTGCAATCACCGTTCCTGGAACGCATACAGCGACCGCAGATGAGAATGCAAAACCTGCCGTTCTTCCGGAACTGGCAGAGTGGGCAGGTGCTACCGGCAATTTCACCATCTCAAAAAACTCACGCATCGTGATCAATGCTGCTGACAAAGATACACTTTCTTCCATGGCAGAAGCATTTGCAGCAGATTATAAAGACATTGTCGGAAACGATATTTCCGTTGTATATGGAAGTGAAAGCGATGTGAAAGCAGGAGATTTTTATTTTGCATTGACAGCAAAAGGAAAAGGCCTGAAAGACGAAGGTTATCTTTCACAGATCGGAGATTCCATCAAAACAGAATCCGAGACTGCAACAGGTGCTTACTGGGCAACCAGAACTTTCCTTCAGATCCTGAAGCAGAACAAAACAACGATCCCGAAAGGAACAACCAGAGACTATCCAAAATACAAAGTCAGAGGTGTGATCCTGGATGTCGGACGAAAAGCAACCGAACTTCAGACCGTAAAAGATGTTGCGGCAACAATGTCCTGGTACAAGATGAATGACTTACAGGTACATCTGAATGATAACCTGATCTTCCTTGAGGACTACTGGGATACCAATGCGGAGACTACGATGCAGAACAGCTTTACAAAGGCCTACGCTGCTTTCCGTCTGGAATCTTCTGTAAAAAATGATGAAGGTAAAACTGCGACAGCAACCGATCTGTATTATACAAAAGATCAGTTCCGCAGCCTGATCAAAGATTCCAGAACGATCGGTGTCAATATCGTTCCGGAAATCGATGTACCGGCACACGCACTGGCATTTACAAAAACATTCCAGAACTGTGCTTTAAAGAAAATGAATTCCAGCAATTGGAAACGTCCACTGACAGATCATCTGGATCTTTCCAAACCGGAATCCACGCAGCTGGCAAAAAATATCTTCTCCGATTATATTGATGGAGAAAATCCTGTTTTCGATGAACAGACAACCGTACATATCGGTGCGGATGAGTACGAAGACGATGCAACCCTGTACCGCAATTTTGTAAATGAAATGGATGATTATATGAAGTCCAAAAACCGAAAAATGCGTATGTGGGGCGGTCTTACCAGAATCAAGTCTGATACAGAAGTCCGCGGCGATGGTGTGGAGATCAATGTATGGAGCAAAGACTGGGCAGATCCTACGGAAATGTACAATCTTGGCTTTGAACTGATCAACTCTCTGGACTCCAATGTATATATCGTTCCGGCAGCAGGATACTATGCAGATTATCTGAATGCTGCAAGCCTCTATGCAAACTGGAAACCGAATGTATTTAAAAGCGGTAATTTAAATACAACGATTCCGGCCGGTGATCCGCAGATGATCGGTGGTGCTTACGCACTGTGGAATGACTCCATCGATACCAGAGGAAACGGTGTCACAGACTATGATGTCTTTGACCGTATCTACCAGCCGATGTCTGCACTGAGTGAAAAACTCTGGGGCGAAGGCATAAAGACATACAACGAAGTAAAAGCAACCACTGCAAAAGTTTCCACTGCTCCGAATACCAATCCGTATCATGAAATTGAGAGCACGGGAAGTACTTACGCAGAATACAATTTTGACAAAGAAGACGGAAGTGATGCTTCCAAGAACAAATACAATGCAATGTCTGCTGAACATGCAACTTACACAGAAGGAAAAGTCGGCAAAGCCCTGTCTATGGAAAGTGATACCTGCATTGAAACACCGCTTGACAAATCTCCGGCAGGAACCAGCCTTTCCTTCTGGGTGAAAAAGGCAGCAGGAGGATCCTCTGATGAACAGGTTCTGTTTGAAGGTTCTTCCACACTTGGTGATTACACGATCAAAGCCGTTCAGAAGAATACCGGAAAAGTCGGATATTCCAGAGAAGGTTATGATTATTCCTTTGACTATACACTTCCGGAAGACGAATGGGTACATCTGACGATCAAAGGCTATAAAGACAAAGCAGAACTGTATGTAAACGATTCTGATACAGCTATTCCGGCTGTTATGGATACTGCAACAAAGCTTGGTACACAGTACCGTCTTGCAACATTAAACATCCCGATCAAATACATCGGAAGCACGACTGGAAACAGTTTCAATGGTCTGATCGATGAAATCGAACTGACAAACGATCAGGATGACAGCATCATCCCTACAACGGATTTCAGCTTCACCTGTGATAACGAGCAGAATCCGGCAGAGGGCAGCGACGGTCCGATCTCCAATGCATTTGACGGAGATACCAGCACCTTATGGCACAGCCAGTACTCACCATCCATAAAAGCACTTCCGGCAACGTTTACCGTAGATATGGGCAAAGAATATAAGATCAACAAACTGACTTATGTTCCAAGACAGTCCGGCGGAGCAAACGGATATATCACAAGCTATGATTTGTATGTCAAGAAAGCAGAAAGTGATGACTGGACACAGGTTGTAACAGATGGTGTATGGGCATCTGATACAAAAGAAAAGACCGCAAAATTCAACACAGTTGATGCAAGATATATCAAATTTGTTGCAAAAGAGGGAAGCAATGGTTTTGCTACTGCAAGCGAATTCCATATCCATCAGGTTCTGAATGAAGAAGAACAGGAAGTAACAAAAGCTCAGGAAGCACTGAATGAAGCGGTAAATGACAGCAGCATAAAAGGTATTTATGAAGCAGGAAATGCAGACGGAACGTATACAAGTGCAAGCTGGACAGCATTCAAGGAAGCATACGAAGCAGCAAAGAATGTATCAGAAGGAGCAAGTGCAGAAGAACTGAAGACACTGCTGACAAATCTCCAGAATGCAAAAGCTGGTCTTAAGAAGTCACAAACAGAGACACCACCTACTCCAAACCAGACGGAAACACCGGCTACACCTGGACAGACAGAAAAACCATCTACACCGGAAAAACCGACCGTTGTTCAGAAAGTAAGCAAGAATGTGACTTACCGTGTTCTGGATACAAAGAAAAAAACAGCAGCTGTTGTTGGTGTCGGAGGCAAAAAAGGCAAAAAAGTTACTTCTTTGACCATCGCAAAAACAGTGAAGATCAATGGCGTTACCTATAAAGTAACCAAGATTGGCAAAAACGCATTCAAAGGCTGCAAGTATCTGAAGAAAATTACAATCGGAAGTAATGTGAAGAAGATTGAAAAAGGTGCATTTGCAAACTGCCGAAAACTTGCAAGTATCAATATGAAAAAGGCAAATGGAATCACATCCATCGGAAGCAAGGCCTTCAGCAGGATCAATTCAAAAGCAAAAGTGAGCGTACCTTCCAAAAAACTTTCCAAATATACAAGAATGCTGAAAAAAGCTGGACTTCCAAAGAAAGCGGTTATTAAAAAATAGAAATATGCTTTAAAAGCATATCTTCCGGAAAAAGAGACGGAGAGAACAAAATCTGTTTTCTCCGTCTTATTTTTCTTTGTTTTTCGGTTGACGCTTCCGACGCTTTCGACTATAATAAAAATAGTATGGCTTTCTATGCCGCAATTTTGAAAGAAAAGAGCGAATATAATTATGATAAAAAGTATGACAGGCTTTGGAAGATATGAAAATCACCAGGGCGACCGCAAGTTTACGGTTGAGATGAAGTCCGTCAACCACCGCTATTTTGATTCCAACATCAAAATGCCGAAAAAACTCAGTATTTTTGAATCTGCTATTCGAAATCTTCTCAAAGAATATATACAGCGTGGAAAAGTTGATATTTTTATTACTTATGAGGATTTCACAGAAACCAATGTCTCTTTGAAATACAACGAGAACATTGCAGCAGAGTATGTAAAATATTATCAGCAGCTTTCGGAAAAATTTGATCTGCCAAATGATATCCGTGCCTCCGTGATCGGACGCAGTCCGGAAGTTTTCACAATGGAAGAGCAGCCGGTAGATGAACAGGAGATCTGGGCAGTCCTTGAAACAGCACTTCGTGGGGCATGCGAGCAGTTTGTAGAATCCCGCATCCGGGAAGGGGAAAATCTGAAGCTGGATCTGATCGAAAAACTGGACGGTATGCTTACCGATGTGGCAGCGATTGAAAAACGTTCCCCGGAAATTCTTCAGGCATATCGCACCAAACTGACCGAAAAAGTAAAAGAACTGCTTAGTGACACACAGCTCGAAGAGAGCCGTATCGCAACAGAAGTGATTCTTTATGCAGACAAAATCTGCACGGATGAAGAAACGGTTCGTCTGCACAGCCATATCGAGAGCATGAAACAGACACTGCAAACCGGCGGAAGCATCGGCAGAAAACTGGACTTTATAGCCCAGGAAATGAACCGGGAGGCAAATACTATTTTGTCCAAGGCAAACGACCTGGAAACTTCCAATCTTGCGATCAATCTGAAAACAGAGATTGAAAAAGTAAGAGAGCAGATCCAGAATATAGAATAGGGGGGATACGATTGTCAGGATTGATCAATATCGGGTTTGGCAATGCAGTCAATACCGCCAAAGTCGTGGCAGTCATCAACCCGGATGCAGCACCGGTCAAACGTCTGGTGTCCCATGCAAGAGAAGAGGGACGCATCATTGATGCCACACAGGGAAGACGTACCAAGGCTGTGATCATCACGCAGGAAGACCATATCATTCTGTCGGCACTACAGCCGGACACGATCGCAAAACGTTTTTCACAAAAAGATGCATTTCAGGAACGAGAGGCTCAAGGAGGCAGTTTATGAATAAAAAAGGCATTCTGATTATTTTATCCGGATTTTCCGGAGTAGGAAAAGGAACCGTTGTCAGACGTCTTCTTTCCGATTACGATAATTACGCACTTTCCATTTCCGCAACAACACGAAAACCACGTGAAGGAGAAGAAGATGGGGTGTCGTATTTTTTCAAGAGCAAAGAAGAGTTTGAACAGATGATAAAAGAAGACTCTTTTATCGAACATGCCAGATATGTTGAAAATTACTATGGTACGCCAAAAGCATATGTACAGGAACAGTTAGATGCCGGAAAAGATGTGATTCTGGAGATTGAGATCCAAGGGGCTTTAAAAGTAAAAGAAAAATACCCTGATGCTCTGATGCTGTTTCTGGTTCCGCCGGATGCACAGACTTTAAAAGAACGTCTGGTTGGCCGTGGCACGGAAACAGCCGATGTCATCCATGACCGTCTGGAACGTGCAGCACAGGAAGCCCAGGAAATGGGCTCTTATGAATACATTATTGTAAATGATGATCTGGATACCTGTGTGAAACAGGTGCACGAATTGATACAGAGTGCACACTGTAAGAAATCCCACAATACAGCATTTATCAAAGAACTGCAGCAGGATATGAACTGCTTTTTGAAAGGAGAATGATTTTATGTTACATCCATCTTACACAGACTTAATGAAAGTTGCAAACAGTGAAGTAAATGAAGGCGAAACACCTGTCGTAAACAGCCGCTATTCTATCGTAATGGCAACGGCAAAACGTGCCAGAGAACTGATCGACGGTGCACCGGCACTGGTATATAGCGACGGCAAAAAACCGCTGTCCATCGCAGTAGAAGAATTAGATAAAGGAAAGATCAAAATCCTGGCTGAAGATGAGAGCGGTGAAGATGAAGAATAAGAAAATTTTATTTATCTCTCTTGGCTGTGACAAAAACCTGGTTGATTCGGAAGTGATGCTTGGCATCCTCGCTGACCGCGGCTTTGAGATGACGGACACGGAAGACGATGCGGATATTATCATCATCAACACCTGCTGTTTTATCAATGATGCTAAAGAAGAAAGCATCAACACGATCCTGGAAATGGCAGAATATAAAAAGACCGGTTCGTGCAAGGCTCTGATTGTAACGGGCTGTCTGGCACAGCGTTATAAACAGGAGATTGTCGATGAAATACCGGAAGTCGATGCGGTGATCGGTACTTCCAAGTACGATGAGATTTTTGATGCAGTAGATCAGGCTTTAAAAGGTTCTCATTTTCTGGATGTAGATGATCTTGACCGGCT
>OIYH01002029.1_pt1 | contig 10905 bp, 8 predicted proteins | sample 1587911 | NCBI WGS metagenome assembly OIYH01 (sample SAMN03283252) | human gut metagenome | biome: human-associated habitat; material: feces | host: Homo sapiens | place: USA | collected 2013
AGAGTCCTTGGCGGGTGTAGGGTTCGTGTTCTCCGTAGCTTGTCAGCCCAGCCGGGAATGAACAGTGGGCTGTTTTGATAGCATAGTAGCCGTGGTCGATGCCGATAATGATGCTCATGGGAAATACCTTCTTTCATTTCAAAATCTTTCGGGAATCTATAATAAACGGCGGGGGAGAGTATGTCCCCCTCGCCGGAATTTTCTTCGGAAATCGTTGCGGTTTTGTCTGCCACCGCTGGCGGTAAGCGCTCAAAAACGTACCGCCAACGTGGAAAAATCACGCTGCAACAAAAAACGCGCCCTGCTTTTCGGCAGGATGCGCGCAAAATCGCTTGTGGATATTTTCAGGAAAATGGGATAAATTTGGTACATTTTGATCCAAAATCATCCGTTTTCAACGATTTTATATTGTAGCTACGATATAAAATTGGTAGATGGGCTTCATCGTGGGAAAAAGAAATCTGTTGCCAATCCACATTTTCCCGTTATTCTTAAATGTATATAAATCATAAAAGAATTTTCTATCAATTATCATCCAAGAGAGCATTGTTGATTTCTGTAATCCACTGTGGATTCTGATTCTCCAGATGCTCAAGCAACGATAGCATATTAGTAGATGGAATATCATCTGGATTCATACTTAATTTTGAAATTCGTTGCTTCATTTCATTATAGGAACGATAGCTAATTTTATTACAGATTTCTTTCAACTGATCTTGATGTGCGCCGTAATTGCTTACTCCGGTCAATCGTTCAACATCTGGCTGTGCCGCTTTTTTAGCCTGTGTCGCCAAACAAACATCACCGAAATGAGACAAAATTACTTGAAGAGTGCATGGGCGGGTAAATGTTATCACTTCCTTGGCTTTTCCAGGGCCTAGAACACCATCTATTTTAGATACAATTTCTTGATACTGCTCAGGCTTGCGGTCTTTATCACATACTACCAGTATGATTTCGTAAATATTTTTCGCATACGCTGCTTGAAATATTCCCGGAATACTACTTGCTGATTTTGCATTAATTAGTTGAACATCGTATTTATCCTTGAGACAAGGAAATTTCAATATTCTATCGAAGTAGTAATATTCCTCATATCCCTCAAGCACAAGGCAAACTTTATGAAGACGCTCTTTTTGTAGCGATGGGGGTAGCATATTCATTGCTTTTCCCCCTCACTCACATTCAAAAGAGCTTCGACCATGGATGGATCTGGTAATGCACCAAACACTCCTTTACTATATTTATCGACAATATCACTATCCGAGCGGATACCCGTTTTTTCTGTCGTAAATAAAGAAAGCGGATATAAATATGTTTGTCGAGTGTCTTTATCTGTAAACCATATTTGATCTTTTCTAAATAGTGTTTTAATATCCAACAAACTGACATCATGTGTTGTGCAAATCAGCTGCGCCGTCATATTGATATAATTATTAAACAGCGAAACGATTTCTCTAGAAATCTTAAATTGAAGGCCACTATCAAGCTCATCAATAATAAGGGTTTTTCCTTTTTCTAAAGCTTCAACAAGATAGCTTGCCAAGGACACAATTTTCTTTGTCCCGTTGGAGTCAAATTTTATACTCGGCAATGGTTTTCCACGGTGTACCGATATCAATCGCAATTGATCCATTAACTTGTCAGCGTTTTTGATTGCTCTAGAAAAACGTTCATCCTTGTCATCATCATTTTTGATTTCAAATTCCAGAGATTCTGCATATTTAAAATCATCAATATCTAAATCTGCTGCTTTAATTAAGCTTACAACCTTTTTTGCCTCAATAGTATCTGGTTTTTTCAAAACTTCGATTGTCTTTAAAGGATTTAAACGATTCATTGACAGAATTACTATACTTTCTGCAAATTTTCTAAGCACGCGTTTTGCTTCGTCAAGGAGAGGAAATTCGCTTGTATCAAATGAATAAATTAGAATGCTGTCTTTAGAGGAAAGTTGAATGATTTCAGATAACCTTTTATCAACGCTAGATGAGGTTTTTAATTGTGTATCTCGTTCAAAATATACAGTTTCCCTTCGATTTCCATATTCATCAATGCAAATGAGTCCAAAATGTTCTTTCTCAAATTCTTCTGTTTCCGTATTATAGTTAAAGGAATAGTTAAATCTGCGAGAATCAATTAAAAACTCTGCTCCGAGCTTAACAACCTTCGATTGTGAAAAAATATTTGAACTATATCTAAATTGACGATTAAGCAATACATCCCTATATGCAGCGATTGCCTCAATAGTACAAGTTTTCCCTGTGTTATTAGGTCCATAAATTGCAAGCGCTTTTAATGCGTTTCCTTGATTTTCTTGAATCACGTTGGAAAGAAATTTCCTTGTATGAAGGTTTGCTTCCATATTAAGTTGAACTTGTTCTTGAAAGACTTCAAAGTTTTCAATCATAAAATTCAAAAGCATTATTATCACCTCTGGTACAATGATACCACACTTTTATTTTTTATGCAATATTTTTTCATAAAAAATAAAAGTGTGGTATCATTATATACTCCCAAATACGTCTCATAAAACTCGCCTTCGATTGAAAATGTGTTCTTTCCTCTAAGGCCGTAGAATTTTCTCAGCTGTGTGGTTCCTATATCGGCTTTTTATTACGAACCACTATATAGTAATCAATTTTCTTTAGTACACTTTCAAACTTGTGAATGCTGTGATATACTAAAAATTAACGTGTAGTTGGTATTAGTATACAGAAATACATCTATAATGGAGGGAAAACATGCTTAATCCAGATCTGCCAATCACAAAAAACTCGGAAGACATCCTAAACAGAAGCACTTTTGCTAATAGTTTGGCAAAAACATTACTGCAGTATTCCTTCTCATCCTCCCTAACGATAGGTCTCTACGGTGAATGGGGAAGTGGAAAAACATCTTTGCTGAATATGGTGTTGGAAACCGTCGAAAGCAAGGATTCTAATACAGTAATCCTTCGCTTTAACCCGTGGTTGTGCTCAAATTCCAAGCAGCTAATTACGCAGTTCTTCAAGCAACTTTCAGCAGCGATAAAGTTGAAGAAGCCAAAAAACGAAACGGCATGGGAATTAATTGACCAATATGCTGATTTGTTTGATGCGGCAAACATGATTCCTGGAGCTGGCACGATTATTTCGGCCTTTGGTAAGACACTAGCAAAAGAGGCAAAAGAAAAAACGAACAGGAATCCAATGATTTGCAAGGAAAAAAAGACAAAATTATTACTAAAATGCGTGATGATGATATCAGAGTTATCGTATCCATTGATGATATTGATCGACTTACAGAAGAAGAAATTATCTCTGTTTTTCAGTTGGTTAAAGCTTTGGCGGATTTCCCCAATACAATTTACATATTAGCCTTTGATTATAATGTAGTAGTCAGAGCGCTTAGCAAGGTACAGCATGGAGACGGTAAAGAGTACTTGGAGAAAATTATTCAGGTTCCCTTTGAGATTCCTGCACCTTGCATTACGGATATATATACGGCTTTATTCTCAAAGCTCGATGTGATTTTCAGAGATTTCCCTGCAGATAAGTGGCCAAAAGATATCTGGGCTGAACTTTTTCAATTTGGAATCAAGAAGTATATAAAATCGATTCGGGATGTCATTCGTTACACAAATGTTTTCCTTTTAAAGTATGATCTTTTGAAAGATGAAACAGACCCAGTTGATTTGCTCGCTCTCACTTGCCTGCAAGTATTTGAACCCTTCATCTATTCCAATTTGCCCGGTTTTAAGGAGTTTTTGTGTGGAGACGATATGAGTAGTTCACTCTCAAGAGGAAAGGCTTATGAAGATGAATTAAAGCGCAATGTCTCCAAACTGTTTTCGTCAAATGAAAAAATAACAGATCGAGAAGCCGTAAATCATATACTCAGTATGCTATTTCCAAAAGTAAAAAATGTCTTAGGTATCTCGTATAGTTATGGGAGAAATTATTCTCACAGAGACTTTTTTGTACGCAATAACGTTGCCGTGCCAGAATGTTTTGATCGATATTTTGCATTGGCGCTCGAAAAGGATGCAATCTCGACATCAACCATCCAACGATTCATTTATGAAGACAGCCCTCAAGAATTAGAAAAAAATATCCTTGAAATCTATCAATCTGGCAAGATTATACGATTGCTCGACGGCATTGAGGCTTACGCTAATAATCGTTCGCTAAAAATTTCCGAAGAACGTGCAACTGCAGTCATCACTGTGCTTGTGCGCAATTGGGAAAAATTTCTTGACCCAAACGATGCAAGCTTTCTCTCAATTCCATTTTCGTGGAGACTCCTTTTCTGCGTTGATCCTTTACTGGAAAAAATTGATTCAGGCAGAAGATTCCAATATATTCAAGAAATTTTTAATGACGACTTCGTTCAGCCGTCTACATTAACATTGTTATTACAAAATTTCGAAAGACAGTTGGGTCGCTTTACAGATGATTCCAAGCCTAATGAAAACGCATTACTCTCTTTAGCAGATGTTCTTCAACTTGAGAGCATTTTCAAAAGCCGCGCAATAGATGCAATCGATTCCAAATCAGTCCTGAATAGTGCTAATGCGTCAAGTCTCTTTTGGATGCTACAAAACATTGATCCAGATATGGCAAAAAGCAAAAAAGCTTCTTTAATCACAGACGATACATCGTTAGCTAAAGTTATAAGTGCCTGCACTTCTAGAGGATCAACGTTAGGAAAAATTGTTGTAAAGACTCGAAAAGTAGATTTGAAGTATCTCGAAGAATTTGTAAATCTCGACGAAGCGTATAACCGTATTGAAAAATTTGTGGCAACAGATTCGTTTACGCATTTGACAGAAGACGAAAAGCTGAACACGATATTGTTCTTAAAAACTGCAAAACAGCAAAATAAAGAAGATTCTTTCTTTGATGGTGTTCCGGAGGATGCCCTTGCAGATTGGCTTGAGCAGACAAAGCATTGAGCCGATTGCAGCGCGACACCGCATATAATCTGTGTTTACTTAATAACCGCCTCTCTATATACCTCAGTTATGAGCATCAACTTGTCAAAAGTGTTCGCGATTTTGAGGAGGTGTTAAAAGATGTGCTATCTGATTGCTAAAGAACGCAATGCACACGGTTGCATTGCGCTGAAAACTACCCACGGTTAGCATCTGGCTGATTTCAAATATGCACTAGATGATGCTCTCGACGGCAGCGGAATTCAGCTTGTCACCATCAGCCGACCTACAGCCTACGGTGAGTACGCGCCGTATCGCTTTGTACACAGTGAAGAGGAATTTGCTGCGCAGGTATTGGCTATGCGGGTATAACGAAAATCTTATTTGTGACTTTTAATCCTGCTTCGCTACAAAACCCATCTACGAACTCATCTACCAATTTATCTACGGCTCTGCATTTTGGTTGAGAAACGCTGCGAAAATTACTACACATTACCTAAAATCAGTTGCTCTTATTTGTGGAATACCAACAAAATTTTACGGTGATTCTAGAATTTTTGTCAGCGATGCTTTCTCATAACCGCTTGAGTGGGGGTTCGAATCCCTCACGGCCCACCAAAAGAAGAACGCAGCTACGCTATTTTGTTGCAAAATGGCATAGCTGCGATTCTTTATTTTTCGTACAATTCACGGCTCAGCTGATTGCGTATCGACTCCCGGTGTTTTTTGTATTGCTGCATAAATGCCATGTACTCCGGGGCTACATCAATATAACGGTCGTTGCTTTCTTTTGCGGCTGTGTGCTGATAGCCGAAGCCCCTAAAAACCAGAGGGCGGCTATATTGTCAGCTTTCCGGATACAGAAAACACGCAGGCGCTTATCAAGGATTACAAAGCGCGTCTGCGTGATTTGGAAAACAATATCTGGCAGCACTAACTGCTTTTCTTTTTTCTGTGCGGATAAATTCAAAATCGCGCTTGATTTAACCAATTATGCTTGGTAAAATTGGGATTATCAATCCGACATCAATAATTTTATACAGCAGAACAAGTATTACATACATCATAAAACCCGCAGAAAGAAGGCTTGCTTATGTCTGCAAAAACCATTGCCTTTGCGCCGCGGCGCAAGGGCGGTGACGCCCCGCTGGTCATCAACGCCGACACGATTCGGTATATCCAAATGAAGCGCAACTACGCCGAGGTACATCTGACGAACGGCGCGGTCTTTACCTCGCGCATCACCATGGAGGAGCTGGAGCAGCACTTGGGTGATGACTTTATTAAGGTACACCGCAGCTGTCTGGTCGCGGTGCGCGCCATACACAGCGTGGAAAACACCATCGTTTTAAACAGCGGAGAGCAGCTGGAATATGTGGTGCGGCAGAAAAAGCGGATATTGGAGCAGCTGCAAACACAGCAAAAGCGGCTGATCCTGATTATGCAGGACGACACCGCACCCGCCAACGCCGAGGAATATCACGAGCATTACAAGAGCTTCGACGCCATGCCCTTCGCCTTTACCGACATTGAAATGGTCTTTGACGAGGAACGCCGCGCCGTGGACTGGATTTTCCGCTATGCCAACCCTGCGCTGGCAAAGCTGGAAAAATTGCCGTTGGAATCTCTGATCGACCATTCGTTCGGCAGCCTGTTCGCCAATATGGACGCCAAGTGGCTGCGCAGCTATGAGCGCGCCGTTCTGTACGGTGAAATGCTGGAAATTTTTGATTACAGCCCGGAGGTGGACACCTACTTAAAAGTCACCTGTTTCCCCACATTTGCCGGACATTGCGGGTGCATTCTGTTCAATGTGCAGGATTTTGCTGCGGCACACACGCTGACGGACAGCGAAAAAGCAATGATAATGTACCTCGGCATTTCTTTGGGACGAAACCGCTAAAATATCTGCAAAACCGCCTGTTTGCGTTTAACGACAGACGGCTATTTTTTTATGCAAGCAGCAAATTACAAAATGTAACAATGTCTATTTGTCCCAAATGCTTGCGTTGCAGCGTCGAAAATGCTATTATTAAACGAAAGAGCTTTATCACCGGAGGAGCGAACGCGGAAAGGACCATTGTATGAGCAGAAATGAAAAAACGGGATTTCCTTAAAGCCAATCTACATCATCATCGGTGTGGTGGCTGCGGCGGTTGTTATTGCGGCGGCGGTGCTGCTTGGCTTACAGCAGCGCCCCACGCAGGCAGAAAGCAGCTTTACGCCGGATTTGCAGGAGGGCACAAGCGCGTGGAGTGGCGACACCCTGCCGGACAAGACCCCCGAAGGCAGCGGCGAGGCGGTGGGCATCAAGATACCGGGGTATCCGTCCATCAGCCTGCCCGCAAACAAACAGGACGCGGAGGTCGCGCTGCTGAACCCCGAGGGCAACCCCTGCTACTTCACCTTTGAGCTGGTGCTGACCGACACCGACGAGGTGCTTTACACCTCCAAGCAGGTCGAGCCGGGGCAGATGATTGCCAACATCACGCTGAACCGCGCCTTGCCGGCTGGGCAGTACAATGCGGAGTTGCGCATCACAACGGCCTCGCTGCAGGACGGCAACGCCATGAACGGGGCGAATGTTGTGACCGTGCTGGATGTACAGTAACACACAGCGGCACAAGCTGTAAAAAATCAATATAGAATAGGAGTAGCCCCCATGAAAAAAACTTGCTACTTTTGTTTTGACTTTGGCTATGGCTGCTGTGTGCGCTGCACCGGCATTGGCAGAAGGACCAGATGGCACTCCCCCTCCCGCCAGCTCTGGCACGACGGCAAGCTCTGGCACAACAATTACACAGGCCACCACCTCCCAGAGCGGCGAAACCAAGGTCAAATTTGACATTGGCGCCGCGTATATGGTAACGATTCCGTCTGAGGTTACGCTGGTAAAAAATGACAAAAACAAAACCGTTACTTACGAAAGCGACCTGCCCCTGAAGGCAAGCAATGTGCGCCTTGAGAAGGGCAAGGAACTGCATATCAAGATTTCCGATGCTAAAGGTTACCAGCTGAAGGCAGGCACCGCCACACTGGACTACACGATTAATGACGGGACCCCCAGTACAACAGATGTTGTAGCCACTTTTGAAACCAAAGCACCCGAACAAACAAAAAACTGCACATCAAAGCAGCCGCCCCCAATTCGCCGGTGAATATTCCGGCACGCTGACCTTTGCCATTGCAGTTGCTGATGCTAAAACCACTACCTAAGACATAGCGGAGGAACCCACCATGCAAAAACTCACTTCCTTTGCCCTTGCTTTCGCCCTTTGCGCCGTCTGCGCGGTTTCCGCCTTCGCAGCGGACGCCACCTCCGGCACTACGAACCCTACCTCAGGTGCTACAGAAATCACAACCAGCATCAAATCCCTACGGATTTTGCTTTCGCCATCGGCCTTGCCGGTTCTGGGCGATACAACAAAAAAAGAGTCTGTGACATCTTAGATGCCACAGACTCTTGGTGCGCGGTACAGGACTCGAACCTGTGACCTCCTGCACGTCAAGCAGATGCTCTACCAGCTGAGCTAACCGCGCTTGTTGCGCCGCCTCTTGGCGACGCATATTATTATAGCAGAACGACTTCCAAATTGCAAGCCCTTTTTGCAAAAAAATTCAAATTTTTTCTGCGTCGCGCAAATCGCCCCGGCAGCGCCAGACCGCCAGCAGGATAAACACAAAGCATACGACCCAGGTCGTCGGCTCACAAAAGCAGACCGCGCGGTAGCCCCGGACCGGCACGAGCCATACGGCAAAGATCACCTTGCCCACAAGCTCCAGCCCGCTGGCCAGCAGCGGCTCTACCGTGTGCTGGATGCCCTGCAGCATGTTGCGCAGAATGACCAGCACGGCCATCGGCGGGATGATCGGTGCGCTGATTTTCAGGTACAGCAGCGCGTTGGAGATAATGACCTCGTCCGTGCTGCCCGTGATGCCGCGGATGGCGGCCCCGCCCAGCAGGAAGGTGAACGCCATCACAAACACCCACCACACAAAATAGATCGCAAGCGCGGCCTTGACGCTCTGCCAGATGCGGCTACGGCGGCCCGCACCCAGATTCTGGCTGCTGAACGTCGCCACGCCGATGCCCAGCGCACCGCCCGGGATAAAGTACAGCTCCGCTAAGCGGCGCGCGGCGGTCTGCGCCGTGATGTAGACACTGCCCAGCGCGTTGATGCTGCTTTGCAGCGCCACGCTGCCCAGATTGTAGATGGCGCTCATCAGCCCCATGCTCAGGCCCGCCCAGAACATACTGGTCACGGCGCGGCGCGTGGCGGCCCCGAGCTGCCGGGGCGTAAAGCGCAGCTCCGGGTAGCCGCGCAGGATGTACACAACGCCCAGCACGGCGCTGATGCCCTGCGCCAGCACCGTGGCAATGGCCGCGCCGCGCACGCCCAGCCCCAGCGGCCCCATGAACGCGGCGTCCAGCCCGACGTTCAGCACGCTGCTGAACAGCAGGAACAGCAGCGGCGTCACGCTGTTGCCGACGGCGCGCAGCAGCGCAGCCTCCATATTATAAAGCATCGTCAGCGGGATGCCCAGCAGAATGACGGTCAGGTAGGCGGACGCGCCGCCCCATGCCTGTGCCGGGACCTGCAAAACGGTCAGCAGCGCGTCGCGGCCCAGCAGGGAGCACCCCGTCAGCACCAGCGACACCGCCGCCGACAGCGTGACCATCCAGCCCACGGCGCGGCGTATCCCGCTTTCATCACCCGCGCCAAAATAGCGGCTGACCGTCAGCGCCAGGCCGTTGTTCATGCCGAAGGCAAAGTTCATGATAAGCCCGTACAGTGCCGCCGTCGCGCCGATCTCCGCCAGCGCGGCGGAGCCCAGCAGGTGCCCGGCCAGCGCAGTGTCGGTCAGGTTGTACAGCTGCTGCAAAAGGTTGGAGCAGAACAGCGGCATTGAAAATTGCAGCACCAGGCGGAACGGGTCGCCCTGGGTCATATCCAGCACACGGCTTTTGTGCGCGGTGGCCATAGTGTAACATCTCCTTTATTGGTTGCAGGGTCTATTATACGGGACGGCACGGGGCGTGTCAATCGGATCATTCCGGCACGGGACCCGGACAAAACCGCCGGGAACGCGGAAAGGGACGTGTGGAATTTTCCCAAACAATCAAATTCTTTTGCGGATGGAAAGCCGGGCCCGGGTGTCGTATAATGCAGACAAAAAGCAAATGCTGCAACACTGTTATTTTGCAAAGAAGGAGAGAGCTTATGCAAACCTGTACACTGGCAGTCGACATCGGCGCGTCCAGCGGGCGGCACATCGTAGGCACCGTGCAGAACGGAAAAATCACCCTGCAGGAGGTCTACCGCTTCGAAAACGGCGTCCACCGCGAGAACGGCCACCTCTGCTGGGACATCGACACCCTCGCGCAAGAGGTCGTCAACGGCCTGAAGGCTGCACACGACGCAGGCTTTGCCCCCGCGACCATCGGCATCGACACTTGGGCCGTCGATTTTGTGCTGCTGGATGCGGACAATAAGCGCATCGGCGACGCCGTCGCCTACCGCGACGAGCGCACCGAGGGTATCCGCGAGGCGCTGGAAAAGGAATACGGCCTGACCTTTGCCGACCACTACGCCCGCACCGGCATCCAGTACCAGCCGTTCAACACGGTCTACCAGCTGATGGCGCTCAAAAAGGAGCACCCGGAGCAGCTGGCCGCCGCCAAAACGTTCCTGATGGTGCCCGATTACCTGAACTACCTGCTCTGCGGCGTGCCCGCCAATGAGTACACGAACGCCAGCACCACGGCGCTGGTGGGCGCGGACAGCAGGGACTGGGACGATGCACTGATCGAAAAGCTGGGTCTGCCGCGCGGCATCTTCCAGCCCATCAAGACCGCCGGGACCGTGCTGGGGCATCTGACGCCGGACATTCAGAAGGCTGTCGGCTTTGACGCCGAGGTCATTCTGCCCGCGACCCACGACACCGGCTCGGCGTTCCTCGCCGTGCCCGCGCGGGATGAGTACGCCGCT
>OIYH01002031.1_pt1 | contig 10899 bp, 8 predicted proteins | sample 1587911 | NCBI WGS metagenome assembly OIYH01 (sample SAMN03283252) | human gut metagenome | biome: human-associated habitat; material: feces | host: Homo sapiens | place: USA | collected 2013
TGAGAGAGTACATGGCACGTCTTGGCGTGGCAACTATTGATGAGATGGTTGGCCGTACAGATCTTCTTACTGTTTCTGGCGATGTACAGGAGCCGCATAAGGGCAAGGTTGACTTAAGCGCGATTCTGAATAACCCGTATGCAGGAAAAGGAAAAGTAACCTTTGATCCGAAGGCTGTATACAACTTCAATCTGGACAAAACACTGGACGAAAAGGTTCTTGTGAAAAAATGTGCACCTGCGATCCAGAAAGGTGAGAAGGTTTCTGTTGATGTAAAAGTCAGCAATACAGACCGTGCTTTCGGTACGATTCTTGGTTCTGAGATCACAAGAAACCATAAAGATGGTCTTGCAGAGGATACGGTAACTGTAAACTGTACAGGTGCAGGCGGACAGAGCTTCGGTGCATTTATCCCGAAAGGACTGACACTGAAACTTACCGGCGACAGCAATGACTACTTCGGAAAAGGACTTTCCGGTGGCAAGCTGATCGTTAAAGTACCGGAGAAGGCCGGATACAAGGCAGAGGATAACATCATCGTCGGAAACGTGGCTCTCTATGGCGCAACCAGCGGAACTGCATTTATCAACGGTGTTGCAGGTGAGCGTTTTGCAGTTCGTAATTCCGGTGCAGTGGCAGTAGTTGAGGGTGTTGGTGAGCATGGATGCGAGTACATGACCGGTGGCCGTGTGGTAGTTCTCGGAAAAACCGGAAAGAACTTCGCGGCAGGTATGAGCGGCGGTATCGCTTATGTTCTTGATGTGGACAACGTTCTTTACAAGAACCTCAATAAAGCAATGATCTCCATTGAAAAAGTGGAGAATAAATATGATAAAAAAGAGCTTCGTGATCTTATCGAGGCTCATGTGGAAGCAACAGGCTCCGAGATCGGTAAGAAGGTGCTGGCTGATTTTGATTCCTATCTGCCTCACTTCAAAAAACTCATTCCGGATGAGTACAAGAGAATGATCACATTAAGTGCCAAGCTTGAGGAAAAAGGTCTGACAAGCCAGCAGGCACAGATGGAAGCGTTCTATGAGAGCATCGGCGTGAAACATTAAGGAGGATGAGGAAATGGGAAAGCCAACTGGATTTTTAGATTATGAAAGAGAAACGGCAAAAGTTCTGCCGCCAAAAGAACGTATTCAGAATTTCAACGAATTTCGTATTCCATTAAATAAAGAAAAACAGAAACTTCAGGGAGCACGCTGCATGGCCTGCGGCGTCCCCTTCTGCCAGTCAGGTATGATGATCGGCGGAATGGCTTCCGGCTGCCCGCTGCACAACCTGGTTCCTGAGACAAACGATCTTGTATACACAGGAAACTGGAAACAGGCATTTCTTCGTCTGAACAAGACCCACAGTTTTCCGGAGTTTACTTCAAGAGTATGCCCGGCACTCTGTGAAGCTGCCTGTACCTGCAACCTGAACGGAGATCCGGTCAGCACAAAGGAGAATGAGAAAGCGATCATTGAGACAGCCTATGAGAACGGATGGGTAACCCCGCAGATCCCGGAAGTACGTACAGGCAAATCTATAGCAGTCATCGGAAGTGGTCCCTCCGGACTGGCAGCAGCCCAGCAGTTAAACAGACGAGGCCACAGTGTAACTGTATTTGAAAGAAAAGACCGTGTAGGCGGACTTCTCCGCTACGGTATCCCTAACATGAAGCTGGATAAAGCTGTTGTTGACAGAAGAATCCATCTTATGGAAGAAGAGGGAGTTAAATTTGTTACAAATGTAAATGTAGGAAAGGACATCAAGGCAGAAGAACTTCTGAAACAGTTCGACCGCGTCATCCTTGCCTGCGGAGCATCCAATCCACGAGACATTAAAGTTCCGGGACGTGATGCAAAGGGAATTTATTTCGCAGTAGATTTCCTGGGACAGGTAACAAAAGCGCTGTTGGACTCTGATTTTGCCAAAGTTCCATATGAACTTGCCAAAGGAAAAAATGTTCTGGTCATCGGTGGTGGTGATACAGGAAATGACTGTGTGGGAACTTCTATCCGTCTGGGTGCCAAATCTGTGATCCAGTTAGAGATGATGCCCAAGCCGCCAGTGGAAAGAACACCATCCAATCCATGGCCGCAGTGGCCGAGAGTCCTCAAAACAGACTATGGCCAGGAAGAAGCCATTGCTGTATTCGGACATGATCCACGAGTATACCAGACTACGGTTACCGAGTTTATCAAAGACAAAAACGGAAACGTCTGCCAGGCAAAACTCACGAAATTAAAGAGCGAAAAAGATCCAAAGACAGGACGTATGATGATGGTACCTGTAGAAGGAACAGAAGAAGTCATCCCTGTAGACGTAGTTCTTATCGCAGCCGGATTCCTTGGCAGTGAGAAATATGTAACAGACGCATTCAAGGTAGCCATTAATGGAAGAACCAATGTAGATACAAAACCAGAGCAGTATCAGACCTCCGTAGACAAAGTCTTCACAGCAGGAGACATGCACAGAGGCCAGTCACTGGTAGTATGGGCGATCCGCGAAGGCAGAGAAGCTGCGAAAGCGGTGGATGAATCACTGATGGGATATTCCTATCTGTAAAAATAAGATAAAATATGAGAAAGGTGCTATTGTCTGACGGAAAAGGATGTCAGGCAACAGCACCTTTTTTGAAAGTGATTTTGGGGTCTTGTATTATAATAATTATAGTTGACAGAGAATAATACATTTGCTACACTAAATTTGTATATCTAAGATAATTTTTGAACCATTCGGCTCATCCATTTCCCTTTATGATTAAGTACAAAAGACAGTATTTTTGAATTTGTATTTTGCGTATTTTTCTTTCGGAGAATACGGAAACCTTTTCAAATTTGGCATAGAAAAATTGATTGACACCATATACGATACCACATATAATGTAAATAGGAGATATAAGAATGTCAAAATGGGATAAACTGATAACACGTATATGTAATTTATCAAAAGATCTTCGGTTTGATGAATTGCGAAAAGTATTGGAAAGTTATGGATATGAAATGAATGTTCCGAGAAGTGGAAGCAGTCATTATACATTTAGAAAGTCTGGATGTATGCCTATTACAATACCAAAACATGAGCCGATAAAGAAAGTATATGTAGAAATGGTAAGGGAAATAGTAGAAAGTGAGGCGAAGAATCATGAAGACGCTGAATGATTATATGTCAATGTCCTATCGTATGGAAGTTGTAGAAGATAAAACCGAAGGAGGATTCGTAGTTTCGTATCCGGATCTCCCTGGTTGCATTACCTGCGGAGAAACAGTGGAAAGTGCAATTTCAAATGCCCTGGATGCAAAAAAAGCATGGCTTGAAGCTGCATTAGAAGAAGGGGTAGAAATCCATGAGCCGGATAGTCTTGAAGATTATTCTGGACAGTTTAAACTGAGAATTCCAAGAAGCCTGCATAGACTACTGGCAGAACATTCTCAGAGGGAGGGAATCAGTATGAATCAGTACTGCGTATATCTTCTTTCGAGAAATGATGCGGTATTCTCAAAATAGCGATTATAAGTAAGCTGCAAAGCATGTTATTGAGAGCGGAATGCACAGTAACATGGAAAGAGCCGATGAAAAAATAAGCAGTTGACAAAGAACAGGTACATTGTTATAATTGCCTACATGAACAAAGGCGTTCTTTCTATAGAAAAGTAACTGTAGAAAGTGCGCCATTTTTTATATCATTATAAAAAGAATCTATAAAACTTCCAGACAGGACAAAACTGTATCGAAGAATCATTAAGAAAGCAAAAAACAGCAGAAACTATGCTGACAAGGAGTGAATGAAAATGGGGAATTATACCAGAGAAGAAATATTACAGATGGCTGAGGAGGAAGACGTGGAATTTATCCGTCTCCAGTTCACAGATATGTTCGGAACGCTGAAAAACATCGCCATAACTGCCCGGGAACTTCCCCGTGCGTTGGATAACCGATGTATCGTAGATGGTTCCTTTATCGCAGGAATCGCAGGAGAATCCGAACCGGATATGTACTTAAGACCGGATCTTGACACCTTTGCAATTCTCCCATGGAGACCACAGCAGGGCAAAGTTGCCAGACTGTTATGCGATATCTATTGTCCGGACGGAACCCCTCATGAGAGAAGTCCGAGATATATCCTGAAGAAAACCGCCCGGGAGGCAAAGAAGGAGGGATACACCTGTCTGGTAGATCCGGAATGTGAATTTTTCCTTTTTCATACAGATGATAACGGAGTTCCGACTACTGTAACACATGAAAAGGCCGGATATCTGGATGTCAGTCCTGTGGATCTGGGTGAAAACGCAAGACGTGATATTGTATTAAATCTGGAAGACATGGGGATTGAGGTAGAATCTTCTCACCATGAAACTGCTCCTGCACAGCACGAAGTAGATTTCAAATACGGTGAAGTCCGTACTATTGCAGACCGGATCATGTCATTTAAGATGACGGTCCGTACCATTGCCAAACGCCATGGACTTCATGCGACATTTATGCCGAAACCAAGGGCAGAAGTAAACGGCTCCGGAATGCACATTCATTTCTCCTTATTTAAAGATGGAAGAAATGTATTCGTCAATCCGGGAAATCCACAGGAATTAAGCGAAGAAGCTTATTACTTCGTAGGAGGTCTTCTGGCTCACAGCAAAGAGATGGCACTGATCACCAATCCTATCGTAAATTCCTACAAACGTCTGGTTCCGGGCTATGAAGCACCGACAGAACTGACATGGACAAAGAACAACCAGAATTCACTGGTAAGAATTCCGGGATCCAGAGGTATGGAGACAAGGATCGAACTGAGAAGTCCGGATGCAGCAGCAAATCCGTATCTGGTATTTGCAGTATGTCTGGCAGCAGGACTGGATGGAATCAATAAGAAGATTTATCCGACTAAGTCCTCCAGCAGAGAGTTATCCGAAACAGACCAGAAAACAATGAAGATTGAAAATCTTCCGGGAAATTTGAACGAAGCAATTGATTACTTCGAACAGAGTGACTGGATCAAAGAAGTACTTGGAACAGAATTTTGTAAAGAATACGCAGCAGCCAAGAAAAAAGAATGGCTGCGCTATACAAGAGAAATTTCAGCCTGGGAAATCGAGGAATACTTATACAGAATTTAACCGAATCAAACAAGCCCCCTGTAGAAATTGTAAAAGGCAATAAGCAGTGGGTGGGGACTTGTTTGTATCAGGAGGAGCGAAGCTTCTTCTGATAAACTGCGAAGAAGTTATTCGGTTATGAGCAAGTAGCGAAGCGGATTGCGAACATCCGCTTGATCAAAATCAAACAAGTCCCCTGCGGAGGTTGCAAAAAGCAATAAGCAGTGGACGGAAACTCAGGCTGTAACAGAAATAGGAGTGGCAGAGTTATGAGCAGCAGCATTGTGATTGCGTTACCGAAAATTGAAGACGCAAAGAAAATCCGCACAATACTTAACAGACATGGGCTCACAGTAGCCTCTGTCTGCAGCTCTGTCTCTAATGCGCTGGCCAGTATCTCAGAGCTTGACAGTGGTGTCCTGATATGCGGGTATAAGCTGACAGATGCCTATTATAAAGACGCTCTCGATGACCTGCCACAGTATTTTGAAATGCTGCTTCTGGCTTCTCAGCGTATTATAGATGAAGCACCGAATTCCGTCAGCACTGTACAGATGCCGATGAAAGCAAGCGTACTGATAGATACGGTCAATGACATGCTCTATCATCTGGAACGCCGGATCAAAAAAGAAAAAAAGAAACCAAAGCCCAGATCAGAAAAAGAACAGAATTATATCTCGAATGCTAAACGTCTTCTTATGGAAAAAAACCAGATGACAGAAGACGAAGCGTACAGACATATTCAGAAATGCAGCATGGATTCAGGAACCAACATGGTAGAAACTGCACAGATGTTACTCATGCTGATGTATGATGAAATCTGATTTTTCAAACACGTTCTAAATAAAATATCCGAAAATAATAAGGGAAATTTTGTAAAAAATGACGATATTATTTTGACAGAATATGTGGTAATATACAGAATATATTTTTGTTCATATCAAGTTAGAGGCAAAATACATTTTGACCCTAACATTATATTATATATAGAAAGAACACAAACAAACATAAAATAGATAATAACAGGAAGAATGATTACAAAGGCGTAATCAGAGAGTCCAGGGGATAAGTGTCTCCGGATTTTCTGATTACGCCTTTTTGATATTCCAGGGTTTTAAGCCAAAAAGTCGTTGTGCTTGCACGAAAAGCCTTTTGAACTTGAAACCAGTGAAGATATCACAAAGGTTTTCAGAAATGAAGAAATGGAGGATGAGGAAATGGAATTTATGGATGGAACATGGAAAAAAGAAATCAATACCTGGGAGGAACTCGTAGGTAATAATCTCCTGAACCAGGAAGCCGTAATCGAAGGCGCTGTTCACAGCATCCGTAATATGGGTGATGTGGCATTTATCATTCTTAGAAGAAGGGAAGGCTTATTCCAGACAGTCTATGAAAATGAAATGGCAAATGTTTCCATTCATGAATTGAAGGAAGCAATGACGATCAGGGTGAAAGGAATCCTGCATGAAGAGGAGAGAGCACCCCACGGAAGAGAGCTTCGTATTCGTCATATTGATATTTTATCAACACCGGCAGAGCCACTTCCAATGGCAATCGACAAATGGAAACTGAACACTTCCCTGGAAGCAAAATTAAACTACAGACCGATTTCCCTGAGAAATATTCAGGAGCGTTCCAAATTTAAAATTCAGGAGGCACTGACAAAAGCATTCCGCGATTATCTCTACGGACAGGGATTCACAGAAATCCACACTCCAAAGATCGGAGCCAGAGGAGCAGAGGGTGGAGCAAACCTTTTCAAGTTCAGCTACTTCCACAAACCTGCAGTACTTGCGCAGAGCCCACAGTTCTACAAACAGATGATGGTTGGCGTATTTGACAGAGTATTTGAGACAGGCCCCGTATTCCGGGCTGAGAAACATAATACCAAACGTCACTTAAATGAATACACCAGTCTGGACTTCGAGATGGGATATATTGACAGCTTCGAAGAAATTATGGCAATGGAAACAGGATTCCTCCAGTATGCCATGAACCTTCTGAAAACAGAATATGCAAAAGAAGTACAGATTTTGAAGCTTGAGATCCCGGATGTATCCAAAATCCCGGCAGTCCGTTTCGATGTAGCCAAGGAACTGGTATCACAGAAATATAACCGTAAGATCAGAAATCCATTTGACCTGGAGCCGGAAGAAGAAGCACTGATCGGACAGTATTTCAAAGAAGAATATGGCTCAGATTTCGTATTTGTCACACATTATCCGTCAAAGAAACGTCCATTCTATGCAATGGATGATCCGGAAGATGCAAGATTTACCTTAAGCTTTGACCTGTTATTCAAAGGCCTTGAGATCACAACAGGCGGACAGCGTATCCATGATTACAACATGCTGGTACAGAAAATTGAAGACAGAGGTATGACGCAGGAAGGCATGGAACAGTATCTGGATACCTTCAAACATGGTATGCCGCCTCACGGTGGACTGGGAATCGGTCTGGAACGTCTGACCATGCAGCTTATCGGTGAAGAGAATGTTCGTGAAACCTGTCTCTTCCCGCGAGATATGAACCGTCTGGAACCGTAAATAAGAAGTCGGAAATAAAAGCAATATAGAATGTTACAGGCAGTATATATAAGGAGAAAATCATGGCAAAGATCATAGATGATGAAACAATGGAAAATGTCTGCATCCTGGCTAAGCTTTCCCTCTCGGAAGAAGAAAAGGAAAAAGCAAAAGCTGAAATGCAGAAAATGCTTGATTATGTAGAGAAACTGGATGAACTGGATACATCGGAAGTAGAGCCTATGTCCCATATTTTCCAGGACGAAAACGTATTTCGTGAGGACGTTGTCACAAACGGAGACAACAAAGAAGCAATGCTGGCAAATGCACCGAAGGCAAAAGAAGGACAGTATCAGGTTCCGAAAACCATAGGATAGGAGACAGGACAATGGAGTTGGAAAAATTAACAGCCCTGCAGCTTGGGGAAAAAATAAAACAGCGTCAGGTCAGCGTCCTGGATGGAGTAAAAACTGTTTTTGAACAGATTGAGAAACAGGATTCAGAAGTACACGCTTATCTTGACACATATAAAGAAGAAGCATACAAACGTGCAGAAGAAGTACAAAAAGGCATCGAGGACGGTACTTATACCAGTCCTCTTGCAGGTGTACCGATCGCGATCAAAGATAATATCTGTATTAATGGAAAGAAAACTACCTGTGCATCAAAGATTCTTGAGAATTTTGTGCCTCAGTATAATGCAGAAGTCATTGACCGTCTGGAAAAAGCCGGACTGGTCATTATCGGAAAAACAAACATGGATGAATTTGCCATGGGAAGTACAACAGAAACCTCCGCTTACGGCATCACCAGAAACCCATGGAATCTGGAACATGTACCAGGCGGTTCTTCAGGTGGTTCCTGTGCAGCAGTAGCAGCAGGAGAAACCTATCTGGCACTTGGTTCAGATACAGGCGGATCTATCCGTCAGCCAAGTTCCTACTGTGGTGTAACCGGAATTAAACCAACCTATGGAACAGTATCCCGTTACGGTCTTGTAGCTTATGCATCTTCCCTGGATCAGATCGGACCTGTAGGAAAAGACGTATCTGACTGTGCAGCTCTTCTGGAGATCATCGCAGGACATGATACAAAAGACAGCACATCCATGAAAAGAGAAGATCTTCAGTTCTCCAAAGAACTGACAGGAGATATCAAGGGGATGAAATTCGGAGTTCCTGAAGAATATCTGGCAGAGGGACTTGATCCGGAAGTAAAAGCATCTTTTATGGGTGTTCTTGATACGCTGAAAGAACTGGGAGCAGAAGTAGAATTCTTCTCTATCAAAACCATGGAATACATGATTCCGGCTTATTATATTATTGCCAGTGCAGAAGCAAGTTCCAACCTGGAACGTTTCGATGGAGTGAAGTACGGTTTCCGTGCAGCAGAATATGAAGGTCTTCACGACATGTACAAAAAGACCAGAACAGCAGGTTTCGGTGAGGAAGTAAAACGCCGTATCATGCTTGGTTCCTTCGTGTTAAGCTCCGGTTATTATGATGCATACTATCTGAAGGCACTCCGCACAAAAGCCCTGATCAAGAAAGAATTTGACCAGGCATTTGGCAAATATGATGTGCTCCTTGCACCTGCATCTCCATTTACAGCACCGAAGATCGGTGAAAGCTTAAAGAATCCCCTTGCCATGTATCTTGGAGATATCTACACAGTAGCAGTCAATCTCTGCGGTCTTCCGGGAATTACAGTTCCATGCGGAAAAGACAGCAAAGGTCTCCCAATCGGTATCCAGATGATCGGGGACTGCTTCATGGAAAAGAAAATCCTGCGTGCAGCACACGCCTATGAAACCAGCCGTGGCTCCTTTGCCGTGCCAGGAGAAGGAGGCACCAGATAATGAAACAGTACGAAACAGTCATAGGACTTGAAGTCCATGTAGAACTTGCAACAAAAACAAAAATTTTCTGCGGATGCTCCACTGAATTCGGAGGAGCACCCAATACACATACATGCCCAGTCTGCACAGGTATGCCGGGTTCCCTGCCTGTATTAAATAAGAAAGTAGTAGAGTTTGCCCTGAAAGCAGGTCTTGCAGCAAACTGCCAGATCCATCAGTACTGCAAATTTGACCGTAAGAACTATTTCTATCCGGACAACCCACAGAACTATCAGATCTCTCAGTTATATCTGCCAATCTGTCATGACGGATGGGTAGAGATTGAAACCTCTGCAGGCAAAAAGAAAATCCGCATCCATGAAATGCATATGGAAGAGGATGCAGGTAAACTGATTCATGATGAATGGGAAGACTGCTCCCTGGTAGACTATAACCGAAGCGGTGTCCCGTTGATCGAGATCGTATCCGAGCCGGATATGAGAAGCTCTGAGGAAGTAATCGCCTATCTTGAAAAACTCCGTTGTATGATGCAGTATCTGGGTGTATCAGACTGTAAGCTTCAGGAAGGCTCCATGCGTGCAGACGTTAACCTTTCTGTCCGTGAAGTGGGAGCAGAAGAATTCGGTACCAGAACAGAGATGAAGAACCTGAACTCTTTCAAAGCCATTGCCAGAGCAATTGAAGGCGAAAGAGAACGTCAGATCGAACTGATCGAAGAAGGCAAGGTAGTTACACAGGAGACACGCCGTTGGGATGACAACAAAGAATATTCTTACGCCATGCGTTCCAAGGAAGATGCCAAAGACTACAGATATTTCCCTGATCCAGATCTGCCTCCAATCCATATCTCTGATGCATGGATTGAAAAGATTAAAGCGGAACAGCCGGAGCTTCGCGAAGTGAAACAGGCCCGTTATCAGGAAGAGTACGGACTTCCGGCATACGATGCGGGAATCCTTACAGAATCCCGCCATCTTGCAGGTCTTTTTGAAGAAACAGCAGCAATCTACGGAAATGCAAAGAAGACAGCAAACTGGTTTATGGGTGAGGTACTCCGTCTGACGAAAGATAAAGCTATGGATCCGGAACAGGTATCTTTCTCACCGAAGCATCTTGCAGATCTTCTGGTAATGGTAGAAAAATCCGAAGTCAGCCCTCAGAATGCCAAAAAAGTCTTTGAGAAAGTCTTTGAGGAAGACATTGATCCTGTAGCCTACATTGAGGAACATGGTCTGAAGATTGTAGAAGACACAGGACTTCTGGAAGAAACCATCAACAGGATTCTGGATGCTAACCCAGGACCACTTTCAGAACTTCTGGGAGGTAAAGATAAAGTCATGGGCTTCTTTGTAGGTCAGATCATGAAAGAAATGAAAGGCAAGGCAAATCCTGCAAGCGCTCGTGAGACGCTTATGAAAGAAATAGA
>OIYH01002042.1_pt1 | contig 10854 bp, 5 predicted proteins | sample 1587911 | NCBI WGS metagenome assembly OIYH01 (sample SAMN03283252) | human gut metagenome | biome: human-associated habitat; material: feces | host: Homo sapiens | place: USA | collected 2013
CATGTCGAGCATGCGATCGGCCTCGTCGAGAACGAGCACCTGAACCTGCGAGAGGTCGGCGGCGCCGCGCTCCATAAGGTCGATCATGCGGCCGGGGGTCACGATGGCCACGTCGAGACCGCGCTCGAGCTTCTTGATTTGCGGGCCGTAGGCCACGCCGCCCACGAATGTGCCCACGAAGTGGTGCGTGTGCTTGCCGATGGGCATGCACGTGTCAGCGATTTGGCTGGCCAGCTCGCGGGTGGGGGTCACGATGAGCATGAAGGGGCCGCGGTCGTTGCCTTCGCGATGGCCCAGCTGGTCCATGGAAGGAAGCGAGAACGCGGCGGTTTTGCCTGTGCCGGTTTTTGCGGCGGCGATAAGGTCGCGGCCCTGGAGCACCAGCGGAATGGCCTGCTCCTGGATGGGGGTTGCATCGGTGTAGCCGAGGGTGTCAACGGCTTCGAGGGTCTGCTCGGAAAGGCCGAGCTCAGCGAACGTAGTAATGACGTGCTCCTTTGGTCAGGTGCTTTAACGCGATGCGAATTGAATGCGAGGTCGCACGTGGCACGAGGCGAGCAGACATGCGGGCGAAATGGATGCGTGCGCAGCCGTTTCTGCGGGCATGATGGACGTGGCGCCTGCAGCCGCAGAGCGGCATACGGGAGCTACGGCCGAAAGGTCGCAAAGTGTCAAGCGGCATAAAGCCGCAGCGAAAGTCAGGCGAGCGAGGTGCCAGCCTTATATGCCATTTCTTTTGGATTGTTGCGCGAAACGCGAGAACAACCCGCCATGTGAGGCCAATCGTCGTGTGCGGAGCCCCGGGCGAGTTACATGGGAAGCGGGGAGTCAATCCGCATTCACCGAGCCGCCAAGGCTCTTGGGCGCAATCGATATGCGATCGAATAAAGCGCGGTTAAAAACAACGTTAGCTATTATGCCTGGCAATGCGCGAACGAAGCGCAGGCGGAAAACAATTCACGAAATTTTTATTGCTAGCGTGCTTTAGTGTGCTAAAGTGCATGGCAACGAAAACGCAGCGCTCAGGCGCTGCAGACGATTTTCCGAAAGGAGCCACCAGCATGAACAGCATTCAGAACAACCTCATGAACTGGTGGTGGCGTGATGCGAATACGGTCGGTCGACTGTGAGTTCCTCACGCCTTTTATAGTTTGGCGAATAGGGGCCCTCGGTTAGACCGAGAGCCTTTTTGTATGCGCCGAACTTCCTTGGGCGTGCCAACGGAAAGGCATCGACCGCATTCGCGTCACGCGCCTCCACTTCTTCGAACAATGCTCATTCAGTCTGTTACTCAACCTGCCCCCGACCTGTTAAATGCTCGTAGCGTTTAACAGGTTTTGCCCATCAAGAAGGCTCTGAAGGTCGAAGACTAAATCCCTCAAACCGCTTTCTAAAAAGTATCAAGTTCCTAAGAGCAATTAAGTAGCAACTTGCATATAGGTTTCCGAAAGGTCAGCCATGAATTCGATCATCGAAGTTAAAGACGTAACGTTCACGTATTCAGGCGCGCAACGTCACGCGCTCGAACGGGTATCGCTCGCCGTTGCGAAGGAGCTTGCTTGCCGTGCTTAGCGTCATCGACTATATGCCGGGCGACACGTTGCTGCATAAGCTGTACCCCGTGGCGAAGGTGGCGCTTGCCACGGACTGTCGTAACGACCCGCGCACACAAAAAGGGAGTCGATTGCTCGACTCCCTTTGTGCATGTGCGCGAATGGCGCGTTTGCAAGTGAAATGCGCGAATTAGAAGCGCAGGCTCAGGCAGCTCAGGCCGCCGTCGATTTTGCGGTACTCAGACGTGTCAACGGTGAGCGTCTTGTAGCCCAGATCCTGCACGGCCTTGAGCACGGTGGGGTAGCCCTCGGGCACGATGACGGTGCCGTTGACCCAAATGCAGTTGGCGGCATAGGCCTCATCTTCGGGGATTTCAACCTTGTTGTACTTCTCGAAGTCGGGCTTGGTCTTGAACTCGCCGGAAACCAGCATGTTGTTGTCTTCCAGGTAGTTCACGCCGGTCTTCAGGTGCAGCACGTACTCCAGCGGCACCTCGCTGCCCGAAAGGCCCCAGCCCTCGAGAATTTCGATGAACTGGCGAATGCCCTCTTCGTTGGTGCGGGCGGAGCGGCCTACATAGAAGTGGTCGCCAACCATCATGACGTCGCCGCCCTCGAGCGTGCCAGGAGCGGTGATGTGGGCGATGTGATCGTCGTCGAAGAACTGGCGAATGGTGGGCTCCATCTCCTTGGCCTCGCCATTGCGGGTGCCAGCGCCTGGGTTGTCGATGATGGCACCGCAGCGGGTAATAACGGCGGTGTCCTCGACGAAGCAGCTGTCGGGATACTCTTCCATTGCGGGAAGCACGGTAACGTCTACGCCACACTGCTTCAGAGCTTCGATGTAGGCGTCATGCTGCTCAATCGCCTTCTCGTAAATCGGCTTGCCCAGCTCAGGTGCGCTGGTGATGCCGTCGCACAGCGATTTGCCGGGGCGGCGGACAATAACGTGGGAAAACTTAGCCATGGAAAGTTCCTCTCTCTGCGAACGTGGCTACAGTCGCGCGTTGCGCGGCTTTCCAAACTATTCCATTGTACCCCCTTTAGGCGAATACGTCTCGGAGGGAGGGGGTGAGTTTACTCATGCTTGATTGAGGCTATTTTCCCATGAACTCTTTCGTGAGCCCCGTGCGCGTTTGCGTGTCTGTTTTCTCGTAGATGTTCGTGAGGTGACGCTGCACCATGCGAAGCGAAATTCCCAGATCATCGGCAATTTGTTTGAGAGGGCGCTCGTCGCAAGCCACGGCGCGCAGCACGTCGGTCTCGCGTGGTGTGAGGCCGTATCGGGCGATGAATTCCGCCTGCAGCTCTTCGGCGGAAGGCGCGCTTTCGGCGGCGAGGCCGGCTTCGATAACCTCGCGTTCGCGCGCGGTCTGGGGCAAGCGGAACAGCCCGGCACCAATGAATGCGGTACTGGCCAGCATAAACAGTACAATTGAGGCAATCATGACGGCAACGACGCCCGCCTGCGTCAGTGCGAGCGATGCGCCTGAAATGGTGAACGCGCACACGTTGTTCGCAGCGCGACCCATGCCCGCCCACAGCTGCGGCGTGCGCATGCGCGGCGCGAGCTGCAGGAACATGGTGGTGAAGAATGTCACGAAGAAGCCCGAGCTGAAGAAGAACACGATGAGCCCAATAACGGGGCTTGCGCCAGCCTCGACGGCCAGAATGGAAATAATCGACAGCAGCATAACGCCGAACATGACGAATCCCATATAACGGCGTTCGCGAATGTCGAATACGATGCCCGCTACAAGGCCGCTTGCCGCCAAAAAGAGGCGCGGCCATTCGTCGACCGCGATGGAGCCTTGCGCGTCGGAAAGCGTGGTTACGCCGTCGAGCGTTGAAAACAGGCAGGCCAGAATCGCGACCAAAGCAACCGACCAGAGCGCGCGGTTCAAGGGCTGGACATTTTCCGTTGTGCTGGGACTTGTCGTCGTGTTGGCGTTTTCCGACGTGCAAGCGTTTTTCCCATGGCGTTTGGCGTTGGCGTCGTCGCGCGTGAAGAAGAGCAGCGCTCCTAGCGCCGCGGCTCCTGCACACAGCATGGCGACTTCCCATGCGCCCGTGGGAATGAATTGGTTGTTCGCGAATTGCAACAGAATGCCTGCTGCATAGGCGGAACCTGCGCCCTTAGCGAGTGATGGGCTTCCCTCGAATGCGCGTGCCATGTTCCAATGGGCTTCCGCTCCTGCGCACCCCAAAAAGAAGAAGCCTGCGCATCCGGCAACTTGCAGTGCGGTGGCATCATCGAGCATGAGGACGGCGATGAGGCACGCGATGGCGCCTGCGGTTTCGGTGAAGGGTACCCATGCCTGCGCGCGCGGAAGTTTCGAGAGCGCTGCGAAGGCGAGAAAGCCCACAACGCTTGCTCCCAAGATAAGCGCCTGCGCGCCTACGACGCCTTCTGCTGGCAGAAGCGTGCCCATGCGCCTGTCGAAGAAAAACTCGCTTCCCAGAAACGCGAAGGTGAACAGCGCGAGAGCGGCAAGCGATTCGAGAGATTTTCTTTCGATTGACAGCATGGATTTTCCTCAACACATATATATAAAGCGCCGGTGCGCGAAGGCGCCGGCGTGGCAGGTGCTTTTGCGTGCTTCCTATTGTAGTGGCGGGTGAGGCGTTTCCGTGTAAAAAGACGCGAAACGCTTTGCCTGCGGCGCGGCGTTTCGCGCGTGCAATCGTGAACATGGGGTAAAGATGGGTTTTTCGCATCGCTTGCGCCGTGCCGGCAATGCGGCGAGGGGCTTTGCGCATGAGCTCGGTTGATCTTCCAAGTATGTTTTTGTGAAAAGAATCAAATCGTTTTCCCAGATAAACACCTAGGTTCGTATATACGAACCTAGGTGTTTTCTTCGTATTCGCGCAAAGTGCAGGATGGATTTTCAGCAAAAGGCACAAGAGAAGGACGCTGCCATGAAACGAAATGCCACGCAACCGAAAACGCGCGCGACGTTGCGCGCGGCGTGTCGAAAAGCGCTTGCCTGCGCGCTTTCGGCGGTGCTTGTCGTGGGGCTCGCGCCCACGTTCAGCATCGCTGAAGCGGCCGAGGACGAAGCCGATGCCGCGGCGAATGCTGTGGGCGATGGGGCGGCTGAAGGCGCCGCCGATGGCTTCGTAGCGCCCGATGCCATGTCGGGCACTGGCTCGCAGGTCGTCTCCATTCCTGAAGATAGCACGACGGTCCATGCCGCCGTCGCGCTTGAGGGCGACGATTCCGAAGCGGCATCTGCGCAAAGCGGTGAGGTGGGATTGCCCGGCTCGCCGGCGGAGAACGCAATCCGGGATACAACGAGCCTTTCCGCCAAGGGCGGCGATACTGCATCTTCCGCGGCAGTCGATGGTAATGCCGCGAAGGCTCCCGCTGCCGTTGCCGACGAGTCGAACGGCGATGGCGACGGCGCTTCCGCCAACGCCGAATCGACGGTTGGCCCAAACCCCTTCAAACAAGGCGTCGACGCGCAGCCGCTGCTTGGCTTGGACAACTACGACAAACACGTTATGGTAGACAGCGAGGGCAACGTCGACAAAACCGAGACAGCCAAGCGCTGGAAAACGAAAGTCGGCTGCGAGGGTAAAAAGATGTGGGCAGGTACGCTCATCCAAGACAATGGCTACTGGGACCAGCCGGGGTGGAGCTTTGTAGTCGACTGGCCGCAGCCAAACCCCCTGCACGATGCTGAGGTGTATGCCTACATTGAAAAAAACTACAGCGGTACAACTGACGGCGCGAAGCGCGACGTTGTTATTGCCGAGGGTGATGCTGGTCTTACGTCCGTCAACTTCCGTGATCTGTTTGACGGCAGCCATGATGTGTACATTGGCGACTTCGGCTTCGAATACAACCGCCTTAGCTCGCTTTCAATCCCCAGCTTCGTCAAAAAGATCGACATGGATGCGTTTATGCAGGATGGCACAAATGCGTCTTTGACCGACTTGCAATTCGAAGAGGGCATTGAGTGCATTGCGGGCGGGGCATTTACCAATTGTAACGGCCTTGCGAAGCAGGACCTGATTGAGTTTCCAAAATCGCTTAAATACCTTGACGGCGGAGCGTTTACGACGTGCGGCGCTCTGAAGGTGCGGTTCGACAATCCCGACATTCGTTTTGGCAGCCAGTACGACAGCGACCTAGACGACCCTTCTCTCCCCTTCGACGACGGTACAACTGTGTATGCCTACAAGAAGAAGAGCGACGGCACCGATTCTGACCCGTACCGCCTTTCGCAGCAGGATACCGAATCCTCCAAGCACTATAACTACGTATGGCTCGACGATGAATCGTCGGTTGTCACGGTTACCGGCAAAGTTGAACTTCCTGAAGGCGCTGCTCCCGGCGACGTGTCGGTAGTTATGGAGCAAAACGGCGCATTGAAGAAACTGGCGCTAGCCGAAGACGGGTCTTTCACGTGTCCCGACGCAGCAATTGCTACTGAGTGTTCCATCACTGTGCAAATTGCTGGGTACTATGATAAAAACTACCTGCGCACCGCATCGCAGATGGGCTCCTCGTGGGATTTGGGAACAATTGCCGCGTCTGATTTCAAGAAAATTGCCGCTCAGCGCACGCTCCCGATAAGCGTCTATACAAAGAGCGCCGCGAATGCGGAAGGCGAAGAAGCGCTCACGAATATTACGAGCAATCCTGGTTTATCGTTCAAGCTCAAGCGCGATGGCGTCGATCTGGCTTCGGGCGAAGACGCCGATTACGTCGTGCAGTGCAATTCTGTTGTGCTCTCCGAAGCGCTTGCGAACGAGGGCAACTTCGAGAGGCTTTCGCTCGAAGTTTCGACCAGCGATTCGCTGAAGCTTACGGGCACTACGGTTGCCTACAGCAGCGAACGGGGCGGTTTCGAGGCAACCCTTTCTTCATGGGGCAGCGTACGTGTGTCCACGAATGCCGCGTATGAGGGCCGCAGTCGCGTATTCCTCTTCAGCGGGACCGACGCGAATGCGCGTTGCGTCGTGGACAGCTACACGTCGGTTGAATGGCCAGATGGTCAGGAAAACCCCAATTGGATTCTTTCTACGGGCAAGCTGAAGGCGGGAACCTATGTTGTGGCGGCATGCAAGCCAGACACGGTGCTCTCTGCATCGAACCTGGGAGTGTTGGAGCGTTCTGGCGTTCCGTACGCGAAAGCCGAAGTCGAGATAACCGACAATTCAGTGTCTGAGGTGACGCTCGACGTGCCCGATTACGACAAAGAGCAGCTGCTGAAGAATGCGGGGGTGAAATCAGCGCGCGTACAAGCCCCGGGTGACGGTGTGGTTGCTGGGTGCGAAACAATAATCGAAGTGGCCTATGACCTCGATAAGCCAATGCCGCTCGAATTCACCTTCGGCATTCCTTCCGCTGATTATCACGGCGTAAGCGCATCGCTGAAAAGCTCAGGTAATGCGTCTTGTGGGGTGTATGAGGACAGCCTGGTTGTTAATGTCGATGCGCAAACGACCTCTGATGTGCTCTATATTGCGTTTACGCCCGATAAGCAGCAGGTGTACTCGCTTCCCGTGTCGCTCGAGGCGGGCGACAAGGTGATTCCTTTGGGTGATGCGTCATTCCTCGCACGAGGAATGACGGTCAAGGTTGCCGACAACTGCGTAAAAGATACGGGCAATCAGGCCACGGTGTACGGCGCGCCTTCGTCGTTTATCGAGCTTTCCATTGCTGGCCAAACGGTGGGAACGGCATATACGAACGCGCTTGGTCATGCGCAGATTTCATTTGACATTCCCGAAGAAGTCACCCAGGGTCTTCTGTTCGGCGACTACGTAAAACTTGATGCGAAAAGTGAACAGGTTGATGCTCATCTCAATTGCTTCTATCGCCCAGGTGCGAAAATCAAGACGTTCAGCATAACGAATGCGGGCAAAACCCAAACAAGAATCGTTGATGGGAAAGAGACCTACGATAACCTCACCGTTCTGTATCAACTCCCAAAGAAAAAGAATGCATATTGGACGTTTGATGTGACGGTTGACAACGCCACTGCGCAGATCAACGCCGGCGATGTGCTCATGATGTACGCGAAGCTGACAAATGGGGAAATTGTTGCGGTACCTCTTGCCCTTGTATCGCAAGGAGACGAGGGCTCGCGTTACGTGGGCGAATACGTAGACGAAGAATACCTGGCCTTGCTTGAGGAAAATGAGGGCGAGGGGTTTTTCTCCTCGGAATTGCTCCAGTCGAAGAATCTCTTCATTCCCGAAAGCTACAGCTTTAGCAACTTCGCGCTTTCCTACAAGGCAAACCTTGATGAAGATTACGAAGAGCGCGCGAAAAAGCGCATTGAAGATGAGGTTGCCGAAAGGCAGCAGCAATACCGTGACTTCTGGGCGGACTACTGGGCGGGCTTTGAGGTGGATGACACCGCCAAGAAGCAGGCCCAGGAAGTCGATGCCGCTTTGGGCGAGGTTGTAGCGCAGCTCTCCGAGCGAGATGATGCGAGCAGCGAAGACGTACAGGCCACCATTGCCGAAATTGAAGCGTTGCGCCCTGATTTCCGCGACTTCGGATCTGCGCTCGCTCCCGACGACGACCTCTGGATTGCATCGATCGATTCGCCTATTTTCACAGGGAAGCTTCCGGACGATATCAGCTGGACGGCTCCCACCGATGCCGAGCTCCAGGAGTGGTATGGCGACGAGATTCTGATGGACGGCAACGGCAATGTCATTCTCGATGAGAACGGCAACGAGCAAAACTCACCGACATTGCGCGCAAGTCCTTCGATGAAGTTCAGCAGGAAATTGAGCAGAAAAACGCATGGGCGCGCAATACGCAAAAGACAATCGTGAACGGCCTTGACAAGTTGGGTCGCGAATCGGGCGTGGGCGCGCCGAGCGAATCGGGTTCGCCCTACACCCTGATAGACAACGTTATGAAGAAGGAGTGCGGCGATACGCTAACCATTTCGGACGGAGATAATGCGAAGGGCGAGCAGATATCCTCTTCGACGAATGGTCGTTTTACTGGTGATTACTTCGTCACCGAAGAACAGAAGAATGGTAAAGACGGCAAAACGCCTGGGATTTACTCGGGAATCACCGCTCGCGTGACAGAAGAGGCACCCCAGGGTGTTGAGGCGCCTGCGCGTGTTACGACTTATACGTCCAATTTCGATGAAGCTCATGAGCGTAGCGACGCCGCCAAAGCGGATATGTGGTCATCAGCGTGGAGCATTGCACGAGGTCAGGTGCTCGAACTGGCATCGGGGGGCTTAGATAAAGCGAATGAGATCACAATCGTGAACATCATCAACAGACGTTTGATAGAGCATATGCCAGTAAGTGAGGTTTCGCCTCTTATGGAGGCATATGCGAAAGCGAACTTGTTCGAGAAGGAAATGGAGGAAATTGGTAGAGCGAACCAGATGATGCAAACGGGCAAGGGCGTAACGGGCGTGCTCGGCTTGGCTAACGATTACTTCGGTATGGATAGCGCGAAGAATTCGCTCATTGACAGTGGCAACGAGATTCGTCTCATCGAAACGGACATCGAGAATATCTACCAGCTCATTAAATACTGGCGTGCGTACAACCCCTGCGACAGCGATTGCCAGCGCTGCCTCGACGCGTTGTATGCCGAGCTTGAAGCCGCCGAGAAATACAAGGAATACCTTGTTGCCGAAGATGACAACAACTATTCGGATGTTATGAGGGGCTGTGGCACCTCAACGCTGAACGCCATGCTGGCAGTATGCAGCCTTTATGGTTCGGGCTCGTTCGGGGCGGCGGGTTCTGCGCCAGTGTACGGGTTTTCCGACCTTATTGGCAACTTCGTTTCCAAGGTTTCGCTGTGTGCCGATGTGTTTTCGACATCTGCTCACATGCTGCGCGCTCCTTGGGCTGACGTTGCCAAGAACGAATACGCCGAGGCAACGGCGTATCGCATGAGCGTATGCAAGAATTCCGGGAAGAAGAAAAGCGAGGACGATAAATACCGCGAAACGATCGATTGGGACCGTTTCTATGGGTCGGATGTTCGCTACCGCAATTATGGTGCGAATGTCATTCTCGACCCATCGGGCGTGGTGTATGAGGCGTTGGAGAGTAATCCCGTAGAGGGCGCAACGGCTACGTTGTGGACAAGGGGCTCCGCTTCCGGCGGGTCCGAGCAGGAATGGAACGCTGAGGCGTACGAGCAGCGAAACCCGCAAACGACCAGCGGCGATGGTTCGTTCGCGTGGGATACTCCCACGGGTCAGTACCAGGTGCGCGTAAGCAAGGACGGCTATCGCGATTCGGCGAGTGAGTGGCTCAATGTGCTTCCGATTCAGACAGGTGTGAACATCAAGCTAGAGTCCTCAAAAGCGCCCGAGGTTCAAGAAGCCTGGGCTGATCCCGACTGTATCGAGATCGCATTCGACCAGTACATGAAGGCATCGGATTCCCTCGAGGCGACCCTGGATGGAGTTGCCGCCGAACGCATAGAGTGGGTTGATCCTCAGGAGGCGTCCGAGGCGGATGGCTACGGCACGCTTTCTCGCGTGCTGCGGATATACCCGAAAAGCTCGCTTGCTGAAGGGTCCCAGGTGAACCTCGCCATAAAGGGCTTGCAGAATTATGTGGGCACGGCTCTGGCAACGCAGGGGGGAAATTGGTCGCAGCAGCTGACGGTTTCCAAACATCCCTCCCAGCTTGTGGCTAATTTCGAAAACGCTGTGGTGCTTCAGCAGAATGCCAGCGAGCCGGTGCAGGTTATCGCATATGTGCGCTATGCCGACGGGTCGCCTGTGGCTGGTCAGCGCGTGGTTGCGAAGCTGGAATCGGGTAGCCTTGCGTCGTTTAAAGGCGCCGCGTTCCAGAGCGATGCGGACGGAAGCGTGTGGGTTGAGGCCACGACCGACGCAGAGGGCAAGGCGAGCTTCCTGCTGGCAGGCGAATTGCCTGGCATGACGACGCTTGAGCTTTCTGCAAGCGGCACCAATCTTACTAAGGAGATAGCCGTGCGTGTGACGTCTGATGCGGCGCAGCTCGCGCGTCCCGTGGCAACGATTGACGGCGCCGTATTCGATGCAGCTTCGCCGAAGGAGAATTCGATCGAGGTTGCGAAGGGCTCTCTTCTGGATCTTTCCTGCAGTACGGAAGGCGCGACCATCTACTACACCACCGACGATACGTGCCCGTGCGTGGAAGGCGGCTCGCGCGTCGAATACGCCGGCCCCATTCCGGTGATGCAGAATACGCGCTTCCGCATTACCGCCTACAAAGATGGCATGGCGTTCGACAGCTACAGCGAGCGCTTGAACCTGAACGTTACGGTGGCCAATTCCACCGACCCGAGCCCCGATAATCC
>OIYH01002043.1_pt1 | contig 10852 bp, 7 predicted proteins | sample 1587911 | NCBI WGS metagenome assembly OIYH01 (sample SAMN03283252) | human gut metagenome | biome: human-associated habitat; material: feces | host: Homo sapiens | place: USA | collected 2013
GTTTCTGAAAGTTTGTTCGGTCACATGACCCGAACCTGACAGTTGGGTAGTTAAGTTATCTTATATTGTCACAAAAGGTGACTTCTCGTTTGTTAGGCAACGAGAGAATTACTATTTTTACCAGCCCTAAAAGGCTACTCATGATGACATGTATGCTTTTGTCTTTGTTTTAATGCGTACGATGCACCATCATGAGTAGCCTTAACTCTTTCATTTACTTACTTTTCTAAATACCTTTTTTATACATGAGACAGAGAAGATTACTTCTGTTATTCACACTTTGCCTGTTATCTGTCTTCGGAGCGTGGGCCCAAAACAATGTGGCTCCGATGACCGCCGGCAAAGTGTTTGTCAAAATTGGCGACACCGAAGCTACCGCCCCCGTAAAATTAACCAACTATGGCAAAAGCGAAGTGAAGAGCATTGAATATACGCTCTGCTATATGGACACCCAGAACTGCGACGGACCATTCCAAATGGACTTTGACACGCCACTTGCCGACGGTGAGACACGGCTTGTCAATATTCCAATCAAAGCCGGCAGCACGTATGGCATGGTGGACGTGGTCTTTCACATAACCACTGTCAACAACAGCTACAACGAGACATCGGTACCCTTCACCTACATTACACGTTGCACCGTGAACAAGCTTCCGCACAAGCGCGTGCTTTTGGAAGATTATACCGCACTGTGGTGCCAATGGTGCCCTATTGGTATGGTCGCTACTGAAGCACTTGTGCGCGAGCACCCCGATGATGCCGTGGCCATTGCCATACACAAAGGTGACAAACTCGCCTCTGCTACAGCTTACCAGAACGGCATGCTGGCGGACTACGCGCCGACTCTGCCTTCCCTATGGTGTGCACGCAAAAGCAAGATTGCGGGATACGACGGCACGAGCATGTTTGAAAATGAGAAGTCGGAAGTAACCTATATGAACATTGATGTGGAAGCCTGTTGGGACGAGACTGGCAACAACATCAACGTGACCACCAAGGTGGAACCCTGCATGACACCTGACGCAGGAAACACCTACGCAATAGGCTATGTGCTAACAGCCAGCGGACTGAAAAATGACAAATGGTTGCAACAAGCCAACTATAGCGCCTACATGAGTGACAGCTACAAAGATGCGCCTCCCGAAATGGATTTCTTCCGCGACCCGTCCAACTACGTTGGAGACAATTATTACGTAAAAGGCTACACTTTCAATCATGTGGCCATCGAATCGCAAGGCATACGCTACGGCATAGCCAACTCACTGACAGGTGATTTTGTACCAAACGAAATTAAGACGCACACCACCACATTCAACAACATCAATCAATACAACTTAATTCAAGACCGCAACAAACTGGAGGTAGTGGCCATACTGTTCGACACAAAGAACGACAGAATTGAGAACGTGGCAAAATGCCACATCACTGTGCCCGAACAAGAGTTCACGATGAACTTTGACGTGTGCGACTGGGCTACGCTCTACACCGACCGTCCTTATATTGTGCCACAAGGCGTGGCCACCTATCAAATAAATGCACAAGGTGATGTTGAAATGGTGACCGACGGCACCGGAGCTAATGTGAGCATTGCCGCCAACACGCCCATGCTGCTGAAGGGGGAAAAGGCAACACCTACACCTTTAAGTACACCGACACCAGCAACACGATTGTCAACACGGCACTACGTGGCTCTGTTCAAGACGAGCACACCACTACCGGCAACACCGCCCTTACTGACAACGATGTGTATTACTACAAACTGGTATACGATGACAGCCGCGCCCGAGCAGGCTTTTATTGGGCTGAAGAAAATGGTGCGCCCTTTGACAACAAAGCTGGCAAATGCTATCTTGTACTGCCCCGCAAAACCGTAAACGCAGCCCGCTTGCAAGGATTTGAACTTGACGATGCTACTGTTACAAGCATCAAGCAAATTGGCACGACTCCCCCTGCAACACACCACACATTTGAAGTGAACGGTCGCAAGGTTCAGAATGCCACAACACCAGGCTTGTACATTGTCAACGGCAAAAAGACCGCCGTAAAGTAATACAGGCACACATAAGAACAACCATCTCACTACACACCTATGTTGACGAAATTAGTAAACAAGTTGACAAGTTAACGGGTTATATTAGAAATATCTGTTTATGAAGACATACCTATACGTTCTGTTGTTTGCATCCTTGGCTGCAACAAATGCCCAAGCCGGCCCAGTAGATTTGGCCACTGCTAAAAAAATGGCACAAAAGTATATCGCATCGCCAGTTAGCGTAGATAACGCGCCAGCAGCCTCAATGGGCAAAGGCAAACAAGCCACAGGAGAGGAACCGGCGCTGTACCTTTTCAATAACTACCAAGGCAAAGGCTTTGTAATTGTAGCTGCCGATGACCGCGTGGGCGGTATACTGGGCTACAGCGACCGCGGCCAAATTGACACACAAAATATGCCCGTGCCACTAAAGGAATTGCTTGAAAGCTACGCCCAGGCTGTGGAAGCCGTAAGGGTGGACAGCATAAGTGTGATACCACATTATGCCAAACCACCAAAAGCATTTGTCGAGCCGCTTGTCAGCACACAGTGGAGTCAGGAATACCCCTACAACTACTACACTCCGCGCAGTAGCCAAAGCGGAAAACCCACTTACACAGGTTGTGTGATAACGGCCGCAGCCCAAATACTTTCAGCTCACAAATGGCCTAAAAAGCGCCCTGTTGGCGCGCTTAAAGGCGAAGGTGCCATGAGCTACGACTATTATGACTGGGACAATATGCTCAACAATTACAGCAACGGAGGCTATAACGACACACAAGCACAAGCTGTGGGGGCGCTGATGCGCGACTTGGGCTATTTAGCTAAAGCAACTTATGGCGTTAATGGCACTCAGTGTAACGAAAACTATCTGTGGTATGCGCTGCGCGACTATTATGACTGCACGGTGCGCCAAATCGAAAAGGACATTCTGCCTGGAGGCCAGTTTGTTCAAGCCATCTACAACGAGTTATCTATGGGTTGCCCCGCATACATTCAGGGTGGCGACCACGCCTTTCTGTATGATGGTTATGACGAAAATGGTCTGGTACACGTCAATTGGGGGTGGAACGGTGAATATAACGGATATTACGACATAAACACGGCGTCAACACCTGGTGGAGGCTACGGCAGCGACGGGCAATACTACGAAAAACAAGTTGCCCTGTTCATACACCCCAATAATGGCGTGATTGAACCACTCAGCCCCAAACCTGTGGTGCTGTCTGTCAACAACAACGAGGGACTGCAGTTCGAAACAAGTGACAACATGACTACATCGTCCAACATTCCAGCACAACTGAAAGGCGTGGGGGCACGCAATTTGGCGCAAGGCGATGACGGCGCGTACACGGGCCAAATGGGCATCGGGCTCTTTGCCCAAGACGGCACTTGCCTGCACGTGTTTGGCATTACTAAAGAATATACATGGGCCACATATTTCACCACATACAACTATGAATACGACTTTTGGAGCATGAACCTCGGCGAGATTGAAGGCCCGTCAGACGGCACCTACTATCTACGCCCACTCGGCCGCCGACTGCTCAACAAGGCTACTGGCGAATATGGCAACTGGACGCTCATGGTTAATGGCAACACGGTGCCAATGGTTGTGAACAACGGCAAGGTGACCCTCATACAAGCCGACAACAAGCCCCACCTGCAACTCGTTGGCCAACCCGAAGTGTTGGCACCAGCCTATGAGTATAGCGGCGAGTTGGCAGGTATCAGCCTCAACATAGCCAATCTGAGCCGCTACCAGGCACGCGGCGAGGCACAGGTCGTACTGACTGGCACAGGAAGTCTGGAGGGCGAGACTTACACCGTGCCGAAAGCCTACCTCACCCACATGGTGGCACAACGCATGGATACAACGCAGTGGATTTTGAAATTCATCACTTCGTACACAGGCTCCAACGGCAGCCAGGCACTAAAAGCTGGCAAATACAAAATGTCGCTGAAGTTCAACCACAACATCGAGACCAAAAATCCAGCCATTTATGACATTGCCCTACCCGAAGACTTTGAGCTTGAAGTACTGCCCTCAAGTTATGAGAACCGTGTAACCATCACATCGGTCAAACTACTTGACGACAATGGCGCACCCGCTGCCAGCAGCTATTTTGACCCCGAACAAACACCGACCGTATCATTAGGCATTTCGGGATATTCAAAAAATTTGATACAAAACAGCTTCAACACGAGCATTCGCTATCGTTTGGTAAATACTGCCACGGGCGCCACCGTTTACACAAGCAACAGCTATAATGTGAGCATACCACGCAACAATGAAACCAACCTCGCCTCATCAACACGCCATCCCATAAACCTCAGCCAATTAGGCAGCGGCACCTACGAAGTGCATGTAGACGTCAAACGTGATGGTGAATGGCTGGACCGTTGGAATGCCAACTCACCACGCCGCAAATTTGTGGTATACACAGCGGCAGCTCGCACAAGTGTGCAAGTGAACATGTATGATGCTGAGCAAATACAAGGTGTTGAGCGAATAGCCACCTTCAGTGCCCCATTTAACGCAGCCGTTCCACAGGGTGTAAAAGCATGGTATGTTCAGTCTGTCGACGGCAGCAAGGCCAAAATGACAGCGGTACCCGACGGATATGCTATCCCCGCTGGTCAGGGCGTGCTGCTTACCTCGTCAAGATTCATTGACACATTTGTTATGGAACAAGCCCCCGCCTCAACCCCCGTGGCCGATTTGACCGGCAACAGGTTACACGGCAGCGCCGACAAAACGTATGCCATATCCTCTGCCGACAACGCCTATGTGCTGAGCACATTCAATGGCGAAACGGCGTTTTACCGTGCCAAAGTGGGTTCTAACCTGCCACAATACAGAGCTTTCCTGCAATGGGACTCTACCATAGAGGCGCTTGCAATGGACTTTGCTGGCGAAGTAACTTCTATTAAAGAGGCCGCCAAGATTTCTGTTAATGCTACCGACGCCATTTATGGCATTGACGGACGAACCTACGCGCCCAACAATGCACGCGGCCTATACATAGTAAATGGTAAAAAGACCATACGCAAACCATAATCTGACTCCGTTGGCGGAATTAAGGGTTTCCCTTAACTCCGCCAACGTTTTTACACCCAGTTTTGTCACCCCAAAGTAGCAAACCAGAGTGTTTGAAAAGCCACACAGCCTCAAAGTCAATTATTTATTGTTTTTTCTTGCATTTTGCTTTGTTATTTCAGCTATTCACTTTACATTTGCAAGCGTAGATAACAAGAAACGACAAATATGCTTTATAACAATCTAAATAATGAGTATTGGTGGCGCTGCTTACAACTTTCCGTCGTAAGCTGACTTACCGTACAATCCTAACAGAATGCCATAGTTGATTATGATAATTCTTAGCGGCCCGTCAATGCTTACGACGAGGCCGCTTTAATTTTATAAGCGGGTACGAACACCTGATTACAACCAATAACCTTACAAACAACTGATATATATGAACCAATACGACGTTACAGACAATGGTTACTTTGGCCGCTACGGCGGTGCTTACATTCCCGAAATTTTGCAGAAATGCGTTGAAGAGTTGCGCATTAACTACCGCCGCATAATTGACAGCGAAGACTTCAAAAACGAATTTGATGCTCTGCTGCGCGACTACGTTGGCCGCCCGTCGCCGCTCTACCTGTCAAAGAACCTGAGCAAACTCCATGGCTGCAAAGTATATCTGAAACGCGAGGACCTCAACCATACTGGTGCACACAAAATAAACAATGCCATTGGCCAGATACTGGTTGCACGCCGCATGGGCAAAAAACGCATTGTGGCCGAAACTGGTGCCGGACAACATGGTGTGGCCACTGCCACAGTGTGTGCGCTGATGGGAATGCCCTGTGTGGTGTACATGGGCGCACTTGATGTGCAACGCCAACGCCCCAATGTGGAGAAAATGCGTTTGCTCGGGGCTGAGGTAGTTGCCGTAAAAAGCGGCAACCAAACGCTGAAAGATGCTTGCAACGAAGCCATTCGCGATTGGTGCTGCCACCCAGAGGACACCTTCTATCTGATTGGTTCGACTATGGGGCCACACCCCTACCCCGACATGGTAGCCCGCTTGCAAAGCGTAATCAGTGCCGAAATACGCAAGCAGCTGCAGGAAAAGGAAGGCCGCCCCACACCCGATTATTTGGTGGCTTGCATTGGCGGAGGCTCGAATGCCGCCGGCACCATCTTCAACTTCCTAAACGACGACGATGTCAAAATAGTATATGCCGAGGCTGGCGGCAAAGGAGCCGAAAGCGGCATGACGGCTGCCACACTCAGCATAGGCCAGGAGGGCGTGTTACACGGTTTTCGCTCGCTCATAATACAAGACAATGACGGACAGATAGTAGAGCCATACTCCATATCGGCCGGACTGGATTACCCTGGCATTGGCCCGCTCCACGCCCACCTTGTAAAAACAGGCCGCGCACAGGCTTTGGCCATCAACGACGACGAGGCCCTTGCCGCAGCCTATGAGCTTAACCGCATTGACGGCATATTGCCTGCACTCGAGTCGGCACACGCCCTGGCTGCACTGCACCGGCTCACCTTCAAGCCAACCGACATTGTGGTAGTAACCCTTTCGGGACGCGGCGACAAGGACATGGAAACCTACCTGAAACATGCGCCACAGGGCGATTGCCCCACACGCTATGAGGATATCAAGAACAACCTTCGCTAAAAAAAGCAGCATCGACAAATGTTTCATTATACCATTAAAAGCATAGCACTGCCAGGCGACCTCAGCACCCCCGTCAGCACTTACCTTAAAGTGCGCGACTTGTTTGCCCAAAGCGCCCTGATGGAGAGTTCAGACTATCATGGCAGTGAAAACAACCGTTCGTTTATCGGACTTGATCCTCTGGCCTCGTTCAGCGTGAGCCACGGCAAGGCCATCATGCTCTACCCCGACAAAACGGAGCATCAAGTAGACATTACCGACAGTTACAGTGTGTCTGACGCCTTTGACGACTTTATCAAGATGTTCAGCGTCGAGGGCAACGACAGTGCCTATTGTGGTCTGTACGGTTACACCTCGTTCAATGCAGTTCGCTACTTTGAACACATTGACGTAAAGGATAGCAAAGAGGCCAAAAATGACGCGCCCGACATACATTATATTATGTACAAATACCTGTTGGTGTTTAACGACTTCAGCAGCGAGCTCAAATTGCTTGAAATGCTGGCAGACGGTGAAAGCAGTCGCGCCGACGAAATTGTGCGTGCCGTAATGAGCCGCAACTACGCCACCTACACATTTCATGCCGTGGGCCCGACCACATCGCCATTAACTGACGAGGAGCACAAGGCTAACATACGCCGCGGCATAGCCCACTGCAAACGCGGCGATGTGTTTCAGATTGTACTCTCACGCCGCTTTATACAGCATTACGAGGGCGACGACTTTGAACTTTACCGTGCCTTGCGCCGCATCAACCCCTCGCCCTACTTGTTTTACTTCGACTTTGGCGGATTTCGCATATTCGGCTCTTCGCCCGAAACGCACTGCCGCATCGAGGACAATGGCATGGCCTACATCGACCCCATAGCGGGCACCACACGCCGCCAAGGCAACACCGAGGCTGATGCCAAAGCCGCAGCGGCTCTGCTGGCCGACCCCAAGGAGAATGCCGAGCACACCATGCTTGTCGACCTGGCCCGCAACGACCTTAACCGCCACTGCACAGAGGTGGAAGTTGAATTCTTGAAGGACACACAATTCTACAGCCATGTCATTCACCTTGTGAGCCGCGTCAGAGGACGTGTGCGCCCCGGCACAAATGCCATCAAACTGCTGGCGGACACTTTCCCGGCTGGCACACTGAGCGGTGCGCCCAAAGTGAGGGCACTGCAACTCATCAGCCAGTACGAGCCGCACAACCGCGGAGCCTATGGCGGCTGTATCGGATTTATAGGGCTGAACGGCACACTCAACCAAGCCATCACCATTCGTTCATTCGTCAGCCGCAATGGCGAGCTGTGGTTTCAAGCCGGAGGCGGCATAGTGGCCGCAAGCGATGAGGAATACGAACTGCAGGAGGTTAACAACAAACTGGGCGCTTTGCGCAAAGCCATTGATATGGCCGAACACGCCTCAACACAAACCAAATAAGACGTTGCGTCATGAATATTCTACTTATTGACAATTACGACTCCTTTACCTACAATCTTTATCAGTACATGGAGGAGGAAGGCGGAAAGGACACACACATTTGCGTGATGCGCAACGACCAGTTTGAAATGGAGCACGTTGCAAAATTCGACAAAATCGTTCTGTCGCCAGGGCCGGGCATTCCGTCGGAAGCGGGATTGCTCGAGGCAGTTATCAAAGAATATGCCGCCACCAAGCCCATCTTGGGCATTTGCCTTGGCGAGCAAGCCATTGGCGAGGTGTTCGGAGGCGAACTGTTTAACCTGCCAAAGGTATTTCACGGAGTGCAAACTCCAGCACACATCATTGCCGACGATTATATATTTAATGGGTTGCCACACGACATCATGGTAGGACGTTACCACTCATGGGTGGTAAAGAACGAAGGCTTGCCCGCCTGCCTGCAAGTGACTGCCACAAGCGACGAGGGACAGATAATGGCACTGCAACACACCCAATATGATGTGCATGGCATACAATTTCACCCCGAGTCTATTCTGACACCTACGGGACGCCAGATGATTGCTAATTTCGTTAACCACTGATTACATGAAAGCTATACTTGAAAGGCTGTACCAGCATGACACCCTGTCGCGTGCCGAAGCCCACGATTTGCTGCTGGGCATTGCCGATAAAATGTATAATGACGCACAAGTGGCCTCGCTGCTTACCGTCTACCGTATGCGCGACATCAGAGTGGACGAACTGCTCGGATTTCGCGATGCGCTGATTGAACGCGCCTTGCCCATTGACCTGAGCGAATTTGCAGCACTCGACATTGTAGGTACGGGGGGTGACGGCAAAAACACGTTCAACATATCAACCTGTGCCTGCTTTGTAGTGGCTGCAGCCGGCTACAAAGTGGCAAAGCACGGCAACTACGGTGCATCATCGGTGAGCGGCGCGAGCACAGTGCTCGAGCAGCATGGCATTAAATTCACTAACGACACCGACAAGCTGAAACACAGCATCGACCAATGCGGCATGGTATATCTGCACGCCCCGCTGTTTCACCCCGCATTAGCGGCCGTTGGTCCCATCAGGCGGGCCATGAAGGTGAAAACCATCTTCAACCTGCTCGGCCCGTTGGTCAACCCCTCACACACTGCATATCAACTGCTCGGTGTGGCCAATCTGCAGCAAATGCGGCTCTACACCAACGTGCTGCAAAAGACAGGCATTGGCTTTACGGTGGTGACCAGTCTTGACGGGTACGACGAGATTTCGCTTACAGACAATTTCAAAGTCATGTCAAACCACTCTGAAAGCATTTATCGCCCGTCGCAGTTAGGACTTGTCATGGCTCCCCCACAAGCCTTGCATGGAGGCAACACACCCGAAGATGCCGCACAAATATTCGACAACGTGCTGCGCGGAAAGGCCACAGACTTTCAACGCGACTGCGTGCTGACCAACGCGGCTTTCGGCATTCACACCATTTGCCAGGACAAGGACATTGACACTTGCCTTGAAGAGGCACGTGCCGCATTGCTTAGCGGCAAGGCACTGAAAACTTTTGAGCATTTTGTAACACTCAACTCCTGACCTCCTCCCCCCGTGCCATCATAAAAAACAACGCTATGCAAAACATACTTGAAGAAATAGTTGCAAACAAGCGCATCGAAGTGGAGCAGGCCAAACATTTGGTTTCGCTCGACGAACTGAAAAAAGCAGCCGACAGCGCCCCACCCGTGCGCAGTTTGCGAAAGTCGATAGAGAGCCACCACGAAGGAGGCATCATTGCCGAGTTCAAGCGGCGTTCGCCATCAAAAGACTGGATTAACCGCCACGCCAAAGTAGAGGATATCATACCCTCATACGAAAAAGCCGGGGCGGCAGGGCTGTCGATACTGACGGACCAAAACTATTTTGGCGGCACGCTACAAGATGTGGTCAAGGCAAGAAGCCTGACCCACCTGCCCATATTGCGCAAGGAGTTTGTGGTTGATGCCTACCAACTGTACGAGGCACGTGCGGCAGGCGCAGATGCCTGTTTGCTGATAGCTGCCGCCATTGGCGCCGAACGCTGTCACGAACTGGCTATGGTGGCACACAACATAGGGCTTGAAGTGATACTTGAAATACACCAAGCCGAAGAGTTGGAGGCGTTTAGCCACAACGTTGACATTGTTGGCGTGAACAACCGCAACCTCAAAGTGTTCAAGACGGACCCTTCACAATCCGTAGCGCTTTACGACATGCTGCCCAAGGGGGCGCTGCCAATTTCGGAGAGCGGACTACTCGATGCCAACATTGCCCGCAGGCTGTATGGCACTGGCTACAAGGGTTTTCTCGTGGGCGAAGCGTTCATGAAAACGGCCGACCCCGGACTCGCACTTAACAATTACATCAAATGCCTTGCCCAATGAAACTCATAAAGGTATGCGGCATGCGTAATGCCGAAAACATTCGGGCGGTTGAACAAGCCGGGCCCGACTGGATGGGATTTATATTTTACGAACCCTCGCCACGCTATGTGGCCGAAATGCCGGCCTACATGCCACAGCAGTGCAAACGCGTTGGGGTGTTTGTTCACCCACAATTTCGCGATGTAGTTGAAAAGGTTAAGGCGTTCGGACTACAAGTTGTGCAATTTCATGGCACGGCTTCACCCGATATGTGCGACACGTTCAAGCAGCGC
>OIYH01002047.1_pt1 | contig 10834 bp, 9 predicted proteins | sample 1587911 | NCBI WGS metagenome assembly OIYH01 (sample SAMN03283252) | human gut metagenome | biome: human-associated habitat; material: feces | host: Homo sapiens | place: USA | collected 2013
AGCAGAAATTGGAGCAGTGTGAACGTGAAGGTAAAAAGAAACCATCAGAGATGTGTCCGGGGACGACGGTGCATAGGTTGGTGGGGGAAATACGTTATAAAACAAATAATTAGAAAGAATTTGTATAAACGAAAAAATGGAGCAATAAAAAATGGAAAGGAGATTAATATGCCATATGTAGCAAAGCCAAAACCCTGCTATATGGATCAATTTGAGTTTTATAAAGTGATTGATGGAAGAAAAGTGTATAGGGGGAATGGTCGATTATATTCATGGGATGAGTTGCATGGAGAAATAGAGGTGTTTAATAAGCAGGGGTGGCATTTGGGTGCATTAGACGCAAAAACAGGAGAATTGATTAAGCAGGCGCGTAAGGATAGGAGGTTAAGTGATGTATAAGAATTTTGTTTTAGATTGTCTCGAAGAAGGGCTTTTTGTTGACGAAATAGATGACTATGTAGAATACTGGCATACTCACGAGACAAATATGTCATTATGTGAATTTTTAGGATTTACAGATGAAGAATATCGCGATTGGCTAATATATGGAAATGATGTGGTGAGAGATATACTTTATTGTAGAAGACATTCTATAAATTATCATGATTATATCAATATGTCTAGTGGAGATAAAATTGCGGCTAGATCGTATAATTTGGAGGAAGTAAAGAAATACAAAAAAGATGGAGAATAAAGAAAAACAAGTTAGAAAAATTGCACAAAGGGTTATGACGAAATATAAGCTACATCCGCCTGTTGATATGATGGGGCTTATTCAAGAAAAAGGAATAACTTGTGTTGAAGAAAATCTTGGAACTAATGCAGATGGTTATTCTGATTTGAAGGATTCTGATCTAAAGATAGTGTTAAATTCTGCTATTCAGTATGAACCAAGAAAACGTTTTACCTTGGCGCATGAATTAGGTCACATATTTATTAGTTGGCATAGTGATGTTACTTTGTGTGTAACGGATAATGAGTATTCAGAACATAACAAATTAGATATTCAAGAACATGAAGCAAATGTATTTGCGTCTGAGATATTAATGCCGACCGAATGGGTAAAAGAGATGTTAACTCTGAATGAAAATAGAAGTTTAGAATATAATATCAAACAACTTTGTACCATTGCGAATACCTCTATTATGGCATGTTTTTATGCGTTGGAAAATGCAATGAAATCGGGCAATGTAATTGTTGTTAGTGGAGACATGTTTTTTCCTAAGAAATTTATATCTGATAGAAGAATGACCTTATACTTTCAAGGATATGATGAATATGATGTTTGGGATGATTTGTGTCTTTGTAAAGAAGAGTTTGATATTGGAAATTATCAAGTATGTCATTATGTCTTTCCAGAATGTCCATCAATGGAACAAATTGAAACTGCATTTAGTACAACGGAAAATGTAGTGAGTGCGCTTGAATTAATATTTGGGAATGATTTTAGTGCATGGTGTTGTTGGATGGGAGTTGTATTAAATCAAATTTCTCATATATATAATGCCTATTTGTTTGCGAAAAATGAGTGCGTGAAGCATTACAAAAATGAAAAATCTCTTATGCAATTATATTACAGTGACAAACTAGATTTGATGAATGAATGTAAATTGTTTGAGTATGATTTTTATGAGGTGAATTTTGGGAACGATTGGACAATGGTATTAATTAAGGAGCCGTGTTATGTGATTGACAAGAAAGTTTCTTATTCTGATAGTAGACTACTGATTAAGGAAATTTTGAGTGAAATGTATACAGATGACAAGAATATAAAGAAAGCTAGCTATAGAATTAATGGGATTATTGGTTCGGCATTAAGCCATAGAGAAACAATGACCAAAGAAGAAATCTACAATTTGTTGAATATAAAATTAAGACGAAGTGATATAGCGGAATTCGTATTCCATAGAAAGTTTGAAAAATTTATATATTCCAAATCAGTAGAAAAGAGTTTGTGAAAAACACCTAATGAATACGGAATTATTACGAATTATAAGATGCTGTTTGGGTATCCTGAGCCGGGGGATAATTTTGATGAACCTGTAATAGAACATTTGTAATGCTGCTTCGAAATTCAAAGTTATTTCAACTTGGCAAGAACAACAAGGTATAAAACTTGAAAATGAGCAGTTGAAAAGTTTGTAGTTGTTCGTTATAAAGAAAGGAAAATACTATGGAGAAAAAAATAGTAGGTCTTAACACTTACTTTAAATCTCTAGAATATGAAAATTTTGATGAGTATGAGTTTTCTGCGAGAATTTCATTATTGGATTATGATGCGGTTGTTATCAATGCAGAGTATTTGATAACATGTTATTCTACTTCTTATGATAGTTCTTATCAGAATAAACCTTGTCTTTCAGATTATAATTCTGCGCAAATAGTAGAAGATTTTAAAAAAATTGAAGGGCAAATAAAAGAGTTGTTGAAGCAAGGACGAAATGTATTTGTTTTAATGGGCAACAATGACAACTGTTACATATATACTGGGGAAAAACAGTATTCAGGAACAGGAAGAAATGCAAGACAAACAAATATTGTTAGAGAGTTTAATGCATATTCATTTTTGCCAATAAAATTGAATGTTACGGAGGTGGTTGGTGAGCGGATTGATATTTGTTGTTCATCTCCGTATAGGGATTTTTTTACTAATACAAGAACTTGCTATTATTATGCATCATACTTTTCTGTTGCAGAAAATAGTACAATATTAGGAAAAATAAAAGGCACTGATAAAGTGGTAGCAGCTGTTATTCCATATGGTAGTGGGAAAATAGTTTTACTTCCCCAAATTTATGAGGAAGAAGAATACAAGACAGAGGATGTATGGAAAGAAAACGGTAAAAAATATTTGGACAGTTTATTTGAACTTAACCGCCGCTTAAAAATAACTGATGAAGAGATGGATTTGCCCGGATGGGCCCAAAACATATATATATTAGATGAAAAGGTGAAGTTAAAAAAGCAGAATACAATAGAAAATAAGATTGCAAAATTGGAAAAGGAACTTGATAAAGAAAGAATAGCTGTTCAAGAGGTTCAGAAATATAAGTTATTGTTGACATCAAGTGGAACTACACTTGAGGAGATTGTAAAACAAGTACTTGATGAATTAGGATTCACTATCTTAGAAGCGGAAAAGGGTAGAAGTGATATAATTGCTAAATATGGAGAGGTTGCAATTGTCGCTGAAATTAAAGGAGTGACTAAAAGTGCTGCAGAAAAGCATGCTGCACAGCTTGAAAAATGGGTTGCTCAATATATTGAAGAAAATGAAGTCTCACCCAAAGGAATGCTAATTGTAAATGGGTTTTGCGATATGCCACTGAATGAACGTCTAGAAGATGTCTTTCCGCAACAAATGCTTAAATATTGTGTATCACGCGGGCATGTATTGCTTACATCAACACAATTACTTTGCCTATACATAGAGGTTTGTAAAAATCCAATATGTAAAGAGGAAAGAATTACAGAATTACTTTCGTGTGTAGGGAAATATGAAAGATATAGAGAGATAAAAGATTATTTAAAATGATATAGCATACTGGAAAAACAAGATGATATCTAATTGAATGGTGGCATCTTGTTTTTTATACAAATTGAGTATAATAGCCACAACAGAACATTATAATTTTAACAGAAAGGTTGATTGCCATGAACATCGCCGCATACTGTCGTGTATCCACAGATAAATCCGATCAGCTCAACAGTCTCGAGACTCAAAAAGAGTTCTTCTTAGAATATACCAAGCGCACCGGGGACAACCTTATTAAATTATATGCAGATGAAGGCATTTCCGGTACTAAAATCAAGAATCGTAAGGAATTTCAGCGTATGCTTGCAGATGCGGAAAAGGGCTTGTTCGATATGGTTGTAGTTAAGGATATTTCCCGTTTTGCTAGAAATACCGTTGATTTACTACAGAGTGTTCGCAAACTGAAATCTCTCGGTATTGAAACACAGTTCCTGACCGCCAACATGACTAGTATGGGCAACAGCGAATTCGTTCTAACAATCTTCGGTGCATTAGCGCAGGAGGAGAGTGCCAACACATCCAAGCGTATTAAATTTGGCAAGAAGATGAATGCGGAAAAGGGGCGTGTTCCTAACATCGTCTTTGGTTATGATAAGACGATTGGTGACTATTTTAAACTTTCTATCAATGAGAACGAGGCAAAAGCAATTCGTCAGATTTTTCAGTGGTATATCGAGGAAGGCTATGGCGGATCGAAGATTGCGAATATGCTCAATGAACGAGGTATCAAGACCAAGCGCGGTAATAACTGGAGCCAGAACGCTGTTTGCCGAATCCTGACCAATGAGATATACACGGGAAAGATTATCAACGGCAAAGAAGAGATTGCAGATTTTCTGACCGGTCAGAGAAAGGAAAAGGATGAATCAGAATGGCTTGTTACGATTCGACCGGAACTTCGGATTATTGAGGAAGAAGTCTTTGACAAAGCACAGGATATTTTAAAAGGTCGTCATGACTCCTTCAAAATTACGCATGAGCGACAGAGTAACAAATATTTATTCTCTACATTGATTAAATGCAAGGAGTGCGGGTGGTCTTTTCGCAGAACGGTTCGCCAATACAAGAATACTTATGTGCGTTGGGTGTGTTCCGGGCATAATGGGAAAGGTGCGGATAGCTGCCCGAATGCAGTGACGGTAGATGAGGAAGAATTGATTCAGGCACTACAGGAGTATTTTCAAGAGATTCTTAGTAAGAAGAAAAAAGTAATCAATTATGTGATTAAAGAATTTCAGCGGGTATATAAAGCAAAAGATGAAAATATTGAGTATGAAAAGCAGCTAAATGCAGAATTGAACAAACTTCACAAATCCCGTGAAAAATACATGGACATGTATACTGATGATTTGATTTCCAGAGAGGAATTGAATGAGAAAATCGGTGGGGTGCGAAAAGAGATTGAACGGTTGGAGAATGAACTGAAAATGGTCTCTTATCATCTGACGAAAGGAGAACAACTGGAAGCAATTTTGAACAGTACATTCAAGCAACTGGAAGATATCACAGATGTTCATGAAATGACAAATGCACAGTTGAAACGCCTGATCAATAAAATTGAAGTAGACAAGGATGGCAATGTAGATATTTACCTGCATCTTATTGGTGATTTGGGATTGGATGAAACTGTTTTAATTGAAGGAGATAAAAACACTGAGGAAAAAGGAACTAAAAAGGTTCCAAATAGTTACAACCATACATAAGGACGTCACCGAGCGCCTTGCGCAGGTCAACCCGTCGCTCGCGGCGGAGACGCGCAAGGTGCTGGACATCAACAAGTCCGAGCGGCACATCCGCGGCGGGATGGCGACAAAGGAGAAGTATCTGCATCAGCATGTGTGAAAACGCAGAAGCATTTGACGGCATGAAAACGTTTTTATATAATAGGAGAAGATAACGGCAGGATAGATGGAGGATAAGCGCAGATGAAGAAGATAGCGTTGATCATGGACGGATGGAAGCGATTCTTCACATATGCATGGCCCGCCGGAGTGTTGGAGCGTATCAGAGAGACGAATGAGGACGTGAATCTGTATATTTTCAACAGTTCCGGAGACTGGAGCAGGGATGAGGATTACAATATCGGAGAGTACAACATCTATCGGCTGCCGGACTTAAACGATTTCGACGGCATTATTGTAGATCTGAACAATATCCGCTATTCCGAGGTGCGGGAGTATGTGATCTCCTCGGCAAAGGCCACCGGGAAGCCGGTGATTTCCATTGCAAATGAGATTGCGGATTTTTACTATGTCGGTATTGACAACTATTCCGCCATGCAGGAAATAGCGGCGCACCTCTATGAGGTGCATAATTGCAGACGCTTCTGGTATGTCATGGGACCGGACGATAATTACGAGAGCAACCGGCGTGTGGCTGCGTTGCGCGATTTTTCAGAGACACACGGGATTTTGTGGGATGCCAGGGATCTCTACTGCGAGAGTTATGAATACAAATGTGGAGTGCATGGATTTGAAAAATTGCTCACGCTGCACGGGAAACTTCCGGATGCCATTATCTGTGCCAACGATAACATCACCGTCGGCGTGTGTGAGACAGCGGCAGCCCACGGCTACAAGGCACCCGACGATTTTCTGGTGACCGGATTCGATAATTTTGACAAGGCGAGCTATTATTCCCCGCACATCACAACGGTCGGACATATCCGCGAGCAGGTGGGATATCACTGTGCGGATATTCTTCTGCGGCTGTGGAGGGGCGAGACGGTACCGCGGTTTAATTATACGGGGCACCAGTGCATTTTCTGGGAAAGCTGCGGCTGCGACGCCGGTCATGCGGTGGATCAGGCAGAACATTCCAGGGCGCAGATTGTCTATGGAATCGAGACGGACGAATTTGAGGAGCAGGTGCTTTCTCTGGAGTATGAATTGCTGCAGTGCGAGACGGTGCGTGAGATGTCGCGCTGGATTCCGAAATGTATTCCGGCTATGCGGTGTGACGCGATGTATCTGATCATGGATGAGCACATGAATGATTTCCGGGAATTGAGCGATTATTATGACAGACATCTGATTGAGGATGAAGAGTTCTGCGTGCACGGTTATCCGGAGAAAATGCAGATGGAGTTCGCCTATGAGGACGGCGTGGTAAAAGAGAGCGAGGAGACGGTCGTGGAGGGGATTTTCCCGACCTTCGATTACGCGGAGGGCGGAAAAGATTTTCTGTTTCTGCCGCTTCATTTCCGGGAACACACGGTGGGATATTTTGTCATCCGGAATGCTGTGTATCTGATGGAGAAGCAGTATTTGTTCCAGATTATCAACGTGTTGACGTCTGCGATGGAGAATCTGCATAAAAAGGAGCGCCTTGCCTATCTGAATCAGGTGCTGTCAGAACTGTACGTGAAGGACGCCATGACGGGAATGTACAATCGGCTCGGTTACCAGAAGTTGGCGTGCCGTATGTTTGAGAAAAAGAAGCAGACGGGGGAGAACCTTTCGATTATTTTCATGGATATGGACAGGCTCAAAAGCATCAATGATGAATTCGGGCATATCTATGGGGACTGGGCGATCAAGACGATTGCGTCGGCGATTTTAAAATATATTCCGGAGGGAGCGGTTGCGGTCCGGAGCGGTGGGGATGAGTTTCTCGTTGTGCTGGAGCAGATCGCGGATGCTGAGATCGGGAAGATCATCGGAGAGATCCGGAAGGAGATTTGGGAGCGGTCAGCGGAGATGAAACTGCCGTTTCCGCTGACCGTCAGTGCGGGATGTGTCCACACGGATATGACAACTGGGCGCGATCTGGACGACTATGTGCGCGAGGCGGATGCCATCATGTACGAGGAGAAGACCGCGAAAAAAGCGAACCGCACCTAAGCTGGATGAAAAGGCTTCCAACCGGGCAGGGGAAAAGAATAAGAAAGTGAGAAGGAGATACCGGCAGATGAAAATCGAGCGTGAACGGGTCAGAGAAACATTCCGGGAGTATACGGATGCCTATGATGCGACCGATGAGAAAATAAAACTGAAAATTGACCACACTTATCGGGTGGCGGAACTGTGCGAGCGGATCGCGAAGGCAGAGCAGATGGAGAAGACGGAGGTTGACCTGGCATGGCTCCTTGGAATGCTGCACGATGTGGGAAGATTTGAACAACTCCGGAGATACGGGACATTCAGCGATGCGGATTCCATCGATCATGCAGCGCTCGGAGCAGACATTTTGTTTGGCGGAGTGCTCCGGGAAGGGGAAGGTCTGATCCGCACGTATGTGGACGATGCGGCGGAGGATGAGGTGATTGAGACTGCCATAAGAGTGCACAGTGCCTACCGGATTCCGGAGGGGCTTGCGCCGCGCACGGAAAAGCTGTGCCATATCCTGCGGGACGCCGACAAGATCGATATTCTGCGGGTCAATGTGGATGTGCCGCTGGAGGAGATTTACAATACCACGACGGAGGAACTGCGCAACGCAGCCGTCACACCGGCAGTGATGGATAGCTTTTACGAACATCACGCGACGCTGCGCAGTATCAAGCGCACGCCGGTGGATCATGTGGTGGGGCATATCTCGCTGGTGTTTGAACTGGCATTCCCGGAGAGTGTGCGGATTGTAAAAGAGCAGGGTTATCTGGAAAAACTGCTGCATTTTGAGAGCCGCAACGCTGTGACAAACGCGCAGTTCGCAGAACTTCGGGCGGAGATGGAGCGCTATCTTAAGGGAAGGTAATGCCTGCTCCGCGGTTTGGAAAAATGAGCGAAGCCGCGCAGTCCGCGGCAAAGAGCAGCAGAAGCAGGGTGTTTAATCCAAGGCGCACTTTGGGGGAGAGACGTTTCCAGAGTCTGGTGAGCGGCGCCTCCAGCACACAGATCCAGAGCACGCCCGCGATGCCGAAACCGACCGCCGCGTACAGGCAGATATAGCCATGAAAATGAAAAGGATAGCCGCTGTAATCCCAGTAGCGCAGGTCCCAGAAGGCATCCAGAAACCATCCGATCAGGAGTTCCAGACCGGTGCCGATGGCGGCACTGAGGAAAAAGACGCCGGCCGGGTGGATTTTTTTTCGCCGGCAGCCCAGCAGCAGATAGAAAAGCACTGCGCCGATGCCGTAGACCGGAAGCCACGGCCCGTAGAGGAAGCCGCGGTTGGCAAACGTTTTGTCCCGATACAGAAAGATGGCAACCTCCCAGAGAAACCCGCCGATCGAGCCGAGAAAGAAGAAATAAATCTGCTGGGAGAGGAAAAACGATATAGGAGTCTGCTCCGGTGCGCAGAGTTTGGAAAAATCCGGAAGACGGTCATGTTTTTTCATGGACATAGTATAACCGGAACATTGAAAATTATTGAATTGTGAAATGGTGGAAAATATAGAAATGCGCCTTGTAAATTGCGGGAGCGTATCTTATAATAGTAGCAATTGAGCAAACCGCCCTTTGCGGCGGAAAAACATCAGGAGGAAAAGAGTGTGGAAATGAACAACAATTTTTCACAGGAAAAAGTCATTGTCATCGACTTTGGCGGTCAGTACAACCAGCTGGTTGCCAGACGTGTCAGAGAGTGCAATGTTTACTGTGAGATCTATTCCTACCGTACAGACATCGAGCAGATCAAGGCGATGAATCCGAAGGGTATCATTTTAACCGGCGGTCCGAACAGCTGCTACGAGCCGGATTCTCCGACGTACACGAAGGAACTGTTTGAACTTGGAATTCCGGTTTTGGGACTCTGCTACGGTGCGCAGCTTATGATGCATGTGCTGGGCGGAAAGGTTGAGAAGGCACCGGTGCGTGAGTATGGCAAGACAGAGGTGTTTGTCGATACGACGTCGCCGCTTTTCGGCGATGTGTCGGAGAAGACGATCTGCTGGATGAGCCATTTTGATTATATTTCAAAAGTTGCTCCGGGATTTTCCATTACGGCGCACACGGCAGACTGTCCGGTGGCGGCAGCGGAGAACCGCGAGAAGAAGCTTTTTGCAATCCAGTTTCATCCGGAAGTGCTTCACACCCAGGAGGGCACCAAGATGCTGCACAATTTCGTGCGAGGTGTCTGCGGTTGTGCCGGAACCTGGCGCATGGATCATTTTGTGGAGCACACGATCGAGGCGATCCGCGAGAAGGTCGGTGACGGCAAGGTGCTCCTTGCACTGTCCGGCGGTGTGGATTCCTCAGTCGCAGCAGGACTTTTATCCAGAGCGATCGGCAAGCAGCTCACCTGCGTGTTCGTGGATCATGGTCTTCTGCGCAAGAATGAGGGCGATGAGGTGGAGAGCGTATTTGGCCCGGACGGTCAGTTCGACCTGAATTTTATCCGCGTCAACGCACAGGAGCGCTACTATGCGAAGCTGGCAGGCGTGACGGAGCCGGAGCAGAAGCGCAAGATCATCGGCGAGGAGTTCATCCGTGTCTTTGAGGAAGAGGCGAAGAAGATCGGTGCAGTGGATTTCCTGGCACAGGGAACCATTTATCCGGACGTCGTGGAGAGCGGTCTTGGCGGGGAATCCGCAGTTATCAAGTCGCACCACAATGTCGGAGGCCTGCCGGACTATGTTGATTTCAAGGAGATCATCGAGCCGCTGCGCAATCTGTTCAAGGATGAGGTGCGCAAGGCAGGTCTTGAACTTGGCATTCCGGAGAATCTGGTATTCCGCCAGCCGTTCCCGGGACCGGGACTCGGCATCCGCATCATCGGCGAGGTGACGGCAGAGAAAGTCCGCATTGTACAGGACGCCGACGCCATCTACCGCGAGGAGATTGCGAAAGCCGGACTGGACCGTTCGATCGGTCAGTATTTTGCGGCGCTCACCAATATGAGAAGCGTCGGCGTCATGGGAGACGAGAGAACCTATGATTATGCAGTTGCACTGCGCGCCGTGAATACGGTGGATTTCATGACCGCGGAGGCGGCGGAGATCCCGTTTGCGGTGCTGCAGACGGTGATGAGCCGGATTATCAATGAGGTGCGCGGGGTGAATAGAGTATTCTATGATCTGACCAGTAAGCCACCGGGAACGATTGAGTTTGAATAGTAAATATTATCCCAAGGCACATCCCTTTATCCTCAAGGGGCAAAAATCTTTAGCCTAGGGAATGAATAAAATAACGAGAAAATAAAGACCTTGTAGAGCGGAAAAACCGTTCTATGAGGTCTTTTTCTTTTACTTAAAACCATGGAGAAAGCCTTGAAAATAGAGGAATATCGAGAGATAAGAGAGAGTAAGCAAAGACCTTGAAGGAAGTCTTAAAATGCCTTGAAAGAGAAAATAGGTGAGGATAAAGGATTTTGCCTTTTGAGGATAAAGAGGGTTGCCCGAATATACTAAAAACAGCGGGA
>OIYH01002048.1_pt1 | contig 10820 bp, 9 predicted proteins | sample 1587911 | NCBI WGS metagenome assembly OIYH01 (sample SAMN03283252) | human gut metagenome | biome: human-associated habitat; material: feces | host: Homo sapiens | place: USA | collected 2013
GATTCCTTTTGCATAAATGCTATTAATTGCAAGTTCAAATTGAGGACACATCTGTGCCTCATCAATTAGCAGCACATTTGTCATTTTTTCTTTGTATTGATTCATAATATATTTATGCAAGGCATGATATTCTAACAAATGATCAAATTCCAACTCTTGAAGATTAATCATAACAATATTGATTTGTTCATTTAATGATTTTAAATATGTGATAAATTCCTGAAGTAATACTGATTTTCCACTACGACGGATTCCAGTAATAACCTTTATATCGGGTGTACCATATAATTCAATCAACTCATCTAAATATTTTTTTTCTAACAATAAGTTGCATAACGTCCTCTCCTGTTCCCACTTTTTAAAAATTATTCAATTTTCGGTAATAGAATGATCAATTTAATTTCTAATAGTGTGAACATCATGTTGCTCACTTGATTAAAGAAAAGCACTAGCAGAAGTGCTAATGCTTATCGAAGATCAGGTAAACGTGAACTGTTAATTGCTTTTATAAATCGATTCCATAGTGGAGGATAGTTGCTGATGCTATTCCATTCTTTAATGTAGGATATAAAAAACTTCTATCTACTAGCAATTCAGAAGAGTGCGCCGTCCTCATAGGGTGGTGGTAAATTCAGCGTTACTGTTAACTGATGTACTCTTCTATTCTTTTGATTTCTGTGCTGTTATGAAAAGGCTGAACTGAAAAGTTAAATTCCACTTTCAAAGGAAAAAAATTAAAGTTGAAATTAGTTGTGCAGAAACAGTGCTGACTTCAAATCATATCCTTTATTGCTTTGTGTGGAGATTTAACTGATTGTCTATATCCCGTCCGTCATACATTACCCTAAGTATTGTTACAACCTTTTTATTGTTGTCTGGAATATAAAGTACCACATAATTGTCTACTGGTAATACACGAAGCCCACGACTTTTCCACGATTCTTTTTCATATTTTTGATAACACTTTGGCATCGTATCTAGACTTAATATCTGCTGCGTGACTGCCACCACACCAGCAAGGTTAGTTCGTACCTTATGTGTGTAAGTGACAACATTTCTGGGCAGAAAACATTTGAGAAAGAATGTGCTCCTCTTTTTCAGATTCGAGATGCGTATTCCAAAATGATTATTGCTTGAACAAAGCATCCAAAATATAAGGTTGTTATGTCAAAATAATAATTCTTTCTTTTTTGCCTTGTAATAGAATAAACCAGTGATATCCGCTAAAAACCATCCAATAGGAACAGACCACCAGATACCACATACCCCAACGATAGAAGAAAGAATATATGCAAGTACAACACGTGTACCTAAAGAAATAACGGTAAGTACAACACTCATTCCAGGTCTGCCTAGTGCGCGATACAATCCATAAAGCAAAAATAAACAACCGATACCACAATAAAATGCTCCTTCAATGCGGAGATAGCGTACACCTTCTTGAACGATTTCAATTTCATTTGCATCCACAAAAATAGACATGAGTGGTTTTGCGAAAATAAAGACGAGTGCAGATATGACAATACAGAAAGCCATAGAGATGCATACTGCACTTTTTAAACCAGAACGGATACGATCATTCTTTCTTGCACCATAGTTTTGTGCAATGAATGTTGAAAAGGCATTACCAAAATCCTGGACGGGCATATAGGCAAATGCATCAATCTTTACACCAGCCGCAAATGCAGCCATCACAATTGGACCAAAACTGTTGACAAGCCCTTGTACCATAAGAATCCCAAGGTTCATTACGGACTGTTGAACACATGTGAGGGTAGAGAAGGAGATGATTTCATGAATTCTTTCTTTTTTTAGACAGTGGATATTCCATATCGAACGTACCTGTGAAAAATGGGTGAGTGTATAAATCGCAATACCAAACCCTGAAACGTATTGTGCAATGACTGTTGCTTCTGCTGCGCCGCCAACACCTAAATGCAATCCAATCACAAACCAGAGATCAAGAATGATATTCAATATTGCAGAAACAGCCAGAAACCATAATGGAACAACTGAATTACCAATTGCACGCAGGTAAGAAGCAAAATAGTTGTATAGAAAAACGGCAGGAATGCCAAGAAAGATGATAAACAAATAGGAACGCATATCACTCCACACTTCTAGTGGAACCCGAAGAAATATTCGAAGACTATCCAAGCATAAAAATGACAAGATATTTAAAAGTACAGTTACAAAGGCAATGAAGAAAAATGAAGCACAGAGATTTTCACGAAGTGCTTTTTCATTGCCTTCTCCAAAGCGTATGGAAAATAGAGCACCACTTCCCATGCATAATCCAAGAATGATGGAAGTTAGAAAAGTCATCAATGTAAAAGAGGAACCAACAGCCGCAAGAGCATTTCTTCCAAGGAATTGCCCAACAATCAAAGTATCCGCAATGTTATAGCATTGTTGCAGCAAGTCTCCCAAAATCATTGGGATGGCAAATAAAAGCATAGATTTGATGATGGATCCTTTTGTTAAATCTCGATTCATGATAAGCCTCCGTTTCGTAAGCTTAAAGTTACATATCGCAATTATTATAGATACAACAATGACACTCGTCAATGTAACGTTTACTTTTCGAAATCCTGGTGCTATTATCAACGCAAAGATGAAGTTTTATGGAGAAACGCTATGTTTTTGGATGGATTAGATAAATTGGATCAAGAGATTGTAAGCTTGCTGATAGAGAATGCACGTATTTCCTATTCTGATATTGGTGAAAAAATCGGTATTTCAAGAGTGGCGGTAAAAGCAAGAATACAAGCATTGGAACAGCGTGGAATCATTGAAGAATATACAACAATTGTCAATCCACAGAAGATTAGTGGAGCAGTTTCCTGTTATTTTGAAATTGAAACAACACCGAATCACTTGGCAAAGGTTACAGAACGCTTGAATGCGAATGATACGGTGACACAGATTTATCGTGTCACGGGAAAAGATAAACTGCATGTGCATGCTGTTGCTTCTTCTGCAGAAGAAATGGAAGTATTTTTACATACAGTTATTGATCCATTGCCTGGTGTGATCAGTTGCAGCTGTAATATGATTTTGTCACGTATCAAAGATGTAAAAGGATTACGATTGTAGAAAGAAATCATATTCTTTGCTTCAGATATGCAAAAAAAACTCCATTTCTGGAGCTTTTTAAAACATTCTTGTATCACATGTAAATATATGATTTTTATCATCTAATGTATACGTAATTGTTAACGTAGATCCATGCATAGAAGTATGGATATTTTCTGCCTGGGATAAGTGACGATAATATCTGTATTGTTTGATTTGCTGTTCTGTATAGTTTGATGGATTATCACTTGTAAGAAATACCCCTCCAAGCAGTGCATTGAGAGTTGCTAAAAGATCTTTCTGTTCTGCATTGAGTTTGATATTTTCATCTCTCAAGAAAAATACATCTGGATCATTTAAGAATGCACGGTTGTTTAATGATCGACGGAAAATCGTATTTGCTAAAGATTGCTTTGTAGAAGTACGTTCTCGATGAAACAAACGCATATACCATACATCATTCCAGTCTAAAGAAACATCACATCCAATACGGTTATATTCAAACAATCCAAATGTTGTACATGTTGGTACACCACATCCAAGAATTGGATGATTTCCACAAAGTTCACGTAAGAAATGAATGCCTTGGAACATCTTCTGGCTGCGCGTCTTCGTTTCTGTAGGAAATGGCGCGCCTGCATATAAGAAATCCAGTTTTACAAAATCAAACTTCCATTCTTCGAATACAAGATGAAATACATCTTTTAAATACTGGATTACTTGGGGATGATCAATATCTAAAGCATATGCACCATCCCAGTTGCATCCAGTAAACCAAGGGGAACCATTATGCTTTAATAGCCAGTCTGGATGAAGTTTCACAAGATCGGAATGAACGGAGGCTAAGAAAGGGGAAAGCCATAAGCCAGCTAGAAAACCATTGTTATGAATTTGATCCACTTCATAGCGTAATCCTTCAGGAAACTTCTGCTTGTCCACGATTAGCCAGTCACCGGCACAAGTCTGCCAGCCATCATCAATTTGAAACAAATCACCTTTCTGTAGAATCTTTTTGCATCCATCTAAATCTTCCGCAATTGTTTTAGAAGAGATATTTTCGTAATGGTTATACCAGCTCGAATATCCATAAAGTTTTTTTGGTTCTAATGGCTGTATATGTATTCGATCAAACCAGGCATCAAATACTTCTTCTTCACTGCCTGTTGTATCGAGAATATCAAAACATGTGTATAAGCCATCCACAGGATAATCTTTACAATCTCTTTCAATGGTTAATGTTCCATGATCATAGTGGAAGATCGTATATGCCTGTTCTTCATCACAAGAAGCAAGTAAATGGTATGTATTCTCATGACGAATATACATGTATGTGAATCCATGAAATATACCTGATTCTTTTGCGTATTCTACAAAATGGTAGTCACCATATCGATCAAAATGATACTTGTTTAAAAGAAACGAAGGAATGTGATCAACACTTTTCTGCTTGTCACAAATCTGCAGTTCTTTATTATATGTCCATGTCTGATAGCCATTGAAGAATAAAACATCATTTTTATCCAAATCTAATTGTGTTTCTACTTTGATGCATTGAATTTTTCCATGGAGTTCTCTTTGAAGCATGGAAAGCGAATCTACTTCTTCCTGGGTCATTTCTTGATCAACTTTAACTGTGAGTTTCCATTTCATGTTTTTCTCTCAACTTTTCTGCGATTTCCTGTGCTTTTGCATCTGTTAATATAAATTTCTTTTTGAATACAATCAAAGCAATACATAATCCAAGAATTGGAAGTAATGTCATAAGACAGCGCAGGCCTGTAATTGTGGAAGCACTTTGAACTGCAGGGATACCATCTTCACTGTTTCCAGCTAGACCGATCATATCAAGACCAATCCCTGTTAAAAATACAGCGAGACCACTTGCAGCTTTTACCACAAACGTCTGCATGGAAAAGATGACAGATTCTTCTCTTCTGCCGGTTTTCATTTCTCCATAATCAACAGAAGTAGATAAGAAAACTGTTGTAAGCACACTTAACATTCCATTCGCACTGAATACAAGAGCACCAATCAAACAAAGTATGACCATATTGTGTGCAAGGTTCATAAACGAAGCAAACAGTAATAAAGCATAGCCAAGAATTGCCATACATAAAGATATTTTGAAAATTGTTGTATTAGATAGTTTATTACGCAATACAGGATATAAAACCATCATACCAAGAATCTGCGTTGCTCCGCCAATGGTTGTGAATAACGTATAGTTGTTTTTCCATAATTCTGTACCTAGATCATATTTAAAGAAATAGAGAATTAAATTACTTGTGATGTATAAAGCACTGTTAATCAGCACAATTGTGATGACCGTTAACATTGCCTGATCATTGTGGAATAAAGCAGAGAACATATCTTTGATGGATGTTGTTTCCATTTTCTTTTCACTTTTCTTTTCTTTGATGGAAAAGAAGAGAATTGCTTCTGTAAGTACAAAAATCAAAGCAACAAGCATAGAGAAGTAGCGGAAACCTTTCACTTCACTGCCGCCTCCTAAAAAGGCAACACATAATACAGTTCCCACTTGAATCAGTGCAGAACCAATACCAGCACATGTTCTGCCAACAACAGATAACTGTTCACGATCTTTTGGCTGTTCTGTAACGGCTGGAATCATTGACCAGTATGGAATATCCATCATTGTATACGTAACACCCCATAGAATATAAATGATTGCGAAGTATACCATGAGTCCTGTTTTTGATAAATCTGGAGCACTGAACAATGCATATAAGATAAATGCATTTAATACAGTTCCAGATAAGATCCATGGTCTGAATTTTCCGTATTTTGTATTTGTTTTTGCGACAAGAACACCCATGAATGGATCATTGATGGCATCAAATACACGTGCAATCATTAAAATCAAACCTACAAATGTTGCCTGTAATCCTAAAATATCCTGATAGTAATACATCACATAGGAAGAAGATAAGGCATATACCATATCTTTTCCAACAGCACCTAGGCCAAAGGCAGCCTTTTCTTTGAAACTGAATTTTTTCATACAATATTATCCTCGAATTTGTAAATGGAATGTGACAGGTTCTAATCCTGGTGAAGAAATCGTAATCGTCTCATGAGAAGAAACAGCTTTGGAACGAATGTATGTTCCACACATTCCTCCTTCACTGACAATGTGTTCTCCTCCAATGATTTCTAGATTGTTAGAAGCCTGGATTGTGATTGACAATTGTGCATAGGAAGCTACAGAATCATGATCATCTAAGATACGGATACGAATCGATGCCATATCATATGTATCACTTTCTTCTAAGACAGTAGAAGAAATCTTTGCTTCAATATGAAGGAAAGAGCCTGGACATTTTGTTTTAGAAGCAATGACGTTACCATTTTTGATGGCATCAAATCTCCATCGTGTTGCTTCATCTCCCCAGTTACTGACATACTTTCCATAAAGATCAACACCATCAAGGAATGTAAGGTGATATTTCATCATAGCCTTAGCGAATTGTAATTTATTTTTCAGTGGTAAATTTGCCAGGCCAAAGTCTCTAGCAGCCAGTAGACAACTACGAATATCTTTTGCCTGTTGTTTTGGCATGTGTTCTTGTGTTTCTAATAGATCACCAATCGTATCATCAATGAGAATTGGACCATGCTTTAATGATGCAAATGGTGTTGTGAAAAATTCTTTGACAAATACATCATTTTTATATAAACGGATAGAATCTCCATTTGTGAAGCAATAGAATGATGCAATCTGCCCTGCAGGATAATCACCAATATCCATGGTTGTGCCAACTTCTAATACAGGCGTATTTTCTTGCTGGGAACTATAGACATAACTGGCAAGCTTTGGATTACGGAAGCTGTCCATAACACCGTGATAACAAATTTTATCTCCACTGCCAAAATCTTTATGTGTTGCGTAATCAAACATGCACCAGCTAAACATACCTGCGTGTTGTTTATCTTGGATTGCATCATTCATTACCCGTGCATGACGTAATGCATGTTCCTGTCGCTTGCTGATGGGATCAAATGATTTTGTTGGAAACATATGTCCATTGCATTCAGAAATCAATAATGGTTTTTTTGTGTCTGGCGTGACGTCCTTTTTCTTTTTGCATCCTGGATTTGTTCCGTTATGAGAGAAATCATTGTAACTGTAAATATCTTCTAGAAAAGAGCTCTTTTCTATGTAGCGAACACCGCTTGTTGGGCGTGTTGGATCAAGAGAATGTGCAAGTGCATTTGTTCTTGTGTAGAGTTCATCATCATCCTGACTTTCATTGACTCTGACACCCCACATGAAGATAGAAGGATGATTGCGGTATTGCCTTACCATTTCTTCAACATTATGGATGCAGATATCTCTCCAGTGCTGACTGGAAGATACATATTGCCATCCTGGAATTTCAGTGAAGACTAAGATACCTCTTCGATCACATTCGTTAATAAATGCATGAGATTGTGGATAATGTGATGTTCTTACCGCATTGACACCTAACTCTTCATCTAAGATACGTGCATCTTCTTTCTGCAAGGAATCTGATACCGCATAACCAACATACGGGAATGACTGATGTCGATTCAAACCGCGAATGAATACGGGCTTATGATTGACGAGAATGTTATTCTCATCCCAAGTAATTGTTCTAAGACCAAATGGTGTATCTGAAATATCAATGCATGTATTACCTTTATATAGTTCTAAGTGAAATGTATAAAGATATGCGTGATGTACATTCCATAGAATTGGAGAAGGAATGAATTGTGTCATTGTATCCAGGCAGGAATCATATTCTTTCTGTACAACACAGATATGTTCCTGATCAAAGATCTGTGCTTTGACATGCATATCTGATGTATCTCCATCATACGTAATCGTAGAAGTAATACTTGTTAAGTCACTGCGTGGCTGTACAAAGACATCTTTGATGTATGTATTTTCTTTTTCGTCCAGCCATACATGACGATAGATACCGCCATATGTCAGATAATCAATCATAAATCCAAATGGAGGAATCGAAGCATCTTCTGTCGTATTTAATTTGACAGAGACAAGATTATCACCTTTATGCAATGCACTTGTAATTTCAACACGGAAAGCAGTATATCCACATTCATGGTGCATTAACTGCTTCCCATTCACATATACTGTAGCAATATGTGCTGTACCATCAAACTGCAAGAAATACCTTTTGCTTAAATCTTGAATATTCAAGTGTCTTCGATATCCACAAATCATTTGATAGGAATCAACATCAATGTAGTGGAGAGGACACTCCTTTACTGTGTGTGGAATACGAATCTCTTCATATTCGTTTTCTCCATGTGAGAATTCTTCACTCCAGATAGGAGTAAACTGCCAGGCGTTATCAATTCTTTTCATAAAATCATTCCTTTCATTAAGATGTCTGATAGATCGTGTAGAGATTGTTGATAGGTATGGGTATCATCACTAGATGACAACAAAGAATTCATGCTGGAAGTGATGATAATTTCAATCATATACAGTGGAATATCTCGTAAGATATGTGCGTCAATGCCTTGCTGGATAAAAGCAAAGACAGGTTCCCAGTCACTTTTTAAATGATGATTGATAGATGCAAATACAGCAGGATATTGTGTAGATAATGGTTCTAGCTGTTTGAAATCAATGGATGCAATATCGGTTGGCATCGCAATTAATAACTGGGACAGTTTTTCAATGTATGGCAGATCGGAAGATAAGATTTGTTTTTTGTTTTCCTGAATCAATGCAAAACCATATTCCACGATACCTTGTAAAAGAGATTCTTTAGAGTCAAAGTATCTGTAGATTGTTTTTTTAGCAATGTGCAGGTTTTTGGCAATATCGTTCATTGTGAAGGATAGCCCTTTGATGCGATATAAATTGATTGCTTCTTGAATGATTGTTTCTTTCATGTGGAAACCCATTGTCCCTTTCTGGTTTCCATTGTAGAATAATGTAAACGGTTACACAAGAGAGAAATGACTGAATTGATATGAAAAAAATATATACTTTGGAAAAACGGGGCAAAATGGTACTCAAAAGTTGAGAAAAACGGGGCAAAACACATCAAAAAAATCAAGAAAAACGGGGCAAAATAATGTATGATAAAGAAAAAGGAGTGCTTCAGATGAAAAGACAATATGAAAAGAAGATTCAAGACTGGATCAATAATAGTAAAAAAGCTTTGCTTATATATGGTGCTAGACAAGTTGGGAAGACATATCTAATAAGAGAAATGTTAAAGAGGAATAATATCTCTTATTTTGAAGTTAACTTCCAGGAAAGAGAAGATATCTTAAATGCAATGAACAATTTAAGTAATTCTGAAGATATGACAATGAAATTAGCACTATATTCAGATGTACCATTAGTAGAAGGCAAATCAATTATCTTTTTTGATGAAGTACAACTCTATCCTGATATAATCACAAAAATTAAATTTTTAGTTGATGAAGGAAAGTATCGATATATTTTAAGTGGATCTAATTTAGGAGTTGAATTAAAAGGTATTAAAAGTATTCCTGTAGGCTACGTGGATATGTTTCAAATGTTTCCTATGAATTTATTTGAATTTGCTGATGCGATTGGGATTCAGGACACTACGATCAAATATCTAAAAGAATGTTTTGATGAACTGCAGCCAGTTGACGAAATCATTCATAAGCGTATGTTGAATGCTTTCTATTATTATTTGATTTGTGGTGGAATGCCATCTGTTGTGAATACATTTGTCAAAATACGAAATTTACGCGAAGTTCGCAATGAACAACAAAATATTATTAGACAATATAAAGCAGATTTCATCAAATATGAAAATGATGATAAAAAACTCAAAATCATTTCGATTTTTGATTCTATTCCAGCTCAACTGAACCAGCAAAATAGAAGATTTGTGTTTACACAATTAGATAAAGAATTAAAGTTTGACCGATATGAAAATAGTTTTCTATGGCTTAAGGATGCTGCGGTAGCTATTCCTATATACATTGCGAATGAACCAAAAGCACCGTTGATTCTTTCTAAGTCAACAAATCAATTCAAGTTGTTTATGGCTGATGTAGGCTTGTTAACATCTTGTTATCCAGACTGTGTAAGTAAAGAACTTTTGAATATGAATCTTGAAAATGAAATCAATAATGGTGCACTATTTGAGAACTATATCGCTCAAGAATTCATAAGTAACAATATCACGCCATATTATTATAAAAACAAGAAGATTGGCGAAATTGATTTTATGGTGGAATACGGTAATCAAATCATCCCGTTAGAAATTAAATCAGGAAAAGATTTTAAACTCCATAAAGCATTAGATAAATTATTGGATACTAGAGGATACACAATCAAGAAAGCGTACATTCTAGCGCCAACGAATATAGAAGTTGATGATAGAAGTATTTACTTGCCTATTTATATGGCTGGATTCTTTGGAGATAACAAGCCTGAAGATATCATCATTGATCTGAATATATAAAAAACCAACAAGCTCTTTCACTTGTTGGCAAATACCTGATTGAGTACTTCAAGTAGTTTCTTAGAATCAATTGGTTTAGATAGATGTCCATTCATACCAGCTTCAATGGATTGTTTTTCATCTTCTACAAATGCATTGGCACTCATTGCATGAACTACCACACCTGATACGTAGTTCCAATGTGGTATCCCTGTGATGTACTCTTCTCATACAGAGAAGGGTATTACCATAGGAATTTTGATTCTTGTGATCTGTAGTTACGCACCTTACGGCTGT
>OIYH01002059.1_pt1 | contig 10791 bp, 8 predicted proteins | sample 1587911 | NCBI WGS metagenome assembly OIYH01 (sample SAMN03283252) | human gut metagenome | biome: human-associated habitat; material: feces | host: Homo sapiens | place: USA | collected 2013
TGATTCTGCTCTCCGCCTTGTCAGGATGTCCCAGTACCGTAGTATAAGGATTCGCGCTCGTTTCCAGACAGGTCAGTCCGCATCCTATCACAAACAGCGACAGAATGAAGAAGTAGAAACTGTTGATCCTGCTTCCCGGTATGAACATCAGGGCACCGATGCCGAAGAGAACCAGTCCTGTTATCACTCCCCTCCTGTAGCCCCACTTCCGGATAATCCATCCGGCAGGCAGTGCCATCAGAAAGTAAGCACCATAAACGGCTGTCTGCGTCAGGGCCGACATTACCTTGCTGATATGGAACGACTCCTGGAAATGCGGATTCAGCACCTCGAGGATGCCATGGGCAAAGCCCCACATGAAGAAGAGGCTGCTGATGATGAGGAAGGGCACCAGATAGTTATGCCCTTCGTATCTGAAGATGGATGGCTTCGTCATGATTCTCTGCAAATTTAAGACTGTCCTTTACTACCAGTGCCAGATAACCGCCGCCACCAGCTCCCGGCATCTTCCATGCCAGAACCTCCTCCATGTTGCTGTAGCGGTCAATCATCGGCTGCACACTTGCTTCCGGTTCTATCACACCGCTGATAGACGGATTCACCATACCCGGGAACATCGCAATCTGGGCCTCGAAAGATGCCCTGTATGCTGCAGCAAAGGCATCAAGGTCGTGCGCCAGAATCGCCTTCCAGCAGACATCAGCTGCATCAGCCAGCGCCTTCACCTTCTCAGACGTGATATCCTTACCTTCCACCACACTGCATCCCGGTCTTCTCGGTTCCATCGGAATCATCACCAGATGGTCTTCCAGGAAACGGAGGGTCATCTCATCCTGCGTACTCTCAATCTTCTCCGGCCAGAAGTTGTTGTCATAATAATGACGCACCAGACCGGGAACACAGATACCGATAGAATCTTGGGCACCCGAGATGATACCATCATGACGCTCCGGATTGTTCTCAAAGCAGAATACCAGTCGGGCGAGCATTTCCGGATCCATCTTCGGCAACTTCACCGGCCAAATCTTCTGAATCATCTTACGGGTAGAGGTAGACAGACCGCAGCGGTCGCGCACCTCAAAGGTTGGTTCCAGCGAGATGGTAATCGCCCATCCCGGATGATACATGCTTACATAAGGTCACCATACTGTGATGCCTGCTGGAAAAACTCCACATGACCGGAATGTAGCAGGTCATAGCAACCGCTTACAAATACTTTTTTCTTCATTATGATTATCATTGATAATCGAAGTGCAGATAGTCATCCTCATCTAGCTGATTACCTATCTGCATCTCGATAAACATAAACAGAATTATTTCAATTAATTATTTGATTATTTTATTTTTTATATTTTAGCCTCCAGAAGAAGTGCCAAGTACGGAACAAAGGCTCGCATAGAGCCTCAGCAGGAAAATATCTCACGAGTCTTATATCCCGATATACCCTTTGGAGATTATGTCCAAGCTGTGACCTACCAAACCGATTCCGGGCATCATGCTTTCCGAAGTTCCCGGCTTCCAGCACTTCATTCAGCACAAACTTACCATACTTCTCATTCGGAGGAACAATAAGCCGAGAGGCAGGCATGCCGAACACCTCCTGCATGATATACATGATACCCCCGGCAAACTTCCACAATCCCAACTCCTTCAATTCCTTCTGCACCCTATCGATAGCTGCAGAAGAATTGGCAGCAAAAGAAGAGCGAGCAGCAGTTGCAGAAGTCATATCCCCAATAGCATCCCGGCGGTCCCATCCCGCACAATCTGGCGTAGACCTTTGATGGTCCGCCAACCTTAGAGCGTAGCGGTTACGAGCACCGAGTAGGGCGGTTACATCCCCGCTTCCTGAGGAAGAGGGGCTTGGGGAGAAAGTGGAGCTCCCTTTGGAAAGGGAGACGGAGGGATTCGAAAAACTTTGATAGACTTTATAAAAGTCGCAAAGAACATAGTAATAATCCACCAGTTGCCTTAACCCAATCCCCTCATTCATCAGATGCGAGTAGATATGAGTCAATTGGAAGATAATATTAAACTCCACTGTTGGAATTGCAATCTCCCCTTGCTCCCCCAACATCACCCGATGCGAGAACTGCTCCTCCTTCACCCTCTCATAATATTTCTGAAGCTTTCTGTTATGCCAGAAGCACAGCAGGAAGCTAGGCCGATAATGCACTTCAACCTCCACACCCTTATACGATGGGAACTCGATGTGGTGATAGCACGCCTTTTCATGAGGCGAGATAGAGCGGACAAAGGAGATGATCCGTTTATCTCCACCTTCCACCCAGATATCAATATCACCAGGTGTCCGGGAATAAGGATTCGGATACATCAAGGCATTCCCCTGCCCTTTTAGGATACAGGTTCTAAATCCCTTTTTCCGGAACCACTCAGAAACCTGGATGGCAGCATCATTCAGCCGAACATTCGCTTTCACCAACATTTGGCTTTCCGCCATCCATTGGAGCAGTAACTCCTTCTCTATCCCTACATATTCAGCAGGTAGCTTCTTAATACCATCAAAGAGAACACCCACCAGGCATTGCTTCTTGGCGATAGCATACAGTTCCTTCCAATCCACCTCCTTCAAAGAACCAGGTATCTCCTTGGCAGAACCAATGCAGAATCGCAAGAAATCAAAGAAAATCTTTTGTTGTTTCAACATAAAGTTGTACTTTTGCACGCATGAAACAAACCATACGCATCATATTATCCTACATAGTAGCTATCATCCTTCTTCCGATTTTGTTGTCTGCATCATCCTTATGATACATATAATAAGAGGTGAAGGAGCTGGAACTCGGAATCGCTTCCTTGATTGGAGTCCTCAACAACTTAGCGAACAGGTAGAGGATCTTACAGTCACATACTACCCATTCCGACTTCTGATACACGTCATAAAACTCCTTGTCCTTCTGAAGCTTAATCAGATGGTCAAGATTAGGAGTCACAAGAACACCCTCCTTCAGGTTCTCCAAGAGTTCCTGACGAGTAATATTCTGAATATCTATATTTAATACTTTAACAGTTTCCATAATTATGTCATTTTTAACCTTAAAATAGGTTATCTTTTAATAAGTCTTATCTACAGTCACTTTGCCCCTTTCATAAAGTTTTAAAAACTTTGAATTAAAAAGATTCGCAGGCATCTTGCGTTTCAACAATTCATAGAAATTCTTATCGTGGGTCGTCAAAATAATCTGCCTTTTATTTGTAAAAGCTAAATTTCTCAACAAATCAATTAATGACAAGATATTTATATCATCAAGAGATTGAATAGGATCATCGATAAATATACAGTCTACAGCTTCCCCTTTGTCATTCTTTGCATGTAATGCTTTTGCCAAAAAGATACAAAATGACAAGATGTTGATTTGCGCAGTACTAAAGTATAAGTTGGGAACAATCGGCTTCATATCCTTATCCATTTGTCTCATTACAATACTCAACTTTGGCCTTATATTATCGAAATTACAGGAAAACTTTATTTTTTTATAATCAGGGTGTGGATCTATTGTATTATAAAGTCGATTAATCAAATCTAAATCAAAAAAATTATTAACATAGTCATTAATATAATTCTCTAATGATACATTTTCATTTGAACAACACTCCAACTCACTTTCTAAAGTACTGAGCACCTTCTTTAATTTATTTTTTTCATCGAGATTTTCCTGATACTCCATATATTTTATGGATTTCACCATTAAGTCTTTTAAGATTTCAAGTTCTTTTATGTTTCGAGTTATAGTTAACTTTGATTTTGCATTACGCTGCTGAGCTTCATTAACCGCCACTTTCACCATCTTGATATCAAGACTTTGTTCTATTAGCAGAGGATCCAATTCATGCACCTCACACTGAGTATTCAGATAAGACAATGTTTTAGAAACATTAGTCTTCATATCCTCTATCTCAGACTCCGATATTTTTTTAAATTCCACATTCAAGTCGATTTGATCCTCCGATATTCCCTCAACCTCCAGTTTCTGGATAGAATCTTTCAAGACGGAAGTTTGAATATCTAGTTTCTTTATTTCTTCAGAAACCACCTCCAGTCTATCTTTCCATTGTATTGATGAAAAAGAAGGACTACGTAAATCTTGCTTTAACTTTTCAGAAAGATTCAAATACTCTGGATTTGTTAATAATGCAGAGTATTGGACAAGCAAAACATCTTTGGATTTCTGCTTATTTTCAACAGTCTCAAGCACCGTATTTTTCTCTTTCTCCTTATTCCTTATTGACTCATCGACGTCTTTAAATTCTATTTCTTTGCTTGATTTATGCTCTATATAAGCAAGGCGGAGTTGTTCCAAAGAGAAATCCTTAAACTCCAAAGACAAATTCTGTATAGCCTCCTTTTGGGTTTCAATTTCCGATTTTAACTCTACTTGAGCTCTTTCTTTCTCAACAATAGAGTCTTTAAGCTGATAGATGAGCTTATTACATTTTTCAACTTTATTAGAGATAACACCAAGAAGATTAGTTTGAGCATTCTGAATTTCTCGAGACAAACTTTGAATTTCATCAACGATACGTTGCTTTTGTCCTATAAGATTCTTTATCGAATCATCTAGGATATTATTTGCTTCTATTCGTTGCAATAATTCCTCCTGCGATTTATAATCATAGCCACAGACTGGGCATACTCCATCTTTTAGGACACTATTTACATTTTGGACATCGATAATTAATTTTCTTACTACATTTTGATAGTCCTTTTGACCACTGATTAGCCCTTCTACCTCTGCCAATTCTCCTTCCTGTTGCTTTCGCTTTTCCACATTATTTTTCAAAGCGACAACCGTATCTGGGAAGAAGTCATCAGACATTAAGACAAAGTCCAAATCATTAACTTTCTGCACGTATGAAGACAAAGTAATACGTCTGGAAGAAAGCTTGGTAATCCTATTTCGTGCATTATCAATCTCTTTAATTATGGTTCGTATTTTTTTGTCTTTGGCAGCAATACTCTGTAACTCGCTCTGAAATCTCGCATAATCATCTTCAAGAGAAGAAAGTTTGGAATCAATAGATTTCAATTCCCCCATCACAGATTGGCGCTTTTTTGTTCCTTGCGATATCTCATTACAGAGAGTTGCCTCTTTTCCCTTCAATATTTTTATTTCTTCTTCTATCTTTTTTTGCTTTGTCTCATTTTCAACCAAGGCAACGGTAGTATCATGAAGGGATATTAAATGATTTAATCCAAAGTTTAATTCATCGTTTTCTATCTTATAAGGCATTCTGACCTTAAATAACGAAGACAATTCTTTTCGCAACTGCTTAAGTTTGTATTGCTTTTCCAGTTCTTCATTCACTTTTTTGAGTGTTATTTTCTCATTATTTATATGTATCAGCTCAATACTGAGCTGAGATAAAGACAGACAATCAGACTTTCCTTCAAGCGAATCATCAAGATGTAGTATAATAGAATCTAATTTTTCCTGATTTTTCAAAAGAGAAACTATTTTGTTGTCAACAATAACTATAGATTCATTCAAATTGTCTTTTGTAAGTTCACTGAGGGTAGGAAAAACGATATTCTGTTCTTCTAACTTAGTAAGTTGCTTTTCAAATTCATTTTTTACATTACCTGTAACAGGTTCCGACAAAAGCTCATCCAAATCCTCGACTCTTTTTTCTGTTTTATTTTTCTCTGCATTTAAAGCGTTGATCTTCTGTTTCAACTTGAACCTATAACTTACAATATCATCACCATCATAAAAATATTTAAGAAATATTTCATATCGATTTTCTGGATCAGTTGCAGAAACAAATTCACTAAACCAATCTTGAGATAAGATGACACTTCGAAAATATTCATTCTTTAAATTATTTTTGCGACCATATAGATTTTCATCCGTATCTGTATAAATATTTCCATAACGAGCACCATCCTCGCAACCTATACTTATTTTAATAGGGGTTTTAACACATTCTTTATTATGTAAAAAAGACTTTTTATCTCGCAACTTCTTATCTACAACATTGTCATCTTTGTAATTCGCCTTTTCAAATCGTTCAATTCTGTTGGTCATGCCAAACTCTATGGCATCCAAAAGAGAGGTTTTACCAAAACCATTAGGAGCCTGTATGGCAACTAAATTGGCACTAACACCATCTTTTGAAAAATCAATATCTGCTTCTTCAAAACAGCGAAACGCCCGTATATAAATTGATTTAATCTTCATGATTATTTCGTTCTATCAATTCTACAACTTTATCATCCTTAACAAATGGTTTACCATCAACAGCATTTTCTGTCTCAATGGTATAACACAAATATTTATGAATTAGATATTCTGGAATATCCTTGCCTTCTATCTCTTTTACAGAAATAATAATCTTTCTTGAAGAGAGTGTATTATGTTCTATCTTAAACTTCAGATTTCTCGGAAGAGACTCTATGTCTTCGATAACATAGAAAAGATAAAAGTTCCACCTTTCAAAGTCATCAGTTAAACTTCGCTGATATGTCAACGCAATATCATCACGTATCATTTTCCATTCTACCGCCAACTCTGCAACACTCATTGACTCTGTTACAAAAATATCAACCGTAGAACCTACGTCAAAAATATCAGAAACAAATCTATTAATCTTTGTCTTTTCCATATATAGCATTTTTAAGTAAATCCAAATAAAAATCGAGAGACCTTTTTGAATGTTCTCCTATGGCTCTAGAATTATGATTTATCGTATCGACAAATAGTTTATTGTTAACAAAAGTCACATAGGCCAACATATTTTTACCACCTTTTGAAATATCCAAGCCATTCTCTTCTATATAAGCCCTACCGATATCTGGCACCTCCTGTTCAGAGGGGCACACGTCATAATCATAGTCAGTAGACTTAATTCCACCAACAACCACAATTGTATCTTTATCTATTTTTCCGATTACGCAGGGTTTAACAAAGTCTCTTGCTTCAGAAATATCAAAATCCTCTTCAGAATATATAAATCGAAACTTATCAGCTATAAGACAAATCTTATCATTATTCAGTTCTATACCAGTTAAAAGCCGACTTCCTACTAGATATCTAACTATTTCCACCCAAGTATCTTCCTTATAGTCATGTATGTCCTTCTTATCACCCCATATTTTTTGTTGACTTTGGAGTTGTAGATATATTTCTTGTGGCGAAAGCTTATTAATTTGTTGAAGCAGAAAGTTTATGTCAGCTAATAATTTACTCAAATCCTCAACCTTCTTCTTTGGAGAAACAGGAGATGGAAATGCCTTTGGGGTAAAACTTTCAAACGTTGATAAATCAAGATAGATTATTACCTTCAAAGCATCCTCTTGTGATATCAACTTTTTGAAAATCCTTATTGGTACGCATGAACTTTTTCCATTATATTCCCTGCCATCTCTATTTGAGATACATTTATGTACTCCTAGTAGATGATAATCCTCATCAATTATTCCTCCACCAGAACATTCACTCAATTCCGCTTGCTGATGAAACTTATCATATTCATATTCAAGTAACTTATCCCCCAACATCTGCCCAAACTCTTTTATAGGATAATCTATAAAATCGCTTCGAACTTCATCTTTGTTTCTTCGAATTTCAGGAAAGCCAACATGACGAAGATTCCGATAATTATTGTAGTCCTCACACAGAGAAAGCTTCTCTACTTGATAAGTAGTTTCTATTTCTATGATGGCAGCATCTTCTTCAATATCAGTAGAATGATAAGATTTGATAACTGTATAAGAAAATACTTCAGTTAAATCAGAAGCTAACGATATCACTATCTCCGAATCATCCAAGTCTTTTATTACATGATATGCTGTAAAAACGAAAAGATGGTTTCCGGCAAATGGTTTTACTAAAATGCCACTTCCTGCATTCACTTTTACCGAAAGCCGTTTTATTTGATCAATGTAAGTCATTGTTAGAAAAAAGTTTACACCTCGATTTTATCATCGGATAAGTTGCCAGGTCTTCCACGGTAAAGAGCCTTTGCAGAACCGAATCATAATTAAAGAGTATATTCGAATTCGTTTTTCTGATGAGGTGCGCAATTACCTCTTTATCAGGATGCCCGTAAATAGAGCCATCTGTTGATACAACAAAATTCTTTGTTGCAACAACCTCTAAAAATTTATCCGTATAGTTATTCTTACTGCCATGATGGGGAAGTTTGATAAATTCACACATCAACTTATTGTCTTTTGAGTAGCCTAACTCCTTTATAGAATGAATAACTGTATTTATATCAGCATCCCCAAGCAGTAAATTGTTTTCTCCATCTCTAGTAGTAAGAAGAAACGCAATGGAAGCCTTATTAGCATCACTCAAATTAATTTTCCATTTACGTTCCATCAACTCATCTATACTAATTCGATAATCATCACTGCCACTATTATCTGTCATATTTCGTTGATCCAAAGTTGTTTGTAATGCTTTTGCGATTTTATTATGATACTTCACATTAGGTGACAGGACTGTTATCTTTCCCCAATTATATAGATATGTCTGCCCCTGGATAATGCCATTTTTGTAAGAAACACCATGTTCATCTAAAAGACATTTTAGAGAAATTGCATTTGCTTTGCTATTATTAGTCGATCGATAAGATGGAACAAGGACATTGTCGTTAAACCAAACCTCATGAAGCAAAGTCTTATCAGGAAAATCATGAGAAAACCATTCCAACAGTCCACCAATATGATCATCATCAATATGAGTAATAATCAGCAGGTCAATGTGTTCATGTTTACTTTTCAAACTAGTCAACTTACTTTTCAAATCTCCAGGCATCGGGTATCCACATTTTAAATCTACATAAGTTGCAGATACACCGCCATCAACAAGGATGCGGAATATCTCATCATCATTTTCTATTGTGATAAAGAGACAATCACCGCATCCAGCCCTCAATATCTCTATTTTTGTTTGAGTCATAATATTTTATCCTTGATCCATTATTCTAACTTATAAGTCAAACTTTCAATCAAACTGAATATCAACACTAAAATACTCATTCAGGGTATCCGACAGATAATGAGCAGCAGCCCATGCCCCCACTTCAAGTAAATCTACGTTCATAGATTTACACGAAGACATTTGCCCCAAATAATATTTACCATCAGAATAGGATTTAGCCTTTCCTTTTTCTCTAAGAACTTCTATACATTTACTATATCCTCTCACAGTAACATTAACAAAGCCCCAATAGCCATAGTCCTCTTTAAAATCAGGGTTATCGTTCAATATTGATCAATCGCATCATCTGCAAGCTTGCAAGCTTTATCATAGCAAGCCAATATCTTTGCTGCTTCCTCTTGAGAGACGTTGTATTTTATAGGTAAATGAATTTGGGCGAATGGAAGAGATTCCAGCTTTACAAGATTAGCAATATCAAGTTTCGATATAGACTCCAAAGAAATAACCTTAGCAGATTCTATAGCAAGAATATTATATGCAATCCCTGTATTTGTACCTTTCGAATCGTATAAGGTTCTCAGATAGTTGGTTATCTCATTCAGTTCTTCATCTGTGGAAACAATTATGTATATCTCGGAAAAAAAGCTAGCATACTCTTTCGAAAGAAAGAAAGGTATTCCTGGCACTCCTAGCTTATCATAAGGCAAAGGCCATCTCCATTCCCTTTCCATCATCCAATCAATATTCTTCTCGGCAGGATTAGCCGTAAGCTTTGTCGAGACATATCTATATTGTTCGTCTAACGGTAACTGATTCTCAGAAAGCATCCTACCTTGATACACTCCCCTTTTGTCATGATGCACTTCCACAGGATCAGAAGTCAGACCATAGATTACTGGTCTTGCCCCCGCAGCATATAATTCGTTTCTTTTAAAGGCTATTCCATATTCACCTACATATCCAGATACTTGCCCCCTAGCTTTAGCATACTCCACCAAAGCATATAGAGGCATTTCCGTAAAACAGACTGCAGACACGGGACCGTATACTGTAGGGTTACCTTTGCGCATTGACCATCCGCTATGGATAAAACCATCATGGAGAATCTTTTTTAATACATCGAAGCCAGAAGCATCGTTATCTATTCTGTATTCATTGTCAACATATTCATCCAAGATATATTTTTTATTACCATCCTCGTCATAATAGTCATGATATCTGCTATCCATCTCAAAGCCCTCATTTGCCGCAATTGTTGCAAGTTCAGACAAGGTCTCGCTGCCTGTTCTTTGGTGTACAAAATGTATCATCCATTCCGACAAATCAAGTCGATTTCTATATTTTGCAAAATAAGTCATTTTTTGTCTAATTAAGTCTATAAATAAAGAAATACAACATCATTTTTGGGTGACTTATTTCCCAAACTCTTTAATTCTCTGTTCCTCTTTCAAAGAGCAAACAAGCAATTGTCCGTGCTTCTCGGCTACGATATAGCCATCCAAGCCCTGAACCACCACCTTGCTTTCATCGGCTGCATGAACCACACAGTTCTTGCATTCATACAAGCGGATGTTCTTGCCTACCTTGGCATTGCCAGCCTTATCCTGTGGAAGTAAGGTACGGAGACTACCCCAGCTGCCTAAGTCGCTCCAGCCGAACTCGGCTGGCAAGGTATAGATTTCCTTCGACTTCTCCATCACGGCATAGTCAATGCTTATCTTCTCGCAGGTTGGGAAGAGTTTGCCGACTACCTCTTTCTCCTGTTCGGTATAGAAAGTAGGTGCCATCTCGTCCATGATGCTGGCAAGTTTTGGCTGGAAGGTACGAATTGCCTTGCTGATGGTATCAATGTTCCATACGAAGATTCCGGCATTCCAATAGT
>OIYH01002062.1_pt1 | contig 10786 bp, 8 predicted proteins | sample 1587911 | NCBI WGS metagenome assembly OIYH01 (sample SAMN03283252) | human gut metagenome | biome: human-associated habitat; material: feces | host: Homo sapiens | place: USA | collected 2013
ACATCGCCAACCACATAGTGAAACACAAGCATTCCATCGTGAGGTGTGATGTGGAGAAAGTGTGTAGCAAAATCTGCTCAATGAACAAGAATTTGATACCAAGGCTTAATAAGGGGATAAGACCACAAGACAGGTTAAAGTCCAAAAGATGTACGTATCTTATTAAGTAAATCAAGTGAGTAAAAGAGGAAGATTAAACGACTTACCCCGTGAGGTCTTGTGGACGTAAAATTACGGTCGAAAAAGGTTTGTCACAAGAAGTCAGCAGAGACCATAGTAGGAAAAATTTTTTTTTCGAAGGGTTGAACAATTTATTGTGTTTCGAATACCAAAATTAGGGATAAATAATAGTCAGAATGTGTTAATAAGGAAAGTATGGACGTATTTCATATGAAAACTTAAAAAGGACGATTTGTTTATCATCAAGAAAGGAGAAAAGGAAACAGAATATGGAACTTTTAGAAGAAATCTTAGACAGAGAAAATCTTAACAAAGCGTACAAACATGTGAAAGCAAACAAATGTGCACCAGGAGTAGATGGAGTAACAATAGATGAAGCATATAATTATATAGCACAGAATAAAAAAAATTGTTACAACAGATACGAAAAAGAAAGTATAAACCACAACCAGTATGAAGAGTTCAAATACCCAAAGAAAATGGCAAGAAAAGAAATCTTGGAATACCAACAGTATTTGATAGAATAATACAGCAAGCAATGGTACAAGTATTAAGTCCAATATATGAAAAACAATTCAGTGAAACAAGTTATGGATTTAGATCAGGAAGAAGTTGTGAAAAGGCAGTAATAAAAGCATTAGAGTATTTGAATGAAGGATACGAATGGATAGTGGATATAGACTTAGAAAGGTTCTTTGATACAGTCGACCAAGATAGACTTATAAATATAATAATGAGAACAATAAAAGATGGAGATGTAGTATCATTAATAAGAAAGTATTTAAGTGCAGGAGTAATGGATGGAGGAATAGTAAGAGCAACAGAAAAAGGAACACCACAAGGAGGAAATCTTAGTCCATTATTGAGCAATATAATGCTTAATGAATTAGATAAAGAACTTGAAAGCAGAGGGTTGAACTTTGTGAGATATGCAGATGATTGTATAATATTAGTTAAGAGTGAGAAGGCAGCAACGAGAGTCTTAGAGTCAATAACAAAGTTTATTGAAAGAAAATTAGGATTGAAAGTAAATGCCGAAAAGAGCAAAATAACAAGACCAACACAGACAAAATATTTAGGATACAGCTTTTGGAAAGATACAAAAGGAAGATGGAAACCAAAGCCACACTTAAAATCTTATCAAAAGTTAATCAGAAAGTTAAAAGCATTAACAAAAAGAAGTTGGAGTATAAGCTTAGATAACAGAATAAAACAAATAAATTATTTAGTAAGAGGTTGGATAAATTATTTTAGAATTGCAGATATGAGAGGTAAAATACGAAAAATTGATAAGCATCTTAGAACAAGGATAAGAATTATAATCTGGAAACAATGGAAGAAGACAAAAAGAAGAGAAAGAGCTTTGATTCAGTTAGGAATAGAACCGAAACTTGCACATGGAATAGCCAATACAAGAAAAGGTTATCAATTTATAGCCAAAATGAGATGGATAGTATTTGCAATAGATAACGATAGACTAAGAAAAAGAGGTCTAATAATGCTATTAGACCAGTATTCAAAAGTACATATTGAAGTATAAATTGAACCGCCGTATGCCGAACGGCACGTACGGTGGTGTGAGAGGGAATAAATAAAATAATTATTTATTCTCTACTCGATTGGAAAAATGAAAACAATGCAGTCTACATAATACTTGAAAATTTTATCAAATTGTAGTAAAATATATTATATATGGTATTTTTTTACAAAGGAGATTTGTATGGAAAGAGAAGTTATAACGATTAAAGATTTAAAAGCTGAAAAATTAGATGAAAAGGTTTTAGCTGAATTAAAAAAGGGAAAGTTAAAGAAAGATATAATAGCAACTCTGCATATTGGCTCGGAGACATTAAATATATCAATAAGCAGATTAATTAGATATGGTAGAATTACAGAGCAAGAAATACAGAGTTACAAAATGGAAAGTAGGAAAGCGGAGATATTAAAATACTTACAGGAGGGATATTCGAAGGAAGAAATAAGAAGAAAATTGCATATGAATAGTACTAATATTGTAAAGTTAATAGAAGAACTTGTTAAAGAAGGTAAAATTGATGCAATGTATTTAGAATATGGTAATGGAACACGTGAAAGAAATAAATCTAATGTACTAAAAAAGTTAAAAGAAGGCAATACAATAACAGAAAGTGCCGAAATACTTGGAATGAATAAAACTACGGCATATATTTACACTAGAGAACTAGTAGATGAAGGAAGAATAAAAAGAGAAGAGATTGTAAAGAAAATCAGAGGAAAAGTAGTAAAACAAGTAGAAGCAAAAGAGAGTAAAGAGAAAAATGTTGAAGCTACGAAAAAGCCAGAAAAAAAGAATAAAAGAATGAATGAAAATGAAATGGAAAAAATTGTAGTTCTAATGTTACAAAATGGATTAAGAAATGGAGAAATTGCTGGAGAATTAGGTATCGATTTTAAATCTTTAAGAAAAATAATTGATAAAGCTTTAATTGAAGGAAAGATTAAAGAACCTGAAAAAAGAGCTCAACGTGGCTTTAAAGGACATAAAACCATTAATAATTCAAAAGAAACAAGTAATATCGAAAGATGGAGAATGGCAATGAATAATATAGCCCAAAGATTTGGAGGCAACAAAATTAATGAAGTTGATCAAAAAATGTACTTTATGTATTGTAGAAGAATTGTGGAAAGTGGAGAAACATTGTCAAATAGAGAACTTGAATTATTAAAGTACACCATAGTATATTGCAAAGGTGATGTGAACATAGATATTGTAAAATTTATAGGAATGCAATATCTTAAAGCTGGGAATTTAACTCCTGCAATTGATACAATAAATGAATGCATGAGAGTAAAAGGAAAGAGTGAAGAACTCGAAAGTGCAAAAGAAGTATTTAAAGAATTGCAAGCAAAACAAGAAATTAGATTGAAAAGAAAAGAAAAAACGCATGAGGTAGAAAAATAGAAGAGGTGTTGTATGAGAAGAATAAATGCGGTTAGCAAGGAACAACAAGATAAAGAACTAGAAGAAAAAGTCTTAGAATTAAGAAAAAAAGGATGTCCTGGCTATGAAATAGCGGCAACAGTACATATAGAGCAACGTAGGGTTGCTAGAATTATACAAAGTTTAATTAATAAAGGTTTACTGGAAGAAGAGGATAGAAGTTTAAATAGAAAAGAAACTTTACAGAGAAAACAGAGGACTTTAGAATTAATACACGAAGGAAAAACTATAAAGGAAATTGCTAAAACATTAGGCATAGCATTAGATGCAGTATATGTCTATATTAGAAAACTTATTCAAGAGGAAAAGATAACAGAAGATGATTTGAAAAGAAATTCGGATTTAGAATTAGAAAATAAAGTCTTAGAACTTAGAGAAAAAGATATTCTAAGGCACAAATAATGAAGGAACTTGATATAGGGCAAAAGACCGTAGTTGATGTAATCCAAAGACTAGTTGATGAAGGAAGATTATCAAGTATTCGATTACCAAAGGAACCAAATACAATAACCAAAAAAAGTCAAAGAAAAGATGATGTACAAGAATTGTTTAATAGTGAATATACTATAGTTGAAGTAGCTAAAATATTAAGAACAAGTATAAGTAATGTTTTTGACTATGTATATGAGCTTATTAGTGAGGGAAAGCTTGATAAAAATGTAATAGTTTTGAAAAGAAAAGCAAGTTTAGCGGAAGTTGAACAGAGGATTATAGCTTTGTTAGAGCAAGGAAAGAATAGACAGCTTATTTCGGAAGAATTACAGCTTTCATATAATGAAATTAATCCTATAATATCTAGATTAATTAAAGAAAAAAGGGTTAGTCCAATAAGGAAAAACAATAAAGAAAAAGATTTAGTTGATGGAACAAAATATACAGTAAGCAATGATAAAATTATTTATGACTGTAGAAGAAAAATGGAGACATATGAAGAGAATATAAACAGTGGAATAATTAGCGGAGTTACAAAAAGACAATATGCAAATTGTTGCAAAAAAATAGTTGAATGTGGTGGAAAGTTAACCCAAAAGGAAGTTGAAGCTTTAGCCGAAACAGTTGCTTATGGAGCAGGAAAATTTGATATAGATTCTCTTGTTTTTGTCAGCAATGAATATGGCAAATTTGGAGATTACACATCTGCACAAAGACTGTGTACCATATGTATTGAAATATATGGAGAAAATGATACAATTTTTAAGGTTAAAGAAACATTAAAGGCGGCTAGAGAAAAACAAATGGCTTATGAACTTATGAAACAAGGCAAAACAGATATAGAAATAATGAATGCTACCACTTTAAGGCAAGTAGATGTTATAAAAATGAGAAAAGAATATTTTAGCAAACAAAATGAAGCGGAAGCTGAAAGATAAAAATATATAAAATGAATAATTAATGGACAAGTAGAATACTATGTATAAAAAGTACATAGTATTTTTTGTTTTTTAGAAAGATATGAAAGTTTTTCTAATAAAATTACCAAATGAAAAAGGGAGGAATTTTTATGTGGCATTCTAGTAGTGTTGAGGAGGTTTCAAAAAAATTAAAGACTAATATTAATATTGGTCTATCGGAAGAGGAGACTCAAAAGAGGTTTGAAAGGTATGGACCGAATAATTTGAAGGAGAAGAAAAAAGAGAGTATATTTGTTAAGTTTATTAAACAATTTAATGATTTTATGATTATTACATTAATAATTGCTGCTATTATATCGGCAGTTGTTTCTAAACTCAACGGAGAGGCAGATTACATAGACTCTATTATAATTGTTGCAATAGTTATTTTTAATGCAATTATGGGATTAGTTCAAGAACAGAAGGCAGAAAAATCGTTAGAGGCACTAAAGAAGATGTCTGCTCCAAATGCAAAAGTTAGAAGGAATGGACGAGTTCAAGAAATTGATGCAACAATGGTGGTTCCAGGAGATATTGTAATTTTAGAAGCGGGAAATTATGTGCCAGCGGATTGCAGATTGATAAATTCATATAATTTGAAGATTGAAGAGTCGGCATTAACAGGAGAAACCATTCCTAGCTTAAAGGATAGTAGTAAGATTTTAAAAGAAAATACCGCAATGGGTGATTTATGTAATATGGTATTTGCAACTACAATAGTAGTAAATGGCCATGGAGAGGCAATAGTTGTTGAAACTGGAATGAATACAAGAGTTGGCAAAATTGCTGGAATGATAATAGAGGATGAGTCTCCAGAAACTCCCATTCAAAAGAAACTTGCAGAGGTTGGAAAAATTTTGGCAATTGCTTGTATAATAATTTGTGTATTAATATTTGTAATAGGAATTTTTAAGAAGATTCCTATTATAGAAATGTTTATGACGTCTGTAGGCCTTGCTGTTGCAGCAATTCCAGAGGGGCTACCCGCAATTGTTACTATAATGCTTTCTATTGGTGTTACAAAAATGGCTAAGAAAAACAGTATTATACGTAAGCTTCCAGCAGTTGAAACACTTGGAAGCAGTAGTGTAATTTGCTCGGATAAAACAGGAACTTTAACACAAAACAAAATGACTGTAACAGAGGTTAGAAATTGCTTTGGAAGAGCTAACAGCAATGAAAGAAAGTTTATTTTTGAACTTGGAACTATGTGTACAGATACAACAGAAGAAAGAATTAATGGTAAGCTAGGCTTTGTTGGAGAGGCAACAGAAGTTGCAATCTCGAATGCAGCAATGGAAGAAGGAGTAAGTAAATCTTTTTTATATGATGAAATGAAAAGAATTAATGACATTCCATTTGACTCAAAAAGGAAGATGATGACAACAATTCACAAATACGGAAATGGTTATAGAATAATTACAAAAGGAGCACCAGATGTATTATTAAAGAGATGTAGCAATTGTTATTCCGGTGGTCAAATTGTGCCAATCTTTAGTAAAAAAGACGATATAAATGAACAGAATAATCAAATGGCAGAAAAGGCTTTAAGAGTAATTGCTGTAGCATATAAAGATGTAGAAAAATTGCCAGAAATGCAAGATGTGGAGAAAGACTTAATATTTTGTGGTTTAATTGGAATGATTGATCCTCCAAGAGAAGGAGTGAAAGAGGCAGTAAGAACTTGTAGAAGAGCTGGAATAAAAACAGTAATGATAACAGGAGACCATTTGCAAACTGCGAAGGCCATTGCGAAAGAATTAGGAATATTGAAAAGAGGCGATTTAGCAATAGATGGTGAAACTTTGGAGAGAATGAGCCAGCACGAACTTGAACAAAACATAATGGATTATTCGGTATTTGCAAGGGTTTCACCAGAACATAAGGTAAGAATTGTGAAAGCTTTTCAGAGTACAGGTGCAGTAGTTGCAATGACTGGAGATGGTGTGAATGATGCTCCAGCATTGAAAAATGCAGACATAGGAATTGCAATGGGAAAAGGTGGCACAGATGTGGCAAAAAATGCAGCAGATATGATTTTGCTAGATGATAATTTTGTTACAATTGTAGAGGCTGTAAAACAGGGCAGGAACATATATGATAATATAAAAAAGGCGATACATTTTTTAATTTCTACTAATATAGGAGAAATAGTAACAATATTTTTCGGATTAGTATTAGGAATAAAATCACCATTACTGGCAATCCAGTTATTGTGGATAAACTTAGTAACAGACTCGCTTCCAGCCATTGCATTAGGCTTAGAAAAAGAAGAAGAAAATATAATGAGTAGGCTCCCTAGAAACCCTAAAAAGAATTTATTCGCAGATGGATTATGGTGGAAAATAATAATAGAGGGAGCAATGTTGGGAATATTTACTCTATTGGCATTTAGTATTGGAAATCGTTTATATTCCGTAGAAGTTGGCAGAACAATGGCATTCTTAACATTAGGAATTTTGGAACTAGTTCACAGTTTTAATATTAAGAGTGAAGAAAGTATATTTAAGATTGGAGTATTTGAAAATAAGTATTTGATTGGAGCATTAGTATTAGGAGTAATTTTGCAGGTAATAGTAGTCGTTGTAAGTCCACTTGCGCAGATTTTTAGTTTAGTTCCATTAACAGGAATACAATGGCTATATACAGTACTAATTGCGATAGCACCAATACCAATAGTAGAAATACAAAAAGCTGTAAATGGATATAAATTTGGAAGAGTAGTATATGCAAAAAATAATTAGGCAACACGAACTATTTTTTTACAATTGAATGAAAGAAACAGCTCTATTTTACTGGAAATTACTTTTACACAAAATGTAAGACTAAGTTCTATATACAAAAATGAGTGTAAAACTAAGCTCAAGTAGCTACTTAAAGTTAAAAATTGAATTTACATTTAAGTATTAGAGAAAAAACGCAGGAAATAAGCTAAAGAGGTTGAAATTTCACATGATTTTATGATATAATATTATGTTGACAGACTAAATAAAAAATAGGAGGAGCCATGGCACAGAAAATGAGTGTATCAAATAAAAGAAATGTGAAAACATTATCAAGAAAGGAAAAAGATGAAAGAAAGCAACAAGTTTTAAAACTATATCAAGAAGGGCTTCCACCAAAGGCAATAGCTCGTGAAATGGGAAGATCTATGAGTTTAATATATAATATAATAGCAGAACTAAAAGAAGAAGGAAAAATAGTAAGTGAAAAGCCATTTGAAAATGTTGAAGTAAGAGATGCTGTAATTATGTATATGATTAACAGAAAATATACAGATAGAGAAATAGGAAGGCTTATAGATGTTTGTGTAAATACTATACAAAACATAAAAAATAAAAAAGAACGTTTAACTGATGAGGAAATAAATGAAATTATTAAGGAAAAAGCCAGTGAGATTGAATTTGCAAATGCAATGTACATAGAAAGAAAAGTTGATAGTAATGAGAAAAAGCTAATAGAATTATTGCAACAGAATGAATTAAACCTTAAAGAAATTGCAGCACAATTACAAATGAGCATGAATGGATTAAAAAAAGTGCTAGAGCATTTAATATTTCAAGGTAAAATAGATGCTAAAATTTGTACAAGAGCAATGCAAGATTATATGGAAGAGAAAAAAATGAAAACGGAATTTGACAGAAAAAAATATAATTCTGAAAAATCGGCTGTTAGCTCAGTAAAAAGATGTAGAAAAGAGTTAAAGCTGTTAATAAAAAGAGCTGAAGTTAAAGAGATTAGTGAATACGAAAAGTCTAGATATTTTGAATTATGCAAGCAAATTGTAAAAAGTGGAGAAAGACTAACACTAGAAGAAATTGAGGCATTATCAGATTCAATTGCATATGGTGAAGGAGAAGTTGATTTAGAAGCAATTAAATTTATTGCTAACGAGTATGCAAAAGCAGAAAATTTAAAGCCAGCACTTCAATTAATAAACACATGCATTGCAGACCATGGAGAAAATAAAAAATTAGAAGAAGCAAGAAATATTGTGTTAGGCTTGTATAAGAAACAAGTAATAAGAACATGCTTAAAACAAGGATTTTCAGTTGAAGAAACTATGGCGAGAGCTGGTGCAAGTGAAAACGAAGTAAGAGAGATAAAAAGACAATATTTAAATAATAATAAACAAAAAGAAATAAGCCCAGCAAATAAAGTGGAAGTTGGACGTTAATAAATTATAAAATGAATGACTGAAAACATTATGTTTTCAGCCATTTGTTGTTTTGATAATAAAATATTTAGTAACTGTATGGAAAGACTATATTTTTATTTTTGAAAGAGAAATATTAAGCATTAAATTTAAAAAAGGTATACATAATTAACAGAATGCATAAAAAATTTGCATTTGTATAAAATATATGGTATAATGGAAAGCGTCGCAGTAAAAAAGGAGTGTGAAATTATTTTATACAATAGATTAAAACACTGCACGAAAGAAATTTTAAAATTGCTAACAATTGCTTCAATAGCACTATTTATAATAATTGCAATAGTATTTGTAAAATATAATCCAGTGTATGCTGTGAAAATAAACGACGAAGTAATAGGCTATGTAAAAAGCAAAAAGGCAATGGAGGAAAAAATAAATAACGAAGTATTAACATCAGATAATCCATGTGCTGTATTCACAGAATTAAATGTAGAACCAACATATGAATTGATTTTATCAGATGTTGAGGCAGAAGATGATGATAAAATAGCAGAAGTGCTATCAGAAAATATAACTACAATGTATAAAGTTTATGCGGTTACGATAAACAATGAAATAGAAACATATGTAAATACTGTGGAAGAAGCGGAAAATATAGTTGCAGAAATGCAGAGTGAATATTCAGAAGACGTTGCAAAAGTTGGAATTCAAGAACAATTTACAACAGATTTTGAGAGTGTTGGAACACAATCATTAGAAGTGGCTAAAATGAGTGTTGATACAGATTTAAGAGGTATTAAAACAGAGCAAGAAAGAATAGCAGAAGCAACATTTAATGGAGTATATTTTAGTGTAAAACCAGTAGTAGGAAATATTACATCAAGATATGGCGTAGTAGAAACTAGCGTAAGAAACCATGCTCATGGAGGCTTAGATATAGCGGCTCCATATGGAACAAGTATAAAAGCAGCAGCTGATGGAACAATTTCATATTCTGGATGGATGAGTGGATACGGTTACTTAATTATAATTGACCATGCAAATGGAGTGCAAACATATTATGGACACTGTAGCAAATTATATGCATCTGTTGGAGATGAAGTAACAGCAGGAGATGTAATTGCAGCAGTTGGTTCAACAGGAAATTCAACAGGAAACCACTTACACTTAGAAATAAGACTAAATGGAAAGAAAATAAATCCACAATTATATTTATATAAATAGAAAAGAATAGCGAAGGCTATTCTTTTTTCACAAATATTTGCCTTTTTTTCACAAACTTTTCACAAATATATTGTATTATAACTCTAGATTAGGATAGAATGAATAATGGAGCTAATCTTAAGAGAATAAGACGAGTCAAGAAGTATTTTTTGACACAGTAAGAAAGGATAGTAATAAAAATGGAAGAGAATAAGGAAAATGTAAAAACACCAGATGCTGTTGTAGATAAATCTGGTAAAGAATTTAAAGCAGTAAAACAATCAGAAAAAAAGCAAAAAGGTCAATCTAACTTTGGAAAAAGTGTAGCAGTACCATTTTTGAGCGGTGTGCTGGGAGCAACACTTGTATTAGGAACATGTTTAGGAGTTCCAGAGATACGAAGCAATATAATAGGAGAAAACAATAATAATTCTGTTTCAACCAGCACAAGTACATCAACGGGAACATTAAACACAACACAAATTTCTTTAGAAGATTATTCTGGAACAGGAATTGCTGTTGCACAAAAAGTATTACCTTCAATAGTAGGTATTGAAGTAAACTACACGGTTAATTCAATGTTCTTTAACCAACAAAGCACTGCAACTGCAACAGGTTCGGGAATTATTATTAGTGAAGATGGATATATTATTACAAATAACCATGTAATAAGCTCAAGCTCAGCTTCATCATATTATACAATTGGAGAAGCAAACTCTATAAAAGTAACACTAAACGGAGATGAAAATAAGTATGATGCTAAAATAGTGGGAACCGATTCTCAAACAGATTTAGCTGTAATTAAAATAGATAAAACAGGTCTAACAGCAGCAGAATTAGGTAGCTCAAGTTCTGTACAGGTTGGCGAATTTGCAA
>OIYH01002083.1_pt1 | contig 10724 bp, 8 predicted proteins | sample 1587911 | NCBI WGS metagenome assembly OIYH01 (sample SAMN03283252) | human gut metagenome | biome: human-associated habitat; material: feces | host: Homo sapiens | place: USA | collected 2013
TCCTTTTGCGAAGCAAAACTTTAAATGAGGGCTGCGAATGTTACAGTTCGCAGGGTACCTGTGAACTGTAACATCAGATCCGTGCGGTATTGTATCAAAAATACCGCGTTATCTGTAGACAATGACTGAATTATGAATTACGAAAAGGTAAGTATTATGAATCAGAAAGCATTAAAAACGCTCGAATACGACAAAATTATCGAACAACTGGCTTCGTATGCCAGTTCTCCGCTGGGCCGGAAGAAATGTCTGGAGCTCGTTCCTTCTTCTTCCCTCTCCCAGATTACGCGGATGCAGCACGAGACACACGACGCGCTCACCCGGCTCTTTAAAAAAGGCCACATTTCCTTTGGTGATGCCAAAGATATCCGCGGCGCATTAAAGCGTCTCGAAATCGGCAGCTCCATGAACATCACGGAGCTTCTGCAGACCGCCGCACTTCTGGAAAACACGGCACGCGTCAAAGCGTACGGCCGCCGCGAAAATGCGGACCAGACGCCGGACAGCCTCGAAGATCTCTTCGAAACACTGGAACCTCTGACGCTGCTTTCCACGGAAATCCGCCGCTGTATTCTCTCCGAGGATGAAATCAGCGATGATGCAAGCCCGAATCTACGCCGCATCCGTCGTTCCATCAAATCGTGTGAGGAAAAAATCCACAGCCAGTTAATCTCGCTCGTCAACGGTTCCTACCGCACGTATCTGCAGGATGCCGTCATCACGATGCGCGACGGCCGCTACTGTATCCCGATCAAATCCGAGTACAAAGGCCAGGTTCCTGGCATGGTACATGACCAGTCCTCGACCGGTTCCACCTTCTTTGTCGAGCCGATGGCCGTTGTCAAACTGAACAACGATATCCGTGAGCTGGAAATTGAAGAAGCAAAAGAAATCGAGGTCATCCTCTCTACGTTGAGTGCCCAGGCAGACCTGCACCGCGATGAGATCCGTTACGACCTCGAAAACATGGTAGAGCTTGACTTCATCTTCGCGCGCGCCGCTCTTGCAATGGAGCAGAACGCCAATGAGCCGATCTTCAACACCGAAGGTAAAATCCACCTGCGCAAGGCACGCCACCCGCTGATCAATGCAAAAAAAGTCGTTCCGATTGATCTGTCGCTCGGCGAAGATTTCGACCTTCTGATCGTCACCGGACCGAATACCGGTGGTAAGACGGTTTCCTTAAAGACGGTCGGACTCTTAACACTGATGGGCCAGTCCGGACTTCACATTCCGGCACTCGACCGCTCCTCCCTTTCCGTTTTCGACGAGGTTTACGCCGATATCGGTGATGAGCAGAGCATCGAGCAGTCGTTGAGTACCTTCTCCTCCCACATGACGAATGTGGTTTCCTTCCTCGACAAGGCAGACCGCAATTCCCTCGTCCTGTTCGATGAGCTCGGCGCCGGTACCGACCCGACAGAGGGCGCGGCGCTTGCCATCGCGATCCTCTCTACGCTCCACGAGCGCGGCATCCGCACCATGGCAACGACACACTACAGTGAACTGAAAATCTATGCCTTATCCACACCGGGCGTGGAGAATGCCTGCTGTGAATTCGATGTCGAGACTTTAAGCCCGACATACCGCCTGCTCGTCGGCGTTCCTGGAAAGAGTAATGCGTTTGCGATTTCCAGCAAACTCGGCCTGCCGGACTACATCATCAACAGGGCAAAAGACGAAATCAGCGAGCAGGATGAATCGTTTGAAGACGTTCTGACCACTCTCGAGCAGAACCGGATCACGCTGGAACGCGAAAAAGAAGAGCTTGCCCGCACCCGCGCGGAAGTCGAATCCCTGAAGCAGAGCCTTGCCAAGAATCAGGAACAGATCGACGCAAGAAAAGAAAAGATGATCTCCAATGCAACCGAGGAGGCACAGAGAATTCTCCGCGAGGCGAAGGAATACGCCGACCAGACGATGCGCGATTTCCAGAAATTTGGAAAAGAGAATGTTTCCGTCCGCGAAATGGAGCAGAAACGTACCGCTCTGCGTGAAAAGATGAACAAGCTCGATAAGAAAAAGACGAAGGAAGTACCGAAGCGCACCGGAAATCTCCGCCCGCAGGATCTTCATCTCGGCGATGCCGTCAAAGTCTTAAGCATGAATCTCAAAGGTACTGTCAGCACCCGCCCGGATTCAAAGGGAAATCTCTTCGTCCAGATGGGTATCATGCGGACCAAAGTGCATATCTCCGACCTTGTGCTGATCGACGAGGCTGTCATCACCGGCCCGTCCATCTCCCGCACAAGCAGCGGAAAAGCGAAGCTTTCCAAGGCTGCCACGATTTCTACCGAGATCAATCTGCTCGGAAAAACGGTGGATGAAGCGGTTGCCGAACTCGACAAATATCTCGATGACGCTTATCTCTCCCATCTGCCGAGTGTCCGCGTTGTCCACGGAAAAGGAACGGGCGCACTGCGGAAAGGCATTCACAATTATCTGCGCCGCCAGAAACACGTAGCGGACTTCCATTTAGCGGAATTCGGCGAGGGCGATGCCGGCGTTACGATTGTTACGTTTAAGAAATAAAAACTCAGGAAAATATGGGACGGAACGCATACTGTATGCGGTTCCGTCCTGTCCCCAGTGAAGGAGAATCTTTTATGGCTTCCAAACAGAAAATTCTGATCGTCGATGACGATAACAATATCGCAGAACTGATTTCTCTCTATCTGACCAAGGAATGCTATGACACAAAAATTGTAAACGATGGAGAAGAGGCTGTCCGGGAGTTTCACTCCTTCCAGCCGAACCTGATTCTGCTCGACCTGATGCTGCCCGGCATGGACGGCTACCAGGTCTGCCGCGAAATCCGACACGATTCCGATGTTCCGATCATCATGCTCTCGGCAAAGGGCGAGGTGTTCGACAAAGTCCTCGGCCTGGAACTCGGCGCGGATGACTACATCATCAAACCATTTGATTCCAAGGAGCTCGTTGCCCGTGTGAAAGCAGTGCTGCGGAGATTTCAGCCATCACGCACGATCCCGGTGTCCGCGACCGCAGGAAAATGTGTCGAGTACCCGGATCTTATCATCAACCAGACGAACTATTCCGTCATTTACCAGGGCCGCACCGTCGATATGCCGCCGAAGGAACTGGAGCTTCTCTACTTCCTTGCTTCCTCACCAAACCAGGTCTTTACGCGAGAACAGCTCCTCGACCATATCTGGGGCTATGAGTACATCGGCGATACCCGCACGGTAGACGTTCATATCAAACGTCTCCGCGAAAAAATCAAGGACCATTCCTCCTGGGCCATCACGACGGTCTGGGGCATCGGTTACAAGTTTGAGGTTAAAAAATAATGCGACGCACGCTTTACCGGAAATTAATTCTCATTTATGTCATTCTCGCCATTGCCGGCTTTACGCTGATCTCAACGGTCGGCTCCAGCATGGTGGAGGACAGTCTGGTCTCCAGCGCGAGCACCAGTCTGTACCGGGAGGCCACGCAGATCGCTTCCAAACAGGGCGACCTTTATTACCACAGTGAGCGTTCCCTGACGGATCTTTACAATTCGCTCAGTGCACTGGCTTCCTATCACAATTCCCAGATCTGGCTCATCAGCGCAGACGGGGAAATTCTGCTGAACACGGCAGCTGCACTCGATGAGGAAAACCCGGAGATCATCGACGGTTTTGATCCAGTTGCGCTCGGCAGCGAGTATTACAGCACGGGAACGTTTTTCGGCTATTTCGAAGACAAGATGCTGAGCGTCATGGTTCCCGTCACCTCCGATTTCCGGATCAATGGCTATGTCGCCATCCACCTTCCGCTGCAGGACGTCTATCAGCAGAGGGAAAGTCTGCTGGCACGGATTGATTTTCTGTTCCTGCTCGTGTTCGGACTCTCGTTTGTGATTCTGATCTTTTTCTCCCTCGTCGTGTACCGGCCGCTGAAAAAGATCATCAACGGTGCAAAGGAGTATGCCTCCGGCAACCTGACCCACAAAATTGATGTTAAATCTCACGATGAGATGGGGTATCTCGCTTCCACGCTGAACTACATGTCCGGCGAGCTGAACAAGACCGGCGAATACCAGCGGAAATTTGTGGCGAACGTCTCTCACGACTTCCGCTCACCGCTGACCTCGATCAAAGGCTATGTGGAGGCAATCCTCGACGGAACGATTCCGCCGGAAATGCAGGAAAAATATCTGAAAATCGTTCTGTTTGAGACAGAACGGCTGCACAAGCTGACGCAGAGCCTGCTGACGCTGAACGACATCGACGATAAAGGGAATATGCTCGATCTGACCTCGTTTGACATCAACGCCGTCATCAAGGATACCGCCGCTTCGTTTGAGGGAACGTGCACGAAAAAGCGGATTTCCATTTCGCTGATCCTCGCATCGCGCACCTTATACGTCTGCGCCGATATGGGAAAAATCCAGCAGGTGCTGTACAATCTCATTGATAATGCAATCAAATTCAGCAACAACGATTCCACCATCACAGTTGAAACAACGGAGAAGCACGGCAAAGTCTTCGTCTCCGTCAAGGACACCGGCTACGGCATTCCAAAGGCAAGCATCACGAAAATCTGGGAGCGCTTCTACAAGCTCGACGCTTCCCGCGGCAAGGACCGCAAAGGAACGGGACTTGGGCTTTCGATCGTCAAAGAGATCATCACTGCGCATAACCAGAATATCAATGTCATCAGTACAGAGGGCGTTGGTACCGAATTTATCTTTACACTCGCCAAAGGCGAAGCACCAAAATAAGCCCCTCCGCCGAGGGGCTTTTTTGCCAGACATATCAAACTAACTCTGGAGGTAATTTTCACTATGAACCCAAACACCATTGATTCCATCCTCAAACAGCTCATTGCATCCCACACCACCATTTCCACCATGGAAAGCTGCACTTCCGGCCTGATCGCCTCCCTGATCACCGACACCGAAGGCGCCTCCGCCATTTTCCCCGGCGGCTACGTCACGTATCTGAACGAAACCAAAGTCCTCGTCGGCGTCGACCCTTCCGTCATCGAAATCCACGGCGTCTACTCCCCCGAATGCGCCGAAGCCATGGCCCGCACAGTACAAGAAAACCTGCACACCGCCATCGCCATCGGAATCACCGGCACAACCGGAAATCTCGACCCCAACAACGCTGACAGCGTACAGGGCGTCGTCTACTTCTGTATTTTATACAAAGCCCAAGCCCACACCTTCACCTTCCAGACCAACGTCTCCGGCATGACCCGCCACGAAATCAAACAGCTTTACGCCGAGCAGGTCTTCGCCGAATTGGAAATGATCTTAACTTCTTCCTTATAAAAAGAATGCAGCTCCGTCTACGATCACCAGAGTCCCGTCCGTCTACCTCCACTCATGCGTCCGCAAATGCCCCGCGAGCTGCATATGGTCAAAGTTATTCTGCCGCAGTGCCTCGTACAGTACGATCGCCACGGAATTTGAAAGGTTCAGCGACCGAATATCATTAATCATCGGAATCCGCACCGCCGTCTCCTGATTATCGTACAGAATATCCTCCGGAATCCCCGCGCTTTCCTTTCCGAACATGATAAAGCAGTCCTCTTCATACTGCACATCCACATACGTCTGCGGCCCCTTCGTCGTCGCATAGTAAATCTTCGCCCCCGGATTTTTCTCCAGAAAATCCTCGTAACTCTCATACACTGTCACATCCAGCTTCGACCAGTAATCCAGCCCCGCGCGCCTGACCGCCTTGTCCGAAATATCAAACCCCAGCGGCTTAATCAGATGCAGCCTCGTCCCCGTCGCCACACACGTCCGTCCGATATTACCTGTATTTGCTGGAATCTCCGGCTCATGAAGAACAATATTCAAATGTGCCATTTTACCAATCACTCCTGTCGTATATTTAAGCCTTATCTGCCAACCCGGTACATCTCATCCATCTGCGGCTTATCCAGATACCGGACCTCTTCCCCGTTCCGGAGAATCCTCTCCTTCCCGGATGTCGTCCGCCCAATCACCGCCGATGGAATTCCTTCGAGTGCCATTTTCTGCACCAGCCCCTCGCCGTCCGCCGCCGCAATCAGCAGCGCCCCCGTCGAAAGCATCTGATACGGATTCACCCCGAAAAATTCACAGATCTCCACCGTCTCCTGCTGGATCGGAATCCTCTTCAGCGCCACATCAAGCCCGATACCCGCGCCGTCCGCCATCTCCCAGAGCGCCCCGAAAATCCCGCCCTCCGAGAGATCCTGCATCGCAGCCGCACCGTGCTCGATCGCAATCTCCGCCTCACGGCAGACAGAGTAATCCTCCGAAAAATCCGCCGCCCCATGGATAAATCCCGGAGAAAATCTCGTCAGAAGCTCATCCCTTCTTGTCTTTGCCAGATAAGACACCGCGCCAAGCGCAATCCCCTTCGTCACGACAAGATCCAAATCCGCTGTCACACACGACGGATCAAACAGCCCCGCACGCGTTGTCCCGCCTGCCGCCGTCGCGGTAAGCACCGGATACAAAACCCCGTCCGTCACCTCCGTATGCCCGCCGATCACCGCAGTTCCATACCGCACACACGCACCGTCAACCGCCCGCATCAGCTCCTTTAAATCCTTTTCTTCCATCGCCTCCGGCAGCATCAGCGACACCAGCACTCCTTTTGCCGATGCCCCCGCCGCGGCCACACTGTTGCACACCCGGCAGACCGCGAGCACCGCGTCCTCCGGATCCTTCACCAGCACCGGCGCACACGAAAACACCTGCGTCTCCTTTTCTCCTGCAAATGCCGATACCCCACGTCCGACCGCCGGCCCTGCTGCGTCCTCTCTTTTCTGCCCCAGCATCTTAAACACCGAGCGCACCAGCACGCTCTGCTGTAATTTACCCTTTCGCATCCCTTGTCCTCCTCGAACTTCCTGTTTCAAACGAAAAAGCAGACGGAATCCGTACTCCTTTTCCCTCTGCTTTCCCATTTTTCACGGAAAATGTTACAGTTCACTGGTTCCCAGCGAACTGTAACCAGAAAACGCCTAGTCCTCATCGTCCTCCGTTTTCTCTGTATCGCTGCTGTCGTCCGTCTTTTCCGTACCATCCGAATCCGAATCATCGCTGCTGTCTTCCTTCTTCTCCGAAGAACTCGATGACGAACTGCTCTGGCTGTATTTCGCTGCAACTTCCTTTGCTTTTGCAAGATCATTTGCCGCAATCGCCGCCTGCATTTCCGCACGCGCCGCTGCACTGTCCGTCTTTGTTCCCACGGTATAGACATCCGATGTCATGCGGTAAGTGCTGGAATTCACCTGCTCCTTCGTCTCATTTCCATTGTCATTCACAATCTTCCACAGCCGCGCCGTCGAACCCTGATAGCCGTACGATGTCTGTTCAATTGTTCCAAACGATGCATTCGCATCTTCCGTCAGGCTCGGCGTCGGATCCTCCGTGTTTGTCGTCTCACTCTCATAGCGGACCGTGCGGCTCGAATCTCTCGTCTCATGACCGTAGATGGCAAAATGCAGGGTGCTTCCGTCCGCGCTCGCCTCAATATAAATCGGCGCATCCGTATTGTTGATGAATTTCAGGTCTTTCAATCCCTCTGCAATCGCCGCATCCATCGACGGATCCACATAGTGGACAATCATGGAATGGCTGTACCGCTCCGTCACCTCAAGCTCTGCTTTTAAGACAGCAACATAGAGCGTTGTGGAAACCTGGCAGATACCGCCGCCGTACGAATCGACGACCTTGCCCATCTCATACGATGCTGCCAGTGCATAACCATTTTCCGCATCAAACGGCACAACGACCGCCTCTACGGAAAATTCCTCGCCCGGCTGTACCAGCGTTCCGTTAATCTTCTCTGCGCCGACTGCGACATTCTGTTTTCTGCCGCTCGTACCGTTGCCATACTCCGTCGTACCCTCGCCGAGCAGATCTTTGACAAGTGCAAGCTGCTCCGGATTACCGCCTGCCGGTGTTTCTTCTGTTACCAGTTCTACGCCGCCGATGCCGCCCCGCCAGCTTGTCGTCAGGTAATTGACAACCTTCGCCGTGGACTCATCCACGTTGACGCTGCATCCGGTCTGGCCCGGATTGACGATAAATTCGCCGTTTTCGCGGGTCAGCGTTGCATCTGTTGCCTCGCGGTTCAGCACGGCCATGTTGTTTTCTACCGCCTGGCGCGCTGCCTCGCCATCGACTGTATATTTCAGGGAAAACGTCACCGTCTCTCCATTTTTGAGCCGGTTCTGTGTCAAGAACCGCTTCAGTACATTGCCTTCCTGCCCGATTGTGACGGCTTCTCTTGCCACCTCCGGGTTGGCACAGGAAAGTCCGAGATCCCCTGCTGTCACCTGTGCATTCTGCTCTCCGGCAGACAGGTTGATAACCGAGGGTTTTAACTGTTCAATTTTGTCGTTTACTGCCTGTGTGATCTGCTCTTCGGTCATACCGCCGACGGAAATGTCTTCTACATAGATTCCGTCCAGCGCTGTCCGGTCATCCGCTTTGACTGGTTCTGCCAGAAAGCAGAATGCGAATGCGATAAGCATCACCAGCAGGCCTCTCATTTTTCTGCTGTTTTTCATACTGTGCCTCTTCTTGATCCGTTTCCCATTTCAATCTGTCTTTTACAGAATCTCTTTACACCAGCCATAAAAGTGCTGGAAGAACCATACCAAGCACCATAACCACTGCAAGAATCAATGCCAGTATCTTTGCTGCATTTCTCTTCTTTGCCAGCGGATCTTTCTTCTTTTTCTGTGCCTCTGTCGGGGCTTTTCGATTGACTTTATTACTCATCGTTCCATCCTTTCTTTTTCTCTTCTATTTTTCTCAGTTCTCTGTCGTTTTTCCATTCTTCCATGTGCCAGAATAATCTGATCGATCATGCGGGATGCACGGCTTTTTGTGAGTGCTCCCCACTCCGGTTCGAGATCCAGCTCATGGTACCGGATCAGATCCGCCAGATATTTTTTCTGTGCCTCCGTCGCCGGAACCTCACGTTTCATTTTGGCCTTCAGAGGCGCTGCGGCAAACCATTCCGGGTGATCTTCCGAAAATCCTTCTTCCAGTTTTCGGAACAGTGCCAGCGTTTCCAGCACATCGTCCATTGCACGGTGTGCGTGTTCCCGCGGGATCTGATAGTAGCCGCAGAGTGCTTCAAGGCTTCTGCTCTCCAGATCCGGGAGGGCTTTCCGTGCAATTTTCAACGTATCCCACGCTTCTTTTTCAAAGTCCAGACGGGCATTTATCGCTGCCTGCTTGATGAAGCTGTAATCGAACAGAATATTGTGCCCCAGAAGCGGCAGGCCGCCGCAGAAATCCAGAAAGCCGCGGACAGCAGTCTCCACATCGGGCGCATTCGCAATCATCTCATCCCGGATTCCGGTGAGTTCCGTGATCCGCTCCGGCACTTTTCTGCCCGGATTGACGAAAGTCTCATACGATGCCGTGACCTCTCCGCCCTGCACTTTTACTGCACCGATCTCCAGAATCTGGTCTTCCTTTACAGAAAGACCCGTTGTCTCAAGATCGAGCACTACAAAATCTTGTATTTTCATCTTTTATTACCTTTTCTAGTATCTCATGTTCTTTTGAAATGTCAAGCGTAAAAAAGCTCACTGCAGTCGATCATCTCCGCATTTCCCGTCAGCGGATCGCGCTTCTGATAATCAAACAGGAGTACCATACGCGCCTTTTCCCCGTTTCCAAGCACATCGTAATCAAAAACTTCCACATGCGTCATGCGCTGCAGCTGCTTCCAATCGTATGTCGTATACGATGGCAGAAGTGTTCTCGTTTCGGCTTCTTTCTGATAAAAGTCACGCGACTCGTTTTTCCATTCGGACGGATCTTTTGCAAAGCGCGGCCGTGTCTTCATATTTTCACGCGCATACAGATCGAGCACCATCATCTGACGGAAGAATGCTTCATCCTGCTGTTTTTCGTCCTGCAAAAACTCGAGCAGAATTTCATACCGCTGAATCCGGTTATGTGCCGCCTCACTGTAGCCCTTTGCCCGGTAGAAATCGCCGAGCTCCTGGAAGAAATCGAACGGGTTCTCATACAGACGCTCGATCATCGGCAGTGTGTGGACGAACTGGCCACTGTTGTAGTAGACTTCCACCATCTCCTCCACGTCTTTGAGCTTCAGCACATCGTCGTACGGCAGCCATTTCGTGTACAGTACCTCATATGGTTCGCGCTCCTGATAATGACAGTCATATTCCTCGGTATGCTCATACATGAAAGAACCGCACAGCACTTTCAAAAATCCCAGCTGTAACTGCTGCGGACGCAGTGCATAGACATCCGCAAACGAACGGCGGAAACTGTCATAATCCTCATACGGCAGGCCCGCGATCAGGTCGAGATGCTGATGGATGTTTCTTCCCTTTGCAATCCGGTTTACAATCTCTGTGACTCTTCCAAAATCCATCTTCCGGTGGATCGCCTCGATCGTCTGCGGATTCGTAGACTGAACGCCGATCTCAAGCTGTACCAGCCCCGGACGCAGGGTATTTAAGAGTTTCAGTTCCTCCTCAGTAATCAGATCAGCGGCAATCTCAAAGTGGAAATTCGTCACGCCGTTGTCATGCTCCGCAATGAATTTCCAGATCGCCATTGCATGGTCTTTCTTGCAGTTGAACGTACGGTCCACAAATTTGACCTGCGGTACTTTCTGTTCCAGGAAAAAGGCGAGTTCCTTTTTGACCAGAGCCAGATTTCGGAACCGAAGCCGCTTATCAATAGAAGAAAGACAATAACTGCATGAAAACGG
>OIYH01002094.1_pt1 | contig 10678 bp, 7 predicted proteins | sample 1587911 | NCBI WGS metagenome assembly OIYH01 (sample SAMN03283252) | human gut metagenome | biome: human-associated habitat; material: feces | host: Homo sapiens | place: USA | collected 2013
TGAGACGGGGGCCGCTCCGTTTGGCGAGGATTCCCTCGGGGATACTTCGGCAAAAGCAGAAGAACCCCGCGCGATGGGCCTGCCGGATTCCATTGAGCCCATCGGCATGATGGCGCCGCCGGCGAGCCTGCGGGATATCGGCCGCCGCACGGCAGAACATGGTCTGACAGATGAGGATGAAGAGGGGCTTGGCGTGCCTGCCGCTGCGGCAGACGCTTTTGCCCCGGCAGTTCCATCGGTTTCAACGGCTTCCGCAGCGCCGTCCTCGGTTTCTGCACCGCATACGGCGCCCGTCGTGCCGCCGTCGCCGCGCCCGATGAAAAAGCATCCGACGGAGATGCCGTCGTACGATGAAATCGCGCCGATTATGCCGGCTGCGGCCATCCTCGATGGCTCGGCCAAGGTTTCGCGCGGCGGCTTCGGCGAGGCACAGGGGGCAGAGGGGGCTGAAGCGCCCAAAGCCCCGCCGCGTCCGTACATCCTGCCGAAGGTCACGGAAATCCTCACGAAGCACGTCAAGAAACACAATGCCGCGCTCGAGATGGAGATTGCCGACAAGGCCCATATCCTGCAGCAGACGCTGGAAGATTTCCACGTCAAGGCGAAAATCATCAACGCCTGCCACGGTCCGGCCGTCACGCGCTACGAGCTTGAGCCGGCGCCGGGCGTCAAAGTCAGCAAAATCACGAATCTGGCTGATGACCTCGCGCTGAGCCTCGCGGCGACGTCCGTGCGCATCGAGCCGATTCCAGGCAAGGCCGCGATTGGCATCGAGGTGCCGAACAAGGAGCTTGAGGGCGTCGCCCTGCGCGAAGTGCTTGAAAACGAGCGTTTTGCCAAGGCCAAGTCGAAGCTCACGGTCGGCCTCGGCATGGACATCGGCGGTCAGGCGATTTTTGCGGACCTCGCGAAGATGCCGCATCTCTTAGTCGCCGGTGCCACGGGCTCCGGTAAATCCGTCTGCATCAACACGCTGATTACGAGCATCCTCTTCAAGGCGAAGCCCGATGAAGTCAAATTCATCCTCGTCGACCCGAAGATGGTCGAGCTCTCGAATTACAACGGCATCCCGCACCTCATGGTGCCGGTCGTCACGGAGGCCAAGAAGGCCGCGTCCGTGCTCAACTGGTCCGTGCAGGAAATGGAAAAACGCTATGCGAAATTCGCCGAGCACAACGTGCGCAACATGGAAACCTACAATAATAAGTTCCCTGACGACAAGATGCCGGCCATTGTCATCATCATCGATGAGCTCGCCGACCTCATGATGGTCGCGCCGCACGATGTCGAGGACGCCATCTGCCGCCTCGCGCAGAAGGCCCGCGCCGCCGGCATCCACATGGTGCTCGCGACGCAGCGTCCGTCCGTCGATGTCATCACGGGCATCATCAAGGCCAATATCCCGTCGCGCATTTCGTTTGCCGTGTCGAGCCAGATTGACTCGCGCACGATTCTCGACCGCAGCGGCGCGGAAAAACTCTTAGGCCGCGGCGATATGCTGTTTTATCCGGTCGGCGCCGCCAAGCCCATGCGCGTGCAGGGTGCGTTCATCAGCGACGAAGAAGTCGAAAAACTCCTCGATTTCATTCGCGCGCAGGGGCAGGAGATGGAGGCCAACGAGGAAATCATCTCGTTTACGGAAAACGCCATGAAGGAAGAAGAGGACAAGGAATCCGGCAAGGGCAGCCGTCAGCCAAAACTCGACGAGCTGCTGCCTGACGCCGTCAACCTCGTCATGTCGACAGGGCAGGCCTCGGCCTCGTCCATCCAGCGCCGGTTCCGCGTGGGCTACACGCGCGCCGCACGCCTCATTGACGAGATGGAGGACCTCAAGATTGTCGGCCCGAACATCGGCAGCAAGCCGCGCGAAATCCTCATGGGCTCCGAGCAGGCCATGGCCGCCGTCGAAGCCGCAATGGGCGAATCTTAATCGAATAGAAGCAGGAGTCTCAGGAAAAGCCGGCAGCCGCCGCCTTTCCTGGGGCTCTTTTTTGTCTCTGCGGCAAAACTTTACAGGAAACTCGTGAAATCACTGGAAAAATACGCGGGCCTTGTGGTATACTTGAAAATAGTTATGTAAAACTTAACGCACAAATCCTGAGATTTTTCCGCACAGCGGTAGATTTCTCTTATGGGGGTAGATTTTTTTGAAGTACATGAGTGGTAATGAACTGCGTGAAGCTTATCTGCAGTTCTTCGCAGAAAAGAAAGGCCATCTGCGCCTGCCGAGTTTCTCGCTGATTCCGCAGGATGACCCGACGCTGCTTCTGATTGGTGCTGGCATGGCTCCGCTGAAGCCGTTCTTCACGGGCAAGATGAAGCCGCCCCGCACGCGCGTGACGACGAGCCAGCGCTGCGTCCGCACGGGCGATATCGAGAACGTCGGCCGCACGGCGCGTCACCAGACGTTCTTTGAAATGCTCGGCAACTTCTCGTTCGGCGATTATTTCAAGGGCGAGGCCATTCCCTGGGCCTGGGAGTTCCTGACGCAGGTCATCGAGCTGCCGAAAGACAAGCTCTGGGTCACGGTTTATCCGGATGATACGGAAGCCATTGAAATCTGGAAGTCCCAGCCGGGCTTCCCGCAGGACCACATCGTCAAGATGGAAGACAATTTCTGGGAAATCGGCCCGGGCCCGTGCGGTCCGGACTCCGAGATTTACATCGACCTCGGCGAAGAGCGCGGCTGCGGCAAACCGACCTGCGCTGTCGGCTGCGACTGCGACCGTTACCTCGAAATCTGGAACCTCGTCTTCACGCAGTACGACCGTCAGGAAGACGGCTCCTACAAGAACCTCGCCCATAAGAACATCGATACGGGCTGCGGCCTCGAGCGTCTCGCTTCCGTCGTTCAGAACAAGAAGACGAACTTCGAGACGGACCTCCTGTATCCGATTATCGAATACGCAGCGAAAGTTGCCGGCGTTGAGTACGGCAAGGACGAGAAGACGGATATCTCGCTCAAGGTCATCGCTGACCATGCCCGTTCCATGGCCGTCATGATCATGGACGGCATCCTGCCGTCGAACGAAGGCCGCGGCTATGTGCTGCGCCGCATCCTGCGCCGTGCTATCCGCCACGGCCGCATGCTCGGCATCAAGGGCAAATTCCTCGAAGGCGCCGTTGACGCCGTCGTTGACATCTACCGCGATGCCAGCGACTTCGGCGAGCTCATTGCCAAGCAGGACTACATCAAGAAAGTCATCAGCATCGAGGAAGACCGCTTTGCTGCCACCCTCAATCAGGGCATGGAGCTCCTCGATGACGAAATCAGGGAACTCACGAAGGCCGGCAAGAAAGAGCTGCCGGGCGAGATTGGGTTCCGCCTTTACGATACGTTCGGTTTCCCGTGGGAGCTCACGGAAGAAATCCTGCACGAGAACGGCCTCGACCTCGACAAAGAGGGCTTTGACAAGGCCATGAACGAGCAGCGCGAACGCGCAAGAAATGCCCGCGCCGAGAACCAGCGCGTCGCTGTGCCGGACCTTTCGGGCATCGATGTCTCGAAGCTCAAGGTGGACCCGGAGGCCAAAGAGGCCAAGGTCGTTGCCATCTGGAAGGACGGCAAGCTCGTCGACGAAATCACGGACGGCGAAGAGGCCGGCATCATCCTCGACAAGACCCCGTTCTACGCGGAAGGCGGCGGACAGGTCGGCGACGAGGGCATGCTCCTTGGCGAATTCGGCCGCATCAAGGCGACGAATGCCAAGAAACTGCCGGACGGCACGGTTTATCATGTCTCCTACGTCGAAGAAGGCCAGCTCAAGGTCGGCGAAACGGTGAAAATCGAAGTCGACCAGGAGAAGAAGCTCGCTTCCGCACGCAACCACACGGCTACGCATCTGCTGCAGGCTGCCCTCAAAAAAGTCGTCGGCGACCAGGTCAATCAGGCCGGTTCGTCCGTCACGCCGGAGCGTCTGCGCTTTGACTTCACGAACTTCGAGCCGGTCACGGCTCAGCAGCTCGCTGACGTCGAAGAACTCGTCAACAAAGTCATCCTCAAGGGTCAGGACGTCGAGATTTCGCACATGAGCCTCGAAGAGGCCAAGAAGGCCGGTGCCATGGCCCTGTTCTCCGAGAAATACGGCGATGTTGTCCGCGTGGTCCGCGTACCGGGCTTCTCCATGGAGCTCTGCGCCGGCTCGCACGTCAAGAACGTCGGCCAGATTGGCATGTTCAAGATTGTCGCTGAGACGGGCGTCGCTTCGGGCGTACGCCGCATCGAGGCCATCACGGGCAAAGCTGCTCTTGACTACGCCAACGAGAAGTTCGCGGTCCTCAAGAAGGCAGCAGCCCTTCTTAAGGCCAAGGAAGAAGATGTGCCGGCAACCGTCGAGAAGCTGCAGGCTGAACATAAAGAGCAGGCCGCGAAACTCGCCGAAGTCGCTGCCATGCAGGAAAAAGCCGATGCTCAGCAGCTCATCGCCGGCGTCAAGGACGTCAAGGGCGTCTCGGTCGTCACGGGCAAGGCCAACGTCGAGAACATGGACGCGCTGCGCGAAGTCGCTGACCTTACGCTCGGCAAGCTCGAGAGCGGCGTTGTCGTACTCGCCTGCGTCAACGACGGCAAGGTTAACCTCGTCGTCAAGGCTTCGAAGGATGCCGTCAAGCGCGGCATCCATGCGGGTAAGATCATCAAGGAAGCCGCAGCAGTCGTCGGTGGTGGCGGCGGCGGACGTCCGGACATGGCACAGGCCGGCGGCAAGAACGCCGAAGCTCTGCCGCAGGCTATCGAAAAGGCCTTTGCTGTCATCGAAGCACAGCTCGGCTGAGCCTGTCATACTATGCACAAGAACCTCCCTCAATCCTGAGGGAGGTTTTATGCCTGAAAAGACAAGATTAAGATGATATAAGATGATGGAGGTTCTACCTTGGAAGTCGATGTCACAAAAAAAGTACAGTATTTCATGAAGTACGGCCTCGTCGGCCTGATTCTCATCGCCGTCATCGCGGCGAGCGGCATCTATTACTACCAGCATCAGCATAAGTACTTCAATGTCTACGATGCGCAGGTCGCCAGCTCGCTCGTCGCGGCTAAAGTCCATGGCAACGCCATCGTGACGGAAAAAGTCGTGGGCAATGGCGAGCATGTCGAGGCCGGCGATGTCATCGCACACGTGCAGAGCAAAATCACGGACGATGACCTCGCGAACCTCGAGCAGACCGTCGCCCTGTCGCAGCGCAATCTCGATGAGGTCAAGAAAGGCCAGACCGTGACGGTCGCCGTGCCGAGTGCCGCACCGGCGCCGGCAGCCAGCGCGCCGCGCCGCAGCAGCGGCGGCGGTTCGTCGCAGAGTGCGGCCGCCGCTGAATCGCGCATGAACCGCATGCAGGAGCTCTATGAGATGGGCGCCGTCAGTGCGCGCGAACGCGATGCAGCCGTCGCTGCCTACCATGCGGCGCAGTCGTCAGCGTCTTCGTCCTCATACGCGGCACCGGCCGCCTCGTCGAGCACGTCGGCCCCGGCCGTGACGTACCAGACGACGACGCAGCCGGCCGACCCGAAGGCCGTACAGGCCGCCGAGCTCCAGCTCAAGCAGGCACAGGCTGCCCTTGACAACGCGAAGCAGGATGCTGCCGAAACGGATATCGTCGCACCGGTCGCCGGCACGGTTTATTATGCCGATGGCATCGACGAGGGCGGCGAAGTCAAGGCCGGCCAGACGATCGCGAGCGTCGGCAACGCCGAGGATATCTGGGTCGAAGCGCGCGTGAGCAGCGAAAAAGCCCCGAACATCCGCCTCGGCCAGTTCGTCTCCTATGAGATTGACGGTCACAAGCTGCAGGGCTCCGTACAGGATATCCAACAGCCGTCGAAAAAAGACGACTCGGACAGCGCCAACGGTGCCAATGGGCAGGACCAGAATGGGCAGAACGCCCAGGGCAGTCAGGATGGACAGCCGGCCGTCAACACGAACGACGCCAGCGGCAATCCGTCCGACCAGGGCGCAACGTCCGACGGACAGAACGGTCAGGTCGTAATGGCAGGGTCGGGCAATCAGGACCCGAAGACCACGACGTCTGTTGAAGATGAAAAAGAAGACCCCGATATCCTCATCATCCGCATTTCCATTCCTTCCGGGCTGGGATTTGACTTGAAGCCGGGGATGAAGGCAGTGGTGAAGTTTGCGATGAACGGGTAAGGTAAGATGAGATACGTTAGCAAAGGGCGGGGACCGCTATTTCGGCTGTTTACATCGCTGTTTTCGAGTTACTTTACTTACATCGCTGTTGGCAAAGAATAGGAAAAGGTCTGTCACTTTGGTGACGGACCTTTTTTTGATGGTGTAGTGTCTCGCCAAATGGGGCGGGATGTGGTACCTATTCCTTCCCGCCCAATGCCAAAGCGCCGTTCTCATATTACATCCATCTCCGCAAAAATGTTACCTTTTCTTTAAGAGTGTAACATTTTTTCATTTTATGCTTTTCTTTTCTCCCTTCCTGTGTTATAATGACAATAAATTTTCACAGACTAAAGGATTAAAGATTGAAAGCAACACGTTCATCACGATACAGTTCTAGGGAGGGACATGGGTATGGTAAACCCAAAACTCAAGGATGAGCTCAACGACCAGCTCTGCGAGGCGATGCTTTCGCTGCAGACGGTCGATGAATGCTACCAGTTCTTCGAAGACCTCTGCACGGTCAGCGAGCTCAAGGCGATGAGCCAGCGGCTCGAGGTCGCGCGGATGCTGCGGGCGGGGCATACGTACGACGACATCGTCGCGCGCACAGGTGCGAGCACGGCGACCATCAGCCGCGTCAAGCGCTGCCTCAATTACGGCGCCGATGGCTATCACATCGTGCTCGACAGGCTCGCACCGGATGAAGGCGCGGCGAAGGACAAAGACAAAGACTGACATTTTTTCATATAAAGGAGAACTACCATGGATAAAGAAAGACTGACCCTCGAAATCCCGTACGGCATGCGCGACTTCCTGCCTGTTGAGGCCGCTGAGAAGCGCGCCATCGAGACGAGCCTTGCCGAGCTCTTCGCCGCCTGGGGCTACGATGAAGTCGTGACGCCGACCATCGAGTACCTCGACAATCTGACGCTCGGCACGAGCCACGCCTTAGAGCCGCATCTCTTCAAGCTCTTTGACAAGGACAACCGCACGCTTGCGCTGCGCCACGAGATGACGACACCGATTGCGCGCCTCGCTGCGAGCCGTCTGCGCGATTATCCGCAGCCTTTGAAGCTCTCCTATGTCAGCAGCGTCTTCCGCTATGAGCAGACGCAGGCCGGCCGCCAGTGCGAGTTCCATCAGGCCGGCGTCGAGCTCATGGGCAGCAGCACGGCCTTTGCTGATGCCGAGGTCATTGCTCTCGCCATTCAGGGCCTGCTGCGCGCGGGGCTCAGCGATTTCACCATCTGCCTCGGCCAGGTCGAATTCGCTTCGGGCGTCATGAATCAGTTCCATCTGAGCGACGAGGTCAAGGAAAAGCTCCAGACGGCGCTGGAAAAGCACGACCTCGTCTCGTACCGCAGCGTCATCGAGGCCCTCGACCTGCCGGACAAGGCGAAAAAGGCCCTGAACCAGCTGCCGCTCTTAAACGGCGGCGAAGAACTCCTCAAAAAGAGCTATGCTCTGGCCCTCAACGAGCAGAGCCGCCGCGCGCTCGACAATCTCGGTGAGATTTACCGTCTGCTCAAGGATTACGGCGTCGAGAAATACGTGCGTTTCGACCTCGGCATCATCCGCGATTTCAGCTATTACACGGGCATGGTCTTTGAGGCCTACACGCCGGAACTCGGTTTCCCGCTCGCCGGCGGCGGCCGCTACGACCACCTGCTCTCCGACTTTGGCAACGCGTGCCCCGCAACGGGCTTTGCCATCGGCATCGAGCGCATCCTGCTCGCTCTGACGCGCCAGAGTCTTGAAAAGCCAGACCAGCCGAAGGACGTCTACCTCTCGTATGCACCGGGCCGCGAGCACGATGCCATCGCGAAGGCACAGGAGCTGCGCGCGGAGGGCAAGGTCGTCGAGCTCGCCCTTTCGGCACAGGAGGAAGATGAGGCCAAGGCCCAGCAGGCGGCAAAGGGCTACGACAGCCTCGTCTACCTCGCATGAGTGCCGCGCAGCGCGTGCGGCAGTTCGTGCGCGCGCTGACACAGCACCTCGATGAGGACGACCGCCGCTTCATCTACCTGCACCTGCCCGGCAGGGCCGTGCCGCTGTTTTACGCGATGCATCCTGCCGACCAGGTCCACGCGCGCAACGTCGCTTATACGGCGCTTGACATGGCGCGCGCGCAGAATTTCACGCGGGAGCAGAAGGAATTCCTCATGCGCTGTGCGCTTCTGCACGACGTCGGCCGCACGAAGGGCGACCTCAACGTCATGGGCAAGGTCATGGCCGTGCTCATGCGTCACTACGCGCCGGGGCTCGCGAAACGCTGGATGCAGCATCGCGACCCCATCGGCCATGCCCTCTACGTCGCGCGCCATCATGCAGAGATTGGCGCCGCAAGGCTCAGGGCCATCGGCCTTTACGAGGAAGCTGCGGTCATCGTGCATCATCATGAGCCGGAGACCAAGGGGGACAGCGAGGTGCTGCGCCTGCTGCGCGCGGCCGACGAGCGGAACTGAGCGCGCAGTCGTCTGCTGCAGCGCAGTCGTCTGCTGCAGCGCAGGGGGCACGCAGGCAGAAATAGCCGTTTTGTCCTCTGTAAGATAATATTTGTCCATTTAAAACAGATATATCAACATTTTCAGCAAATTTCTTGACGAATCACGATTTCGGTGTTAACATAAGGTTCATCGAAATCCTTTAGCGAGATAAAGAATAAAAATCCAATGAGGAGAGAGAACATGAAAAACAATATGGATTACCTGACCATCGCCCTGCCGAAAGGCAAGCTCTTCTCGCTTTCGGCAGACCTTTTAGCGAAAGCGGGCTATACGGCCGAGGGGCTTTCGGACAAGTCGCGCAAGCTCGTCATCACGAACGAGGAGAAGAAAATCCGCTTTATCGTTTCCAAGACGGCCGATGTGCCGACCTACGTCGAGTACGGCGCCGCCGATATCGGCGTCATCGGCAAGGACGTTTTGCTGGAGTCCGGCAAGGACGTCTACGAGCTCCTCGACCTCGGCTTTGGCCGCTGCCACCTCATGATGGCCGTGCCGAAAGCTGAGAAGCGCGCGAAGCTCGTCGATTATGACCATACGCGCGTCGCGACGAAGTTCCCGCACATTGCCGAGCAGTTCTTCAACAAGCACGGCATGCAGATGGAATACATCAAATTAAACGGCTCCATCGAGCTTGGCCCAATCGTCGGGCTCTCCGAGAGCATCGTCGATATCGTCGAGACGGGCACGACGCTTAGAGAAAACGACCTCGAGGAAATCGCCTACATCCTCGACGCCACGGCCCGCCTGATTGTCAACCGCGTGAGCTTCAAGCTCAAGTTTGACCGCATCCACCAGCTGACGGAAGAGGTCAAGAAGGTCCTTGAGCTCGAGGCACAGGCCAAGCAGGCAAAACAGGGCGCCTGATTCAGAGTCCCAGCAAAGATACAAAGCACGCAGCAAAAGCGAGAAAGCGAGGAAATACATCATGAAGATTGTCAAAGCCAGTGAAGTCGGGGAATACGCCATAGAGAAAATGCTGACGAAAGCCGCATTTGATGAAGTTGAGCTCAATCCGAAAATCCGCGAGGCCAACAAGAAGACGTTCGGCCGCGATATGACGGCTGCCGAGCTCGTGCGCCAGATTGTCGGCGATGTGCGCCGCGAGGGCGATGCCGCCGTCATCCGCTACACGAAGCTCATCGACAAGGTCGACTACAAGCCCGAGGATTTCCTCGTGACGGAGGAGGAGTACAAGGCCGCCGAAGAGGCCGCCGACCCCGCCGTCGTCGAATCGCTGCGCAAGGCCGCCGCAAATGTCCGCCGCTACCATCAGGAACAGAAGCCAAATTCGTGGATGACGTACCGTGAGAAGGGCTCCATCCTCGGACAGGCCATCATCCCGCTCGACCGCGTCGGCATTTACGTGCCGGGCGGCACGGCTGCCTATCCTTCCTCGGTCATCATGAACGCCGTACCGGCTTCCGTCGCGGGCGTTGGCGAAATCATCATGATGGTTCCGCCGAAAAACGGCAAAATCAATCCGTATGTCCTCATTGCTGCGCGCGCTGCCGGCGTCAAGAAAATCTATAAAATCGGCGGCGCTCAGGCCATCGCTGCCATGGCGTTTGGCACGGAGACCATTCCGCGCGTCGATAAAATCACGGGCCCGGGCAACATCTTCGTTACGCTCGCAAAAAAAGAGGTTTACGGCCACGTCGATATCGATATGCTCGCCGGCCCGAGTGAAATCCTCATCGTCGCCGACAAGACGGCAGACCCGGTTTACACGGCTGCCGATATGCTGAGTCAGGCCGAGCATGACCCGCTGGCTTCGAGCATCGTCATCACGGACGACGCCGAGCTCGCCGAAAAAGTCGCCGCCGAGGCGGAAAAACAGCTCGCGAAACTGCCGCGCAGGGAAATCGCACAGGCGTCCATCGACCGCAACGGTCTGATTGTCGTCGCCGACGACATGATGCAGGCCATGCGCTTTGCCAATGTTTCGGCCCCGGAGCACATGGAGCTCCTGACGGCTCAGCCGTTCCAGCTGCTGCCGTACGTGCGCCACGCCGGCGCCGTCTTCCTCGGCGCGTATTCGCCGGAGCC
>OIYH01002100.1_pt1 | contig 10647 bp, 7 predicted proteins | sample 1587911 | NCBI WGS metagenome assembly OIYH01 (sample SAMN03283252) | human gut metagenome | biome: human-associated habitat; material: feces | host: Homo sapiens | place: USA | collected 2013
GGTTATGCGTATTCGGTTGAAGACGCCGTTGAGCTTGCCGGCAAGGTGGGCTACCCCTGCGTGCTTCGCCCGAGCTTCACGCTCGGCGGCGCGGGCGGCGGTATCGCCTACGACGAGCAGGAGCTGCGCGAGATTGTGGCGCAGGGTCTGGAGCTTTCTCCCGCCGGCGAGGTGCTTGTGGAAGAAAGCATCATCGGCTGGAAAGAATACGAGATGGAAGTCATGCGCGATAATGCCGGTAACGGCATCATCGTGTGCTCCATCGAGAACGTTGACGCCATGGGCGTGCATACCGGCGACTCTATTACGGTGGCGCCTGCGCAAACGCTTTCCGATGTGGAATACCAGCGCATGCGCGTGGCCTCGCTCGCTATTCTGGAGAAAATCGGCGTCGAAACGGGCGGCTCGAACGTGCAGTTCGCGCTCAATCCGAAAAACGGCCGCCTGATCGTCATCGAAATGAACCCGCGCGTGAGCCGCTCATCGGCGCTCGCGTCGAAGGCGACCGGTTTCCCCATCGCGAAAGCCGCCGCGCGCCTGGCCGTGGGCTACACGCTTGACGAAATCACGAACGACATCACGCGCGTGACGCCGGCATGCTTTGAGCCGTCTATCGACTATTGCGTGGTGAAGGTGCCGCGCTTCGCATTCGAGAAATTCAAGGGTACCGACACCACGCTGTCCACGCGTATGAAGGCCGTGGGCGAAATCATGAGCATCGGTCGCACATTCGAGGAAGCGTTCGGCAAGGCGATGCGCTCGCTGGAAAACGGCCGCGCGGGTCTGGGCGCCGATGGCAAAGACGCTTTCGACGAAGAGCATTTCGATGAATGCGTGGCACGCCCCACGGAAGACCGCATCTTCTATGTGGCCGAGGCCCTGCGTCGCGGTTGGACCGTTGACGCGGTGCACGAGGCGTGCGGCATCGACCCGTGGTTCCTGCATCGCATCGCCGATATGGCCGCTGTGCAAAACCAGCTCGAAGGCCTGCGCCTTGAAGACCTCGACGCGCCGGCTATGCGCATCGCGAAACAATACGGTTTTTCCGATGCTCAAATCGCCTACCTCACGGGCACGAAGGAAGTTATTGTGCGCGCCTATCGCAAGGGCCTTGGCGTCGTGCCTACGTTCAAGACCGTCGACACGTGCGCGGCCGAATTCGCGGGCAAAACCGAATACCACTACAAGACCTACGAAACGCCCCATGTTGCGGCTGCGGGCGCGGCGCCGAGCTTCGGCGATTCTGAAATCGTGCCCGTCGACAAGCCCAAAGCCATGATTTTGGGCGCAGGTCCCAACCGCATTGGCCAGGGCATTGAGTTCGACTACTGCTGCGTGCATGCGAGCTACGCGCTGCACGAGGCCGGCTACGAAACCATCATGGTGAACTGCAACCCCGAAACCGTGTCCACCGATTACGACACGAGCGACCGCCTGTATTTCGAGCCGCTCACCTACGAAGATGTCATGGACATCGTCGATGTCGAGCAGCCCGACGGCGTTGTGGTGACGCTCGGCGGCCAAACGCCGCTGAAGCTTGCGCATGCGCTTCAGGAATCGGGCGTGACCATTATGGGCACGAGTCCCGAGGCGATTGACCTGGCCGAAGACCGTGAACGCTTCAGCGCGGTGCTCGACGAGCTCGACATCACGTACCCCGCTGCAGGTATGGCCACGGGCTTCGAGGAAGCCGAACGTGTCGCCAATCGCATTGGGTTCCCGCTGCTCGTTCGCCCGAGCTACGTGCTCGGCGGCCGCGGCATGGAAATCGCCTACGACCCGTCTCACCTGCGCACATTCATGGCTGAGGCAACGCGCATATCTCCTGATCATCCGGTGTATTTGGACCGTTTCCTCGAGGGCGCTATCGAATGTGATGTTGACGCGCTGTGCGACGGCGAGCAGGTGTATGTGGGCGGTGTGCTCGAGCATATTGAGGAAGCTGGCATTCACTCGGGCGACTCGGCCACCTGCATTCCTCCGTTCTCGTTCAGCGACCGTTTGGTCGGCGAGCTGCGCGACATCACGCGTCGCTTGGCGCTGCGCCTGGGCGTGCGCGGCCTGCTCAATGTGCAGTACGCCATCAAGGGCGAGACGATTTATGTCATCGAAGCGAACCCGCGTGCGAGCCGCACGGTGCCGTTCGTGTCGAAGTCGACCGGTGTGCCGCTGGCGAAGTGTGCGGCTCTTATCATGAGCGGCCGCAGCATCGAAAGCCTGGGCCTGCCTGCCGACGATCGCCGCATGGATTACTTCTGCGTGAAGGAAGCCGTTATGCCGTGGGGTCGCTTCCCGGGCGCGAACGTGGTGCTGGGCCCCGAGATGAAATCGACGGGCGAGGTCATGGGCATTGCGAGCACGTATCCCGAGGCTTATGCGAAAACACAGCTCGCCGTGAGCTACGAGCTGCCGAAGGAAGGCACCGTGTTCATCTCGGTATGCGATCGCGACAAGCGTCACATTCTTCCCATCGCGCGCACGATTCAGCGTTTGGGCTTCCGCATTGTGTCGACCGAAGGCACCGCGCGCACGCTGCGTGGCGGAAACGTGCGCTGCGAGGTGGTACGCAAGATTTCCGAGCCGCATCCCAATGTTGGCGACATGATTTCCAATGGCGAAATCGCGCTTATCGTGAATACGCCATATGGTTCGGAAACGCGTGGCGATGGGTACTTCATGCGCACCGAAGCCGTGAAGCATGGCGTGACGTGCGTGACCGCGCTTTCGGGCGCAAGCGCGTTTACGGCCGCGCTTGAAGCGCTTGACGAGAATCCGTATGGTTTGCCGGTAATCGCGCTGCAAGATTTGCCGCAGTACGAGGTGAAGTAAGCGGCAGGCTGACAGGTTAACGGGCTGGCTGGTTGGCTTACTGACTGGCCGGCCGGCCTGCTAATTGATTGGTTGGCTCGTTGGCCAGTCTGACCGGTTGTCTGACTGGCCGCCAAGCGAAAACCCAGATTGCGGCTAATCGCGGGGCGGACTATGCGGCCGAGTGCGCGGCGAACGTGGTTCGGAGTGGCGAGCTTGGGCGTCAATTAAGGCGGCATGGGGCGCTTGCTTGCACGCGAACGAGCGTCATTAGCGATGCGGCCATGCTGATCGTTCTCCGTTCGGCGGAGCAAAAGAGCCGCTCGCCTGTCGTGTAGAATTGCAGCATCTCTTCCAAAAAGGGGCCTTCGGGCCCCTTTTGTGTTCAACGGCTAGAAATTTCCATATATAGGGGTGTTAACAAACTTGTTACTCTGTCGCACTAAAGTAACAGTGTATAATCTCGCTTTAATTTGACGGTCGCCGAAAGGGCCGTCGCGCGCGGGTCGCCACGCCTGCGGTGCGCGACGTTCGCTTCGAAGACCGTCGGTCGTATTCGGAGCACTACTGTAAAGAAAGAAGGGGGGTTGGTCTCCATGGCGAACGAAGCCATCGACAACGACTATTCGCTGTCGCGCGTTCCTGAGGGAGCCAAGCAACCGCTCTGGCAAATTTTGATGATTCGTATTGGCGCCATTTGCTGCGTCTCCCAGCTGGTTTTGGGCGCAACGCTCGGCTACGGCATGTCGTTCTGGGGCGCTTTCTGGGCAACCATGCTCGGCTCGGTTATTCTGCAGGTCGTAAGCTGGGCGCTCGGTACCGCGGCCGCTCGCGAAGGCCTCTCGACGAGCTTGCTGTCTCGCTGGTGCGGACTTGGCAAAAACGGTTCCGCTATTTTGGGCGGTGTCGTTGCCATTTCGATGGTCGGCTGGTTCGGCGTTCAGAACTCCGTGTTCGCTGAAGGCATGCTTTCCATCACCGGCGTGCTGAATTTCCCCATTTGGGCAATCATTACCGGCTTGGGTATCACGCTTCTGGTCATCGCCGGCATTCGTTGGATTGCCCGCTTCGCTACCGTGTTCGTGCCGCTGTTCATTGCTGCCGTTGTTATTTCTGCTGCCATTGTGCTGCAGGACCACAGTCTCATCGAATTCCTCAACTCGCCGCATCCCGGTCCCGAGTTGACGTTCGGCACGGCTACTACCATGGTCGCCGGCGGCTTCATCGCAGGCGCTATTTGCACGCCCGACTACGCGCGCTATCTGAAGAATGGCACCCAAGTGTTTTGGATGACCCTCATCGGCACTTTCGTGGGCGAGCTCGGCATGAACCTGCTTGCCGTTATTCTGGCTCACGCAACCGGCACCGACAACGTGACCGACATCATGATGGCGACTTCGGGTGTTTTGGGCGTGATTATCGTCGTCGCTTCCACCGTCAAGCTCAACGACATGAACCTGTATTCGTCGGGCCTTGGCGTTGCCACTGCCATCAATGCGCTGTTCAACGTGAAGATTAACCGCAACGTCATGACTTGGACGCTCGGTATCATTGGCACGCTGCTTTCCGTTATCGGCATCATCAACTACTTCACGAGCTTCCTGACGCTGCTCGGTGTTGCCATTCCGCCTGCGGCTGGCATTATGGTTATTGATTACTTCATCCTGAAGCGCAATCGTGGCGTTCTGGAGGAAACCCGCCCGTCGGGCAAGCTGCCTCAGAAGGTTGAGAAGTGGAACCCCATCGCGCTTACCGTGTGGGCGCTCGCGTTCTGCGTGGGCGAGGGTTCCTCGATTCTTGCCATCGGCATTCCGGGCCTGAACTCGCTCATCTTCGCCGGCATTGTGTACTGGGGCGCTATGACCATTTACAAGTCGGTCAAGAAGGTCGACGTGGTGAAGTTCAAGGAAACCGATCAGATTCTGTAGTTGAACTGCGCTGCGAAAACTGCATAGATTTGCGATTGAAAAGGGTTGGCTTCGTGCCGGCCCTTTTTGCTGGGAAGGATAGGGCTTCGCGTTCGGCTCCTTTTGTTGGAGGACCGGGAATCATGGTCGGTTCTTTTTTGCCGTGGCCGCGCTCTGGCTACGGTCTTGCGTGCTGGCTTGCGTATGCGGGATGGGCAAGAACGCAGAAATGCGTGCTTGATTGAAATTCCCTATCTTATCGGTAGGGAAATGTGGGGGAATTCATTCGCAATCGGGTGGGTTCCCTTTTTCTTTAGGCTATACTTGCCTGCGGAATTTGAGTTGCGGAAAGGAATGTTCCATGGCGAAAAAGGCGCTTATCGCGGTTTCGGGTGGCATCGCGGTGTACAAAGTGTGCCAGGTTGTAAGCGATCTGGGCAAGCGCGGCGTTGACGTGCAGGTTATCATGACCGAGAATGCGACGAAATTCGTGACGCCGCTCACGTTCGAGGCGCTTTCCAAGAATATGGTGTTCACCGATACGTTCGATTACAGCTACGATGCGTCCATCAAGCACATCACGCTTGCGCAGGAGGCCGACGTCATGTGCGTGGCACCCGCGACGGCGAACATCATCGCGAAGCTTGCCAACGGCATCGCCGACGATATGGTGTCCTCCACGTTTTTGGCAACGACGTGTCCGGTTATTGTATGCCCCGCGATGAACACGCATATGTATGAAAACGCTGCGACCCAGGCGAACCTTGCGACGCTTGCCGCGCGCGGCATTGAGCTGGTTGGCCCTGGCATTGGCAAACTTGCGTGCGGCGATGTGGCTAAGGGCGCGCTCTCGCCAGTCGACGAGATTGTTGAGGCTATTTGCGAGAAGCTGGGCGTGTAAAGGCCGCGTCGGCTTTTGGGCTGCGGTTTTGTGCAATCGAGCACGGCTTTCATCTTCCATATCGTGGCGCGAATATGCGCAACCGGTTAAATCGACGTCAAAGCGGCAACGCTTGGCGTCGATTCGTTTTGCGGGACGTACTATGGCTGCACCAAGAAGAATTGCTAGGTCGCCCGAAGGGTTCGGGCGCGAGTCTGAAGGAGGCCCGCATATGGAAACGTATGAAGATATTAAACTCATTGCCTGCGACATGGACGGCACGTTGCTTGACGAGCGCTCGCAGGTTCCCCTTGAAACATTCGACCTTGTTCGCGCGCTCGATGCCGCGGGTATTCGCTTCGTTGCGGCGTCGGGCCGTCGTTACGATACGTTGCGCGCGTTTTTCGAGCCCGTGGCCGATTGCATGGATTTCGTTGCGAGCAATGGCGCGCAGGTATTCGTGCGCGGAAAGCTCGTCGATCGCGAAGTATTCTCCCATGCTGCGCTGCGCCGCTTGTATGCGCTTGTGGAAGAGTTCGACAACCTTCACATGGTGGTGTATGACCGCACGAACAGCTATTTGCTCGACGACCCCGCATGCTTCGATGCGGAATTCGACAAAGATTTGCCCAACCCGGTGGTGCTGCGCGATTTGCCGTCGCCTGACACGTCGATTGTGAAAGTCTCGATTTCATGCGACAGCGCTCAAATGGACATGGCGTATGTCCTGTCGCGCGAGCTCGAGGCCGATTTCGTGTTCGCTCCTTCGGGAGCGAAATGGATTGACGTGATGCAGCGCGGTGTGAACAAGGCGACCGGCATTAATCAAGTGCTTGCTGTCCATGGCATTGCGGCTGAAAACGTGATGGCGTTCGGCGATTCCATGAACGATTACGAGATTTTGCGCATGGTGGGCCACAGCTGCGCTATGGGGAATGGTCGCTGGGCGGTGAAGCAGATTTCAAAGCGCATTATTGGCAAGAATACCGAGCAGGCGGTGCAGACTGAGTTGCGCGCTGTGGTTGAATCGCGCACGATAGGGCATCATGCTTTCGATACTGAATAATTCGAACAGATATTCGAAAAGGCATTCGCATATCATGTGACTTTGAGCGATAATAAGCCCAGAAAACGATTCGTTGAAAGGCATGCGACGTGAATGAAATCAAGTGTCCCCATTGCGGCGAGGTGTTCCAGGTAGACGAGCGTGGGTTCGCCGACATCGTGCGTCAGGTTCGCACGCAGGAGTTCGATAAGGAAATCGCCCAGCGCGAAGGCATGCTGAAGCAGCAAAACGAGCAAGCTGTGGCGCTTGCCGTGTCGAAGGTGAAAAGCGAGGCGCAAAACGCCCAGGCCACAAGCGAGGCGCGTATCGCGGAGCTTGAAGCGAAGCTTGCGGCGGCGCTTGAACAGAGCGAACAGGCGGCGAAGGCGTCCGAGAAAGAAATGCAGCAGGTGCAGCAGGCGGAGCGCCAAAAGGCCGATGCCGACATAAAAGCGGCGCTTGCTGAAAAACAGGCGGAAATTGCCAAGCTTCAGGCCGAAGTCGAGAAGCTTTCGGCCGACCAGGAATCGCAAAAGCGCGCCACGCAGGCCGAACATGAAAAGTCGCTTATCGATGCCACCGCGAAACGCGATGCTGAAATCGCAACGTTGAAAACCCAGATCGCTTCGCAGGAATCTGCGTTCAAACAACAAATCGAATCGCAATCGCAGCAGTTCGCCGCCGAGAAAGATCTTGCTGTGTCGCAGGCGCGCGTTCAGGCTGAGCGCGAGCGTGACGAAGCGAAGGCGACTGTTGAACTCGAGCGCGCTAAGGCGGCTCAGGCTCAGGCGGCGTTGCGCGAGCAAATGACGCATGAGCTTGCCCAGAAAGACGAACTCATCAAGTATAAAGACGACGAAATTGCCCGCGTGAAAGAAATGAAGGCGCGTCTTTCGACGAAAATGGTGGGCGAGTCGCTCGAGCAGCACTGCGAAATCGAGTTCAACAAAATTCGAGCTACGGCGTTCCCGCATGCATACTTTGAAAAAGATAACGACATTGTCGAAGGCACGAAGGGCGACTTCGTATTCCGCGAGTGCGACCCCGAAACCGGCGAAGAAATCGTTTCCATCATGTTCGAGATGAAGAACGAGAACGACGAAACGAAAACCAAGCATAAAAACGAAGACTTCTTTAAAAAGCTCGACTCCGACCGAACGAAGAAAGGTTGCGAATACGCGGTATTGTGCACCATGCTCGAGCCCGACAACGAGCTTTATAACGAAGGTATTGTCGACATGGGGTATCGCTACCCGAAGATGTATGTCATTCGCCCGCAGTTCTTCATTCCGATTATTTCCATTCTGCGCAATGCCGCGCTTTCGGCGCTGCAATACAAAACGCAGCTTGCCGAGGTGCGCAACCAAAATATCGATATCACAAACTTCGAAAACTCGATGGAAGAGTTCAAAACGAAGTTCGCGAAGAACTATGACCTGGCAAGCCGCAAGTTCCAAACGGCGATTGAGGAAATCGACAAGACCATCGACCATTTGCAGAAAACAAAAGATGCTTTGCTCGGCAGCGAGCGTAATTTGCGTCTGGCCAACGATAAGGCACAAGACCTCACCATCAAGAAGCTCACGCGAAAAAACCCTACTATGCAAGCGAAGTTCGCTGAACTTGCCGAACAGCGTGCTGCTGGCGCCATGATCGGCGACGGAAGCGATTCGGCCGAGGTTCTTGAAAGCGATATTGATGCGAAGGGTGACGAATAGCCATGCCTCGTGAGAATCTTACGCAGAAACGTGAGCGTGCTGCCGAAATCGAACGGCGCATGTTTGAGCATTACGGCGAAGGCGCATGCTCACTCGATCATGTCGACCCGTTTACGCTTACCGTGGCGGTTATTCTGTCGGCTCAGTGCACCGATGCGGCCGTAAATAAGGTGACCCCCGAATTATTTGCTCGCTTCGGTACACCTGAAGCCATGGCGGCGGCGAGCATTGAAGACATAGAGGCGATTATTCATCCGCTCGGGTTTTTCCGCAGTAAAGCGAAGAACTTGAAGGCGTGCGCGCAAACGGTGCTTGCCGAATTTGGTGGCGAAGTGCCGCGTACTATGGCCGATTTGCAGAAGCTTCCTGGAGTGGGGCGCAAAACGGCAAATGTGGTTATGTGCCAGGCCTTTCGTGACCCTCAGGGCATCGCCGTCGATACGCATGTATTCCGCATCGCCCATCAGCTGGGGTTTGCGACGCGCAACGACGATACGCCCGAAAAGGTTGAGACGAAGCTCATGAAAATCTACCCTCAGCCCGATTGGTTGTACATCAATCATCAGTGGGTCCATTTTGGTCGCGAGTTCTGTGTGGCCCGTCGCCCGAAATGCCAGGAGTGCTTCTTGGCTGGTATATGCCCAAGCTCGGGGAAATAGCATAGGCGGTTGCATTGGTGCCGGCGCCTCTGCGGACGAAATCGAGCGCGCTTATTTCTCCAAGTACTCCTGCAGTGCGTTCCAGTTTTCCGCTGCGACCCGTAAACCTTGTTCATAAAGCGCGAACAGTTTGTCGGCATCACGTTCCATGCTGGAAACCGTTACCGGTTCGCTCGGTTGAATCATGAAAATTTTGCCTTCGTCATGCAGGCGTTTGATCCATCGATAGCAGCGGTTGTATTCGAAGTGGCGATATTCGACGCGATCGACGAAACGGGGGTAGTCGGAATACATGCGCTTGATCAAGGGCATGGTTTTGTTCGGGCCCTTCACGAATGTCGAGTCTTGCGTGAGCACCACGATGTGTTTGTCGGTATTGCCCATGAGCATGGAATGCAGCAGCGGTATGCTGTCGCACGGGCCGCCGTCGAGCAGCTTTTTGCCGTCGAGCTCAACGATATGCGACACCAAAGGCATGCTTGCCGATGCGCGCAGATATTCGATATCGCGCTCGTCATCGGCGGTCTCCATTACATGGTAATCGGCTTCACCGGTTTCAAGGTCGCTTGCGACGGTCGTAAGCTCCATGGGGGATTCGCGAAACGCCTTGAAGTTAAAGGGTTCGAGCGTTTCGGGAATCTCGTGGAACACAAAATCGCGACCAAGGGCATCGCCCGTTCGTACAAAATTCTTCATGGAAAGATAGCGCGGGTCGTCGCAGTATTTCGTGTTCAAAAAGCAGGTGCGTCCGAGCTCGCCGGCAACGTAGTTGTAGCCATTCAGCGCGCCCGCGCTCGTGCCGATTATATGCTCGCACCAAAGGTTTTGGTCCATGAAGAAGTCGAGTACGCCTGCAGTAAACTGTCCGCGCATTGCGCCGCCCTCCAAAACGAGGTTCGCGTTAACAGTTTGGGCGCCTTCGTATGCCGGGGCCCGATCGGAGGTATCGTAGACGTATGATGGTTGCATTGTTGCTCCTTCGGTTGAGCTTCCCGCGCGCATGGGCGGGCTGGGTGCTGGGTACGCATCGGAGTGCTTCACGTATTTGCCCTGAGCTTCCTGCACGCATGGGCAGGCTGTTTTGTTTCCATGGTGAACAATTCGGGCCCAGGGGTCAAGCGTTGCTTAGTTGACGTTGGGGCAACGTTACAGAGATTTACTTGCTTTTCATATTCTATATGCTATCTTATCGGTAACAATTAAGAGGTCGCGAATGTAAAGCGGCAAACGAAGGAGGGCGTTATGGCTCAGGTCATTACTTCTCAAGAATTCGATTCCAAGGTATTGCAGGCGAGAGGCCCTGTGCTCGTTGACTTTTTCGCAACGTGGTGCGGTCCTTGCAAGATGCTCGCTCCTGTGCTCGATGAGGTGGCGAATGAGGTTGCCGGCAAGGCCGCGGTGTACAAGGTCGATATCGATCAATCGCTTGATCTCGCCCAGCGTTACGGCATTATGAGCGTGCCTACGCTTATGGTGTTTGAGGGCGGTCAGGTGAAGCGCACTGCAATGGGCGCGCAACCGAAAGCGAACGTGCTCGCGTTGCTCGATTAATTATTGGGGTCCCTGATCGCATCGAGGTGGACCTTTTGAGAAAATGGCGTCTTGGCGGGCGCTTTAGAGCGAATGTACG
>OIYH01002101.1_pt1 | contig 10644 bp, 8 predicted proteins | sample 1587911 | NCBI WGS metagenome assembly OIYH01 (sample SAMN03283252) | human gut metagenome | biome: human-associated habitat; material: feces | host: Homo sapiens | place: USA | collected 2013
TCCACAAAGGCATCTGCCATTTCTTTTGTCAGCTTACGCTTTGACATATAAGTATAACCAGTTGTGCCCGCAATAAATCAAAAAAGATAAGCACGAATCCGTCATTTTCAGAAGGGATAATTCTCATTATGAAAAGCATGGTTCTGAGGAAGTTTGCATTGATGATAAATTGCCTTTTGAAATCCCAAAGATCAGACCGAGGTCAATACATCCAGCGGCGAGTTGCAAGACAAGTACTTATTTATCTGGAAAGTGCAGATAAAAATGCAAAACCGCGCTATACATTCGGCAATGGTGCGATTCCTACCGGGAACAGCAGACCAAGCAACTATTTTAAGAACAAACCGACTTCAAAAGATATTCTTATTCAGATTTCCCATACGAAAAAAGGAAAAGTCGTTGCAATTAATTTTGGAAAAAATGGATACATGGTAACCATGATTGCAGGAAAAGAACCAACCATTGTTAAAGATGGAAATTGTTCTTCCATCCTCTGAAAAATAAGCGGATAAAAGAAAAGCGACACTGCAAAACCACATGCTAAGGGAGTTCTGCAGTATCGTCTTTTTTTATTCTTCTACCTTCCACTCTCTGGTATCAAAGATGTGAAGATGCAGTGCTTCTGAAATATATCCCAACAATTCGCAGCCTGCGATACAGTTTCCTTTTTTGTCAAGAGACGGTCCGTAGATCCCGATTCCCATTTTCTTTTTCGACACGCTGAGGAGACCTCCACCGACTCCACTCTTAGTCGGAATTCCTGTTCTTAATGCAAATTCCCCCGATCCGTCATACATTCCGCAAGTAAGCATAATGGTCTGAACCATCCGCACAGTTTGAGATGAGATCAGACGTTTTCCGGTGGAAAGCTGCACTCCGTCATTTGCCAGCAGAAGACCGAACCTTGCCAGATCTCTTGCATTTACCGACATGGAACACATCTTTGTATAAAAGGTAACACTTTCTTCTACATCGGTATCAATGATGTCCTTACTTTTTAAAAGATAGGCAATCGCCTTATTTCTTGCGCAGGTCGCCATCTCAGACTGAAATACGGCTTCGTCTATCGCGATCTCCGGATCTTCGCATACTTCCTGCATATACTTCTGCATATCTTCGATGGAATAATGGTTCACTAGCAGACTTGCAACCGTAATTGCTCCGGAATTGATCATCGGATTAAAGGGCCGGTTGCTCCGGTTATCCAGTTCTACCAGTGAGTTAAAAGCCTCTCCCGACGGCTCCACGCCCACATGATCAAACACAAACTCTGCTCCAAACGTTTCCAACGCCAGACACAGTGCCATTACTTTGGAAATGGACTGTATCGTAAATCTGTCCTCTGTATTTCCGGTCTCAAATTGATTGCCGTCTATTGTGTAAAGGCAGATCCCAAGTTTATTCTTATCTGCCTTGGCAAGCTCCGGAATATACGATGCGACACTTCCATACCGGATCACACCTTTTCCGATACGGATGGCATTTTCCAGTATTCTCGTAACTTCTTCTGATTTCATCATATTCTCCTTTTTCGCTCAGTCGTAATCCCCTACACCTTCTATTTCCTAAGTACTAACATACATCATTTTCCGGCTTCAATCAACCACCATTTTTTGCTGAAACCCGACGGAATAAGATAGACAAAAAAGTGCCCTCATTGTATATTATTAGTAGTTTAAAACTGGGGAATATGCAAAGGGGAAAATGTATCATGAATCTAATTTCACAATACAAAGGTCTTAGAAAAGAAAACTATGTCTTATGCTTCGGACGCTTTGTGACGGCCATGGGGGCAATGGTCCGTCCGATGCTGACGATGATCTTAAGCCAGAAGCTTGGGATGAATGCCGTGCAGGTTGCCTGGATCACGGCACTGATGGGGATCCTGACGATCCCGGCAAATCTGATTGGTGGAAAGATGGCCGATCGTTTTAATAAGAAAATGAATATCGTTTACCTGGATATGATTTCCGTCATTTCTTATATCATCTGCGGACTGATCCCGCTGACGACAAAATCCATTGTGCTGATGTTTATCGCATCGACCTGCCAGAACATGGAAAATCCGTCCTACAATTCGCTTACTGCGGACATCACCCTCAGCAAGGACAGGGAAAGAGGGTATTCCCTCCAGTATCTGACAGCAAATCTCGGCGGCGTGATGGCTTCTGCTGTAGCCGGATTTATGTTTCGCAATTACTTATGGCTTGCATTTTTGCTCAGTGGAATTTCCATCGGCACTTCTTCTGTGCTGATCTATTTCTTTGTACAGAATATCACACCGGAAAAAGAAGAAAATGATAGCAACGCCATTTATCAGGCCGAACGCCACGGGGAAAGCCTGCTGACGATTCTTAAAGAAAACCGGCTTGTTCTGCTGTTCATTCTGATCACCAGCGGGTACACAGCACTTTACCAGATGTATAATTATCTCTTTCCTATGGATCTGATCCGTCTACACGGGGATACCGGTGCGGTGATATTCGGAACAGTTACAAGCATCAACTGCTTTATCGTTGTTCTCTTCACACCACTTATCACCCAGATCCTGAAGCGATCCTCCGAACCGAAAAAGACAATCTACGGATTTTTACTGACACTGGTCGGCTACGTGATGTTCATCCTCTTTTCCGGACACATCCCGTTCTATTATGCGGCAATGGTCGTACTGACATGGGGTGAGATTTCTTACATGCTGGCGGAAAGCCCGTACATGACCAGGCGTATCCCATCCAGCCACCGCGGAAGAATCCACGGGCTGATGGAGATCATCCGTATCGGATTTATGAGTCTGTACCAGCTTTTGATCGGATTTATTTACAAAAATCATACGCCGACCTTTACCTGGATCATCGTTCTTCTGACAGGAGTCGCATTCATGCTTCTGGCTGTTATCTTAACGAAAGAGGACAAAAAACGCTATAAAAATCTGTATCGCAGATTATAATAGAATACGTCACGGCACGCAGTGCCTTTTATTTGTTCGCGCATATTTTCAGTCGTTAAACAGTGCCTTTAACTGCCGGATAAAGATTTTCTCTCGCGGATTCGGTACATATGCCGAATGGTACATCAAGTACGCGCTCATCCCACACGGTGCATTCACAACAGGAATTTCCACACACTCCGAACTATAAGACACATCCGAAAAACGCTTCATCATAACGGTAGAATAATTGCTTTGCTTGATTGCATCCAGAAGACCACCCCGGTCAAACACATAAAGAATCTTGTTATCATCTTCAAAACCTAGAATCCCCAGCCACTCCTCAAATTTAAAATTTTCATACATAATACAGCGGAGCTCTCTGATCCGTTCAAATTCAATCTTCTTGCGCAATGCCAGCGGATTCTTCTTCGATGTCAGAAGGATCAGCGGTTTGCTTTTGACAATCGGGATCAACTTCATATTATATTTTCCCGCCATTTCAAAATAGCTTTCGCTGATTGAATCAAAGCAGTAAAATAATCCCATCCGGTATCTTTTATCCATAACATCCCGGATTACCTGGATCAGCCCCGTTTCCTTAAATGAATCTTCTATATTTCGTGCCGGATTTTTCTTCTTAAACTGCATAAAAAGGTTCATAAAATCAAAAGAATAGGTACTTGAAACCGAAATATTCCCCTTATTTGCAAAAAGAGAAGGGATGTTCCCGATCGCGTCCAGCTCTCTGACGATTTTACGGGCGGATTTCAGAAACAATTCTCCTTCACTCGTCAATTGTATTCTGTTATTGTTTCTTGAAAACACAGAAAATCCCAATTCTTTTTCCGCATTTTTAATACAAACACTTAAGTTTGGCTGTGACAAACCCAGATGTTTGGCTGCTTTGTTAATTGATCCACATTCATAAACTTCAATAAAATATCGAAAACATTTGCTATCCATTTTCACTCACTACCTACCTGTTTTTTCATACTCTGGATCTATTGACTTTATTGATATTTTTTATATGTTAACACAAAAAATCTCTGTAATCTATATCTTTTTATATTATTTCTTATATGGTTTTTCATATAACTTATCAAAGATCGATATAACACAAGTTTTTGACAAAATGCTATCATACATTCAACGAAACAAATATCGAACGTTCGCAATGATTACATATAATTTTAAGGAGGATACAGATATGTCAGAAATCAAACAGCCAGCAAGTGCTTTATCATCACCAAGATTTTGTAACATGGGAACTTTTATGAGAATGCAAAAGGTAGACACCGCAGAAGGTCTTGACTTTGCGATTGCAGGTGCGCCATTTGATACAGGAAGTTCTTTCCGTTCTGGTTCAAGATTTGGTCCGAACGCAATCCGTAATATCTCTGCAATGATGAAACCGAACAATGTAATCATGCAGGTTAATATTATGGAAAGCCTGAAGGGTGGAGATATTGGTGATTTCAATATCACCCCTGGTTATATTCACCCGAGTTACGACGCAATCGAAAAAGGGGTTGCTGGAATACTTGAGAAAAATGCCTGTCCGATCGTTCTCGGCGGCGATCATGCAATTACACTTGCAGAACTCCGGGCAGTAGCCAAAAAATATGGTCCGGTAGCTCTTGTTCATTTCGATTCTCATTCAGATCTGTGTGACGAAGTATTTGGACAGAAATACAATCACGGAACACCTTTCAGAAGAGCGATCGAAGAAGGACTTATCGATCCATCTCATTCTATTCAGATTGGTATGAGAGGTTCCCTTTATGATCCAAACGAACACAAGATGGCTGCAGAACTTGGCATGAAACTAATTCCTGCACACAAGGTACGTGAAATGGGACTTCCGGCTTTGATTGAAACAGCAATTGAAAGAGTAGGAGATAAACCTTGTTTCCTCACTTTCGACATTGACTTTATTGATCCTGCTTATGCTCCAGGTACAGGAACTCCGGAAGTTGGCGGATTTACTTCTCTCGAAGGACTGGAACTTGTAAGAGCACTGAAAGATCTGAATTTTGTAGGATTTGATATTGTTGAAGTTCTTCCAGCTTATGATCATGGTGAAATTACCGCATATCTTGCAGCTAATATCGTATTTGAATATCTTTCTATTCTTGCACTCAAGAAAAAAAGAAAATAATTTATCTTAGATTATATTTTTAAGATAAATGACAGCACCAGTTTCTACTGGAACTGGTGCTGTTGTTCTTAAAATACGCATTTTTCAGGAAAGGAGACTCTTTATGGTTAAATCTAAGACTATGACCACGGAAAGTACCATAACTACTACCGAACAAATTACTTATGACAGCGATATGATGTCCGCCGAACTTGATAAAATCCAGTTGAACAAAAGCCAGACTATAAAGGGCATTCTCAGATTAGTCATCTGTTCAGCTATCGGTATCGCAGCTTTTTTTGTTTCTGTACCACACAACGGTAAGAGCGAAATTATCTTTAGTATTATTTATAATGCCTTTGTAAATATGTTTGGCAATTTTGCCTACTGGATCTTGACACTCATCGTTGCCGGAAATTTTGTCTGTCATATTTATTTTAAGTATGTGAAAAAAGGTACTCTTGAATCACCTTTTGCCAAAATTTATGATAACGACACGATTATCCATACATTTTTATACGCTCTCGGCTTCATCTATGTGGTCTTATATGCCTGTCATATAAATATCACAGGATTCCAGGGACCGGAAATCATCATTGGCGATTCTACCGGTGGAAGCGTTATTCCTCCGATCGTTCTTGGTGTTTTTGGAATCATCATCGTAGGTGCTATTTTCATGCCATTCCTTTTAAATTATGGAATCCTGGAAATTATCGGTGCCATCCTGGAACCACTGATGCGTCCGTTATTCAAGGTTCCTGGAAAAGCTGCTCTGGATGCCGTATCTTCTTTTGTAAGCTCTTCTTCACTTGGTGTCTTAATCACAAACAGATTGTGGAAAAGAAATGTTTACACTGAAAAAGAAATGGTCGCCATCATGACCGGATTCAGTGCTGTAAGTATTGGTTTTGCATACATGGTAATCAATACAGCCAAACTAGGTGATCATTTCGTAAAAGTTTACGCGATCAGCTTTGTTCTCGTATTCATTATCGAAATGATAACCGTAAGAATTCCACCGATCAGCAAGAAAAAGGATGTATACTATTCTGGACATGTGCAGACAGAGGCAGAACGTAAAAATGATACCAAATTCAGTTTCAGCCTTCTTCCTCTCGGTATAAACCGTGCAGTCAAGCGTGCTTATATTGCAAAGAATGTATCCGTAGAAGTTAAGAACAGCTTAAAAGACAGCTTACTGGTTCTCCCACAGGTTCTGACTATGTTATCGGCCATCGGTGTAAGTGGCCTAATCCTTGCAGAATACACTCCTGTATTCAAATGGTTAGGTTACATTTTCCAGCCACTCCTTGTTTTATTCCGGATTCCTGACGTATCAGCGATTGCTCCGTCAATCCCGGTTGGAATCGCAGAAATGTTCCTTCCTGTATTAGTCATGATGGGAAGCGGCGTTACCGTATGTGTAAAAGCAAGAGCATTCGTTGTTCTGGTATCCATGGTACAGATTATTTTCTTCTCAGAAACAGCAACAGTAATGTTAGCAACCAAATCCCCAATTAAATTCTGGGAAATCGTTGTATGTTTCCTGGAGCGTACTATTATCGCAATTCCGCTTGCGTCCTTAGTAGTCCATATTTTATTCTGATTACAATGAATTTTTCTGTTTGACATCCTGAAATCTCCTTTTTATACTTGTTGTATAAGAAGGAGATTTTTATATTATGACCATCAAAGAAATCGCACAGCTCGCCGGTGTCTCCAGCGCAGCTGTATCCAGATATCTAAACGGCGGCTACGTCAGTGAAGAGAAAAAAGAACAGATCCGTAAAGTCATCGAAGAAACCGGATACCAGCCATCCGCACAGGCGCGTATGCTTCGTACCAAAAAGGCAAGCCTGGTGGGCGTGGTCGTCCCGAAGATCAATTCCGAATCCATCAGCCGGATCACTGCCGGAATTGAAAGTGTTCTCGCCGAAAGAGGCTATCAGATGCTTCTTGCCGGAACCGACAACACCCCTGCAAAGGAAGTAGAATACCTCCGGTTATTTGAAAATTATCCGGTGGACGGAATCATCCTGGTCGGTACGATGTTCACCGCCGGTCACCGGAAATTTTTAAAAGAGACAAAGGTTCCTGTTGTCGTGATCGGGCAGCGCACCTCACACGCAAACTGCATTTACCACGACGATTACGGTGCAGGAAAGGCAATGGGACAGGCCGTTGCCGGATTCAGTAAAAAAGGAGTTGCTTACATCGGCGTTACCCGCGATGACAAGGCGGCAGGTGCCGCAAGAGAGGACGGATTTATCGCAGGACTCAAAAATGCAGGTGTCACGCTTTTCGAGGAAAATAAGCGAACCTCAGCCTTCACGCTGGAATCTGGATATGAGTCTGCTCTGGATCTTTTGGAAAGCAAATGTGATATCGATGTCATATCATGTGCAACCGATACCATAGCAGCGGGAGCAATCGAAGCCATTCAGACCTACTTAAAAAAGCAGATTCCGACAAATGCAGCCGATGCAGGTGCAAGAATGCGCTATATCCTTGAAAATACGTCCATCCGAGTAACCGGATTCGGAGATAACCAGATGTTAAAAGCCGTCACCGGAGGAATCCCAACCATCCATTTCGGCTACAAAACCAGTGGAATCCGCGGCGCAGAGCTACTTCTTGACAGTATTGAAAGAGGAGAACAGATCCCGATCGAGATGAAGCTCGGCTTCCGTCTTGTTGGAGCAGACCCTTCAGACTCCGAAAATCTTACCTGATTTTCCTGATTTCCCGGAGTTTCTTAAGGAAACGAAAGTTTCTTTCAATACTTTTCACAAAAAACAATATGAATTATCAGTAAAAATGCCATATTTACAAATGGCATTTTTTTTCATATTATTTAAGCATAAGATATGAAATCGATTACACATTGTATCTAAAGGAGGAGAGAATATGGATTACAGAAAAACCGCAAAGGAAATTCTGAATCATGTGGGTGGAAGTAAGAACATCGTATCTGCTGCCCATTGTGCTACCAGACTTCGCCTTGTCATTGCAGACAACACGAAAGCGGATAAGACAGCACTTGAGAATGTAGACGGGGTAAAGGGGGTATTTGAAGCATCCGGACAGCTCCAGATCATTCTCGGAACAGGAACCGTCAACAAAGTATTTGATGAATTTATTGCAATCGCAGGCATCACAGCCAGCACGAAAGCAGAAGCAAAAGAAGCTGCTGCCGAAAAGCAGAACTGGTTTATGAAAGCCATCAAGCTTCTGGGAGACATTTTCGTACCGATCATCCCGGCGATCGTAGCCAGCGGTTTCCTTATGGGAATCATGAACGCACTGGATTTCATGAACAGTAACGGGTTCTTACACATCAGCACAACCAGCTCGATCTATGTATTTGCAACCCTTTTCAGTAACATTGCTTACACATTCCTGCAGATCCTGATTGCATTCTCCGCTGCAAAAGCATTTGGCGCAAATCCTTACCTTGGCGCAGTTATCGGTATGATCATGATCCATCCGTCCCTGCAGAACGCCTACACAGTTGCAACAGAAGGTGTTCAGCAGACACAGAGCGTGTTCTTCGGACTGTATCACATTGACATGGTCGGCTATCAGGGACACGTTATTCCGGTTGTCATCGCTGTATGGATCTTATCCGTACTTGAAAAGAAGCTTCACAAGATCGTACCGGAAGTTTTAGACCTTTTTGTCACACCGCTTGTCAGCGTATTCGTAACCGGATACCTTACACTTTCCATCGTCGGACCAATCTTCGTATGGGCTGAAAATGCAATCCTCGGAGCAATCCAGTGGATGCTGACACTTCCACTCGGACTTGGAAGTCTGATCATGGGTAGTTTATATGCACCGACCGTTGTTACCGGTATCCATCAGATGTACACAGCCATCGATATCGGACAGCTTGCGAAATACGGTGTAACCTACTGGCTGCCACTCGCAAGTGCAGCAAACGTGGCACAGGGTGCAGCAGCACTTGCCGTTGCTGTAAAATCAAAAGACCAGAAGATCAAATCCCTTGCACTTCCATCATCACTCAGTGCATTTATGGGAATTACAGAACCTGCAATCTTTGGTGTAAACTTAAGATTCTTTAAACCATTTATCGCCGGATGCATCGGTGGAGGATGCGGAGCCCTTTATGCTTCCCTTGTTCACCTCGGTGCAAAAGGAACAGGTGTAACCGGTATCTTCGGAATCCTGCTCTGCCTGAACCAGCCACTTCAGTACGTCATTGAGATGGCAATCGCAGTCGGTGTTGCATTTGCAGTATCCTTCGCACTTTACAAAGACAAGAAGAAAGAACCAGTCGCAGAAGCTCCTGTTACTGTTGCAGCTTCTGTTGAGGAAACAGACAGCGAAGAATCTGCTGCTTCCGAAACTAAAACAGCTTCAGGCAATACAAAAACCACTTCTTCCGAAGAAGTGTTAAATGCTCCGGTAAATGGAAAGATCATTCCAAATGATCAGATCGCAGACGATACATTTGCAGCAGAAGTCCTTGGAAAAACCGTAGCGATCGAACCTGCTGACGGTATCATCACCGCACCTTGTGATGGCGAAATCGTAAGCATTTTTGATACCGGTCACGCAGTATGCATCCTGACTGACGGCGGCGCAGAGCTTCTGATCCATGTCGGAATCGACACTGTAAAAATGGATGGAAATGGATTTACAAAGAAAGTATCTGACGGTGCAAAAGTACACGCCGGAGACGTGCTGATCGAAGCAGATTTAAATGCAATAAAAGAAGCCGGACATCCGACAACAACCATGATGATCCTTACCAATACAGATCTGTATGATTCTGTAGAATGTGCCGCACCCGGCACTGTAACCGGTAAATCATCTGTTATGAAACTTACAAAATAAAATAACTCATGACAAATAATCAGATTTGTCTCCCGCAGCGGGTGTCGGATATCCGTATCAATACGTTTTCCGGACCGTTGCCTGCGGAACTATTTCCAGGAGTGAATCAATATGAACGCATTAACCAGAGATCTTGTAAACTTAGTAAATACAGCAGAAGAGAACCAGACAGCAAAAGAACAGACATCCGGCACACAGTTCCGCGAGAAACTGCACCTGATGCCTCCGGTTGGCTGGCTCAACGATCCGAACGGTCTTTGTCAGATGGATGGTGTGTTCCACGCATTTTTCCAGTACTCCCCATTTAACGCCGAAGGCGGTGTGAAAATGTGGGGTCATTACACCAGCACCAATCTGATCGACTGGGAATACAAAGGCGTATCCCTCTACCCGGATCAGCCATTTGACTGCCACGGTGTATATTCCGGATCTGCCTTCCTCGAAGACGGTACAATGTATCTTTACTACACCGGAAATGTCAAACTGGAAGATGGAGATTTTGATTATATCAACACCGGTCGTGAGGCAAATACCGTACTCGTCACAACCAAAGACGGAATCCATTTTGGCAGCAAAAAAGAACTGCTCCGCAACAGCGATTATCCTTCTGACCTGACCTGCCATGTGCGCGATCCGAAGGTCTGGAAAAAGGACGATACCTACTACATGATCCAAGGCGCACGTACTAAAAATGATGTCGGTCAGGCACTGATTTTTG
>OIYH01002110.1_pt1 | contig 10611 bp, 8 predicted proteins | sample 1587911 | NCBI WGS metagenome assembly OIYH01 (sample SAMN03283252) | human gut metagenome | biome: human-associated habitat; material: feces | host: Homo sapiens | place: USA | collected 2013
TTCTGAACGAAATACTGCACCAATTCATATCAACTAATTTTGAACACCTACTTAACAAAAACATTTACATCTTATGAGCCAGATTTATCACTCACTTACAGAACTCGTGGGCAACACGCCGTTGCTCGAAGTATCTAACATCGAAAAGGAACTCGGCCTCAAGGCACGTCTGCTAGTCAAACTCGAGTATTACAACCCCGGTGGCAGCGTAAAGGACCGGGTGGCACTTGCCATGATTGAGGATGCCGAACAGACGGGCAAATTGCAGCCCGGCGGCGTGATTATCGAGCCTACCAGTGGCAATACCGGCATCGGACTGGCGTGGGTGGCATCGGTAAAGGGCTACCGCCTCATTCTCACCATGCCCGAAACCATGAGCCTGGAGCGCCGCAACCTGCTCAAGGCTCTCGGTGCCGAACTGGTGCTGACACCAGGCGCCGAGGGTATGAAGGGAGCCATCAAGCGTGCAAAGGAGTTGCAGCAGGAGCACCCGGGCAGCTTTATACCGCAGCAGTTTGAAAATCCTGCCAACCCCGCCGCCCACACCCGTACTACGGCCGAGGAAATATGGCGCGACACCGACGGCAAGGTCGACGCCTTTGTGGCCGGTGTAGGCACTGGCGGCACACTGAGCGGCACGGCACGCGGCCTGCGCAAGCACAATCCGGCCATCGAGGCCTACGCTGTTGAGCCTGCTACGAGCGCTGTGCTCGAGGGCAAGCCTTCGGGTTCGCACAAAATACAGGGCATTGGCGCAGGTTTTGTGCCAGGCAACTTTGACGCCTCGGTGGCTACGGCCATTGTGCCCGTCGAGGACAATGACGCCATTCGCGCCTCGCGCCTTTTGGCCAAAAAGGAGGGGCTGCTGGTAGGCATTTCGTCGGGCGCCGCCTTACACGCCGCCATCGAGTTGGCCAAGAAACCCGCCTACGAGGGCAAGACCATTGTGGCCTTGTTGCCCGACACGGGCGAGCGCTACCTGTCGACTGTGCTCTATGCCTTTGAGGAATATCCCGTATGATTATAATTGCTGACAATCAACCACTAACACGCGATGCGCTGACCACCTATCTGGCTGGTCAGCCTTTGCAATTTGCAGGTAATAAAACCGAATTGGCAGAGGCTTTGCAAGCCGAGCCAGAGGCGTTGGTGGTGCTCGACTTCACACTGTTCGATTTTGCCACCCCCGAGCAGTTGCTCATCTATTTGCGTCGCTTTGCCCATGTGCATTGGTTGTTGTTGTCGGCCGAATTTGCCGAGGGACTGCTGCGCTTGTTCGGGGCAGAGCCTCAGGTGAGTTTCATTACAAAGGACTGCACGCGCACTGATGTGGTGCAGGCTGTTTACCGTATTTCAAATGGCGGTCGCGAGGTGTGTCCGTCAGTGTCCGACGTGTTGCGTGCACGAGTCACAACGCAACAGAGCCTGCCGCGCCTCACGTCCACCGAAACGGCCATTCTCACTTTAATGGCCGAGGGGCTCACGGCCAAGGAGATAGCTGCGCGGCGCAACTCGTCGGTGCATACCATTGTGACGCACAAGAAGAACCTCTTCCGCAAACTCGGCGTGTCAACGGCCTACGAGGCAGTGCGCTACGCCCTGCGTGCCGGATTGGCCGACCCTGTGGAATACTATATTTAATGTGGCACTATGCTAATGGGCTGACGCCGTAGCGTGGTTTGGCAGCCGCTAACGCGGAAAACAAAAGAACATAAGGACATAAGAACATAAGGGCTGACGCCGTAGTGTCACAACTTGTCACGCTACGGCGTCAGCCCTTATGTTCTTGAGGCCACGCGGACGTCAGTCCGTGGTCTTCAGCCGCGCAGCGGCCTTATGTCCTTATGCTCTTATGTTCTTCTGTTTACCGCGTTAGCGGCTGCCAAGTCACGCTACGGCATCAGTCCGTTTGCATATTAGAGCATTGTCGCATTAGCATATTCCCACATTGTCACATTCCCACATTCCCACATTGGCGTATTAGCTTATTTTTTCGTACCTTTGCCCGATAAAGGCAATATACGCTATGAACCCTCCCGAAAGTTACACCAATTTGTTACGGCAGACGGTGGAGGAATTGTCCGACACAAGCAAGATGCAAGGACTCTTCCATCAGCACCGTCATGGCGACCCCTTGCCCTCTTCGGCAGCGCTCGAGGAGATAATAGGGCTGTGCCGCGCTGTGCTCTTTCCGGGGTATTACGGAAAAAGCACACTCAACGCCGTCACCGTGCGCTACCATATAGGTATGGAAATTGAGCGCCTCTTTGCATTGTTGACCGCACAAGTGCAGGCCGGACTCTGTTTCGGTCAGCAGGACGACGACTGCCGATGTACGGGAGTAGATTTCCACACAAAGGCCGAGGCCATAGCTGCCACACTTATCAGCATGTTGCCACAAGTGCGCCGCACGCTCGCCACCGATGTTGAGGCCGCCTACCTGGGCGACCCCGCCGCGCAGAACAACGGTGAGGTGATAAGCTGCTATCCAGCCATACGCGCCCTGACGTGTTACCGCATAGCCCACGAGCTTTATCGCCTCGATGTGCCGCTCATTCCGCGCATCATCAGCGAACTCGCACACAGCGAGACGGGCATCGACATTCACCCGGGGGCACAGATAGGCGAATACTTCACCATCGACCACGGCACAGGCGTTGTGATAGGCGCCACCTGCATCATTGGCAACCATGTCAAGCTCTATCAGGGCGTGACGCTCGGAGCCAAGAGCTTTCCGCTCGATGTCAACGGCAATCCTATCAAGAACAATCCGCGTCACCCCATACTCGAGGACGGCGTCATAGTCTACTCCAACGCCACCATATTGGGCCGCATCACCATTGGCCGCGACGCTGTGATAGGTGCCAACAAGTGGGTGACACACGATGTGCCCGCTGGCCAAAAGGTGTGACACAGCCACCAAGCGTGGCAACGTGGTGTAACGCACAAGTGCTGCCACCACAACACTCCCCCCTTACGTCTGTTAAAACCATACGCATATAGGCTGGCAATGCAGCTGCCAAAACCGCATTTGCCGGCAAACTCCACAAACGATTATGCAAGAATTTGAACTCATAGCCAAAACCTTTCAAGGACTTGAAGAGGTGCTGGCACAAGAACTCACCGAACTTGGTGCTAACAATGTGCAGATAGGCCGCCGCATGGTGTCGTTCACCGGCGACAAGGCCATGATGTACCGCGCCAACTTTTGTTTGCGCACGGCCATACGTGTGCTCAAACCCATCAAGCACTTCAAGGCCAAAGGAGCCGACGACGTGTACGAGGCTGTGCGAAAGATTGACTGGAGCCAGTACCTCGACCTCAACACCACCTTTGCGGTAGACTCGGTAGTGTTCTCCGACGAGTTCCGTCACTCTAAGTTTGTGGCCTACAAGGTAAAGGACGCCATTGTCGACTATTTCCGCGACACAACCGGCGAGCGCCCCAACATACGCATCACCAACCCCGATGTCAAGCTCAACATACACATTGCCGAGGACGACTGCACCCTCTCGCTCGACTCGTCGGGCGACTCGCTCCACCTGCGCGGCTACCGCGTGGCCACAGTCGAGGCCCCCATCAACGAGGTGCTGGCCGCCGGCCTTATCAAGCTCACCGGCTGGCAGTACGATTGCGACTTTATCGACCCCTTCTGCGGTTCGGGCACATTCTTGGTAGAGGCTGCCCTCATGGCCCGCAACATCTACCCCGGCGTGTTCCGCAAGTCGTTCGGTTTTGAAAAGTGGAAAGACTTCGACGCCGAACTCCTGCAGGAAATTTACGACGACGACTCACAAGAGCGCACCTTCAGCCACCACATCTATGGCTACGACATCAATGTGCCGGCAGTTGAGAGCGCACTGAAAAATGTGCGCAGCGCCGGTGTGGCCGACATCGTCACCGTGCAGCAGCAGGACTTCCGCAAGTTCACTGCCCCCGCCCAAAAGTCTATCATCGTCACCAACCCGCCCTATGGCGAACGCCTTACCCCGCCCGACATCTTGGGCCTGTACCAGGCCATAGGCAAGGTGCTCAAAAACGAGTTCCAGGGTGGCGAGGCATGGATTATCTCGTCAAAGGCCGAACTGTTCGAAAACCTTGGCCTGCGTCCCAGCCTCAAGACACAGATATTCAACGGCAAGCTCGACTGCGACTTCCGCAAGTACCAGCTGTTCAGCGGCAAGCTTAGCGACTTCCGTGCCGAGGGTGGCAAGGTGAAAACCGACGTAGAGCGTCGGTTGATGAGCGACCAGCGCCGTTTCCGCACCAACCGCGACGAATTCAAAAAGCGCTTTGACGATGCAGAACGCCACGACGAGGACGACGACCTCGACCCCGCATACAAAATACTGCGCCGCAAGCACCGCGAATTTGAACAGCTGCACGCACCCCGCAAACCCAAGCGCGAGGGCGACGATGCCAAGAAGGGCGGTTTCAAAAAAGGCGGTTTCAAGAAAGACGGCTTTAAGAAGGGCGATTTCAAAAAGGGTGATTCCAAGAAAGGCGGTTTCGGTGGCAAAAAGCGCGAAGGCGGTTTCAAGAAAGGCCCGGGTTTCAAACAGAAAGGCGACTTCAAGCGCAAGGGCGGCTTTGACAGATAACACATATAAATAAAAGTCTATATACCGAAGATGCGGCCCGGGCACACTAATGCACAGGCCGCATCTTTGCAATATGTCATACACCATACAAATGAAAATCAAACACTTAATTGTGGCAGCCGTGGCGCTGCTCATAGGCACTAATGCCATGGCACAGACAAAGAAAAGTTTCACCCTCGAGGATTTGATGTGGGGCGGCAACAACTACGCCAACATCATGCCCAAATATTACGGCACCGCCTTCTGGGGCGACCGTCTGCTCAAGCTCGACGTTGACGAGGTAAGTACCCTGGCCAGCGACAAGGGCAAGGCCGAAAAGCCCCGCGTGCTCTTTACCACCGACCAACTTAACGCAGCCATCGACACCGCCAAGTATGGCAAGGTGTACAATCTGCTTTACGCCCAGTTCCCCTCGGGTAGCAAATCCGAGGTCTACCTGCAAACAAGCAAGCTCAACCTGCTCTACAACTGGCAGCAGCGAAAGGTGGTGTGGAGCACCGAGCGCACACAGGGCGCCTATGCCAACGACATGAGCCATTATAGCCACAACGAGGCTTTTGTCAAGGACTGGAACCTCTATGTCAAGACCGCCGACGGCAAAACCCACCAAGTGAGCACCGACGGCTCACGCGAGCTGCAGTACGGCCTTAGCGTACACCGCGACGAGTTCGGCATACGCAAGGGCACCTTCTGGAGTCCCAAGGGCCACCTGCTCGCCTTTTACCGCATGGACCAAAGCATGGTGACGGACTATCCCCTTGTCGACATCAACCACCGCGTGGCCCAGCTCGCCCCCGAAAAGTACCCCATGGCCGGCATGACCAGCCACAAGGTAACCGTGGGCGTGTACAACCCCGCCACCGACAAAACAATCTACCTGCAGGCCGGCGACCCCACCGACCGCTATTTTACCAACATAGCGTGGAGCCCCGACGAGCGCACCATCTACATGTTTGAGTTGCCCCGCACACAGGACAAGGCCGAACTCGTAGCATACGACGCACACACCGGTGCACGCAAGGGCGTGCTCTACACCGAAAGCAATGCCCGCTACGTAGAGCCGTGCAACCCCATACAGTTCCTGCCGTGGGACGCCACAAAGTTTGTCATGCAAACCCGCCGCGACGGCTACAACCACCTCTACCTCTTCACTGCCGACGGCCGCCAGCTCAAGCAGCTCACCAAGGGCCAGTTCGAGGTAATCAGTGTGCTCGGCTTCAACACCAAGGCCAAGAGCATCATCTACCAAAGCAACCAGGACAACCCCATACAGTACAGCAATTATAGCGTGAATGTGGCCACGGGCAAGGTGGCCCGCCTCGACAATGGCCAGGGCACACACTACGCCGCCCTGTCAGAGAACGGCCTCTACCTGTCCGACCGCTGGTCGTCGCCCACAACCTTCCGCCAGTACGACCTGCTCGGCACCACCCAGCCCGCAGCAGCCGTCAAGTTGCACGCCGATGCCGACCCTTGGACAGCCTACAATGTGCCCGAAATCAGCGGTGGCAAAATCAAGGCTGCCGATGGCAAAACCGACCTCTACTACCGCCTTGTAAAGCCCGTCGGCTTCGACCCTGCCAAAAAGTACCCTACAGTAGTCTATGTGTATGGTGGCCCGCACGCCCACAATGTGGAGGCAGCGTGGCACTATCTGGCCCGCCCCTGGGAGATATACATGGCACAGCGCGGCTACGTCATCTTTGTGGTTGACAACCGTGGTTCCGAAAATCGCGGTTTCGAGTTTGAGAGCTGCACCCACCGCCACCTTGGCGACATCGAGATGCAGGACCAGCTCGAGGGCGTCAAGTTCCTCAAGTCGCTCCCCTACGTTGATGCCGACCGCATTGGCGTACACGGCTGGTCGTTTGGCGGTTTCATGACCACCAACCTCATGTGTTCTTACCCCGACGTGTTCAAGGTAGGTGTGGCCGGTGGCCCCGTTATCGACTGGAAGTTATACGAGGTGATGTACGGCGAGCGCTACATGGACACCCCGCAAGAGAACCCCGAGGGCTACGCCTCGTCGTCGCTCCTCAACAAGGCCAAGAACCTCAAGGGCCGTCTCCAGATAATTGTAGGCTACAACGACCCCACCTGCGTCATGCAGCACAGCCTGTCATTCCTCCGCGCCTGTGAGGACGCCGGCACCCAGCCCGACTACTTTGTCTATCCCGGCGACGGCCACAACATGATGGGCCACGACATGGTACACCTGCACGAGCGCATCACACGCTACTTCGACGACTATCTTAAAAAGTAAGACGCTCAAAGCCTTAAAGCTATGATGGTGTCTCACGAAAGATACATACATTAAGCACACACATCACACACACACCAATCCGGCAGTGGACGAGCAAAAGCAGTCCGCTGCCGGATTTTTGGTACACCATAGGGCCGCGGAGGTCTCAAGTGGTATGGTTTGCGCCCGAAAATATGTTGTACAGCATAAAACGGCTATTTGCTATTTGCGCATGCACTTTTGTGCGGTAATGTGGCGGTAATATTGGTATTACCGCAAAAAACTTGGGCTACCTTAGGCAGTTTTGCGCAAAAACTGCAATTTTGCACCGAGTTTTGGCAGCCCCTCAGAGGGCTCGGCTACAACAGCAAATCACAGAAACGAAAGAACAGAACAACAATAACTAAACTAAACGCTATGACTAAGAAACTGGCCACATTGGTGGCAATGCTCGCATGCTGCGTATTTGGTGCGCTGGCACAAAGAGTGGCAACCACACCCGTAACTGATGTGCAGACGGGCGTTTATATGTTGCGCATGAAATCGGACCGTATTCCAGGTACAGATGGTGCTTGGGTGTATTATAAGAACTCTCATGCTTACGGCGAGAGCGACAACACCGCATTGAAGGTAGTAACAGAGAACCCGTTAAGCGAGGACCACTACAACTACCTTTGGAGGGTGGTAAGGAAAGACGATGGAAAAATCACCATACAGAGTTTCACAGCTAATACTTATTGGGCTAAGGCTTCGGGCGGAAAGAAATCATTTTACGGAAGCGATGACAACAAATGGGTTCCAAATGACTTCCCGATGAGTGAAACCGAGAATGCTTTTACTTTAGAGTTGAATGGCAATTCGGGTTTCAAACTCAAGACCACAAGTGCTCATAAGTATTATACAGGTACTAATTTATTTAATAGTAAAGAGCACAATGATGAGGTGGAAGTCTACGTTGTCGACAATGTGAACATGAGCAACTCCGACAAGGCCAATGCGCCGCACAACATTGGCTACCAACAAACGTCTACTACACGCAGTGACATCACCTTTGAGTTTTACGAGGTCACCCAATTCCCTGAGAAAGTGTCTTTCACCTACGACTATTTCTACAATGGCGTAAGCAAAAAGACCGAGAAGTTTGACGTCTATACTTACAAACCCTATCCCGCGGTAACGGTTCCCGACTTTATCAAGGCAAATGCGCCAGAGGGCGAGGTAAAGCCCGAAGACAATGGTACGACATTTACCATAGAGTGCACTTCGACCTTGCCATTTGAGGTTACAACCGACCTCAACAATCCTCACCTCTACTACTTCGAGTCAAATATATCAACAGCGAAGCGTCAAGTGATGAGCTATAGCAACAATACGTACATGAATAGCTGGAATACCATGTTACAACACGGCATAGCTGACGATCGAGCCATTAACGACATACGTCACGACTTGTGGTGTGTAACAGGTAACCCCTTCGATGGCTTTAAGTTCTACAACACGAGTTCAAAGCGCTACTTAGCTTATGCAACAGGTCCGTCAGGTAAAAATTATCTCTCGCTGCAAAGTGATGGTACGTTGGGCAATGCTTTTGTGTTCGATATACGCGACAACTCGTCAAAGTGGAATACTGAAGAGATAACGGATGGCAAAACCAATGGCTTTGCAATCACAAAGCACAAAGCTAATTTGAACTTGGACGCATCTAAGGAGTTCGTCAATCAAATAGCTTATACCGACGGCTACGTTTTGAGCTATGGTGCAGCCGACAACACAGGCACCTTCTTGCTTGAAGAGCCCACCTACGTCCTCCCCCTCCACGACTCCGAGGCCGACAATGCTGCCTTTGCCACCACATGCGCACCATTCAACTTTGCCATCGTGGGTGACGATGTGAAAGCCTATGCCGGCAAACTCAGTGCCGATGGCAAGGAACTCGACATGAAAGAAATCGAGGGCAATGTGCCCGCCAACCAAGGCGTCATACTCAAAGCCGCCATGGGCGTGAGCGAGGTAACCGTCAAGGTGGTCAACACCGCCGATGCCATCGACAACGATCTCAAAGGCACAAACGACGAGATGACCGACCTCAACCAAGTGTATGTGTTCGGACGCGACATAGTCACCCGTCATGTGGGCTTCTACGCCGCAGCAGGCGATGCTCCGCTGCCCGCCAACCGCGCCTACCTCGACAAACCCGCGCAAGAGGCCGTCAATGCCGTGGCCATGAACTTTGGCAATGGCATGGTGACAAACATCAACACCGCCATTTCAGCACATGGTGCCGACAACGCTCCCATCTACGACCTCAGCGGCCGCCGCGTGCAGCACACCGTCAAGGGCAGCCTCTACATCAAGGGCGGACGCAAATTCATGGCACAGTAATCGCACGCACACACTTAAACTAAACACAAAAACGACATAATGAAAAAGCAATATATACGTCCCGCCATGCAGATTTACCAGCTCGGGCTCGACGAAAGCATACTGATGAACGTGTCTGACGACTGCTCAACCGACGACCGCTGGAGCAACAAAAAGGAATGGGACAATGCCGATTGGAGCGATGACGACGACACCGCTGCCGCCGAGTACTAAACACCCAACCGCACAAAACACATGGCGCACTGCAAGAAACCAAACCTGCAGTGCGCCTTTTTCGTGTCATAATAGCTACCTTTGCACATTATGAATGTAAAGATACACCCCTCGTGGGCCGCACAGCTGCAGAGCGAGTTCGATGCACCCTATTTCAAGCAGCTCACCGACTTTGTGCGCCACGAATATGCCCAAGGCACGTGCTATCCTCCCGGCAACGAGATATTCAACGCCTTCAATCTCTGCCCCTTCTCCCAGGTGAAGGTCGTCATCATTGGCCAAGACCCCTACCATGGTCCCGGACAGGCAGAAGGTCTGTGCTTCTCGGTCAAAGACGGTGTGCGCATGCCCCCGTCGTTGGTCAACATATTCAAGGAGATTGAGGCCGACACCGGCCGTCCCATGCCCGCCACAGGCAGTTTGCGCCGCTGGGCCGAGCAAGGCGTGCTGCTGCTCAACGCCACCCTCACCGTGCGCGAGCATCAGGCCGCCTCGCATGCCGGTCACGGTTGGGAGACATTTACCGATGCCGTCATACGCCAGCTCTCTGCCCAGCGCGAGCACCTCGTATTCATACTCTGGGGCAGCTATGCACAAAAGAAAGGCCAGGTAATCGACCGCTCGCGCCACCTTGTGCTCTGCTCGGCACACCCCTCGCCCCTGTCGGCCTACCACGGCTTTTTTGGCAATCACCACTTCACTCTGTGCAACGACTACCTTATCAAACATGGCATATCGCCTATTAACTGGTAACATACATGAGTTGATAAGTTGATAAGTTGAAGAGTTGAAAAGTTGAAGAGTTGACAAGTTGAAAAGTTGACAAGTAAGTTTGCATAGCTTTTACAGACTTCTCACCATTCAGCTTAACATAACAAGCAGTGTATGGCATACTTACTTGTTAACCCGTTAACCAAACACACACAAATTATGGATCAACGTATACCACCAATCATACAAGTAGGCGACGTACTGCTGTCGTCCGACATATTAACCGAATGCTTTTGCTGCGACCTCGATGCCTGCAAGGGCCAGTGCTGCGTAGAGGGCGACAGTGGTGCTCCGCTCACCCTCGACGAGGTGGGCCAGCTTGAGAGCGTGCTCGACGACGTATGGCCGCAGCTCAGCGCCAAGGCACAAGCCACCATCGACCATCAGGGCGTGGCCTACACC
>OIYH01002111.1_pt1 | contig 10610 bp, 8 predicted proteins | sample 1587911 | NCBI WGS metagenome assembly OIYH01 (sample SAMN03283252) | human gut metagenome | biome: human-associated habitat; material: feces | host: Homo sapiens | place: USA | collected 2013
GCGTTATTCGCAGATCACTCACTGTCTGAGCCGCTTCGCGGCGAGTTTGAGTTATCTGTGAATGCTTTTAGCAGATTTTCCGGGGCTTAGCTTTTCTTAAGGCCCGAAACCGAGCCGAAGAGAATGATTTGAGCTTGCGTCCCTCTTACCTGATCTTCCCGAGCTTAGTTTTTCTTAAGACCCGAAGTCAAGCCGAAGAGAATGATTTGAGCTTGCGTCCCTTTCATCTGGAATAAAACCCACTCTCAACCTCCACCGGAATCACCCTCTCCTCAATCCCCTCAATCTCAATAAACCTCTGTCTCCCCAACATCTCCACCATCTGCGCAAGCAGCTCCCTGCTCCCCTGCGCCTCCATCTCCACGCGGTCATCCCAGTTATTTCTCACCCAACCGGTAACCCCCAGAGAACTGGCAATATAACAGGCCCGATAACGAAATCCAACTCCCTGCACTCTCCCCGAAAACCAATAATGCTTCCTTATCAGATTCTCTCTCATCTCCGAACCCTTCCCATCCTGAACATCATGCTTTTTCCAGACTCCCCGGCCTTTCTCATACTCCTCAGCAATCTCCTCACCTGTCTCAGAATCCTGCAGAAACGTTCTGTACTTCTTTCTCTTAAAATCAAATATACTCAACAGCAACCCTCTCTCACAGCTACTGTGCCGGCAACTTGATTTCCCGAACATTCTCACATCTTTCCTGCCAGCCTGTTTCAGGAATCACTCTGCCACCACACTACAATCACACCCTGATCACAAATCCGTCTTTTCTCGCTTTCGCTTTCGGATATTCCCCGGAGCGATAACCAAGCACACAATGACCAATTCCAACATAAGACTCCGGCACACCCCACTCTGCCTTCAATGCCTTTCCCTCTTCAGAAGCAAACACCTCTCTTGCACGATGAATCCAGCAGGAATCAACCCCAAGGGCATGAGCAGCATTCATCAGATTTCCCATAACCAGACTTCCATTTTCCACACATGTAGGCATATTACTGTCTGCAAAGACCACAACAACTGTCGGTGCCCCATAGAACGGATCACTCTCAGTCCCCATCACATCCGCATTCATTTTAGAAAGCTTCGCAACAAGTTCCGGATTCTGTGTTACTACCATAAGTGTACCCTGTTGTCCCATTCCGCTTGGTGCGTATTCCCCTGCTTCAAGAATTTCATTCAACACTTCTTCCGGCACCAGATCTTCTTTATAACCACGTACACTTCTTCGCTCCAAAAGATTTTTTATTGTCTCATTCATGTCTCATATCCTCCTGTATTTATTTTCATCACTGTCAAAGCAACATTACTGTCCACCACGTTCTCAGCAACACAGCCAGGCAACAATATCTTCCTATATTATAGCACTACATCTACCAAAACTCACCTGTATTTCCCATAATTTTCAGGCAATTTTCCTTGCCCCTGCATCACAACTGGTCTATAATAAAGAACAGACTAACATGAGGTATAAACTATATGAACAAAAAAGAAATTTCTGAAATCAAGAAACAGTTCACTCCCGAGAACTGTTCTCTCACCCGCATCTGCGGATGTTACGTTGACGGAGAAAAGAATAAAAAAACCGAACTGAAAGAAGCATTTCTCTCTTTATCAGAAGAAGAAATGTTTAAATACTTTGAAATTTTCCGCAAATCCCTTTCCGGAACAATAGGAAAAAATCTGATGAACATGGAATTTCCTCTCGAGCAGGAAACTGAGGGCGGAACTCAACATTTTCTTATGAAACTGAGAGAAAGCAAACTGACCGATGATGCACTGGTAGAAAGTTTCTACGATAAGATCATTGAAAACTATGATTATCCCGAAAACTACTACATCATCCTGATCCATGGAGTATATGATATCCCCGGAAAGTCTTCCGACGGTGCAGAAATGTTTGATGCATCTGATGAGATTTATGAGCACATCATGTGCTGTATCTGTCCTGTAAAACTCTCTAAGGCAGGTCTTTGCTACAATGCCGAAACCAACAGCATCCAGGACCGTATCCGCGACTGGATCGTGGAACTTCCGGATGTTGCTTTCCTTTTCCCGCAGTTTAACGACCGCAGCACTGACATCCATGGTGTCCTTTATTATAGTAAAAATGCAAACGAGCTTCGGGATATTTTTATCGATGAACTGCTTGGATGTACAGCACCTCTTTCTGCAGGAGGACAGCGTGATTCCTTTAACGCACTGGTTGAAGATACTCTGGGCGACGACTGCAGATATGACACTGTATTAAGCATTCACGAGAAATTAAACGACCTGATCGAATCACAGAAGGATGAGCCGGAACCTGTAGTTCTGACCAAATCTGAGGTAAAACGCCTCTTTGAAGAATGCGGCGTAGAAGATGAAAAACTACAGTCATTTGATGAACAATACGAGATCACAGCCGGGGAAAAATCCTCTCTGGTTGCTTCCAACATCACCAATACAAAAAGATTCGAGATCAAAACCCCGGATGTTGTAGTCCACGTAGATCCTGAACGTGCCGATCTTGTGGAAACACGCGTAATTGACGGACGCAAGTGCCTTGTGATCCCAATGGAAGGCGAAGTTGAACTGAACGGAATCCGCGTACATACAGGAAATGAAAATCCTTCTGATGACGAATTTTATGACAATACAGATACTGAGACAGAGGAGACATCTGATGGAGAATAATCGTAAACTCTTATTTTTTGACATTGACAAAACCCTGTTAACCCCTTACCCATGGACAGTTCCGGACAGTGCGAAACAGGCTTTAAAAGAAGCCCGCTATAATGGTCATCTCCTTTTCATCAATTCCGGACGTACCTATACAATGATTCCGGAAATCATTAAAGAAATGGGATTCGACGGCTATGTATGCGGATGCGGCAGCCAGATTTATATGAATGAAGAGCTTTTGTTTTCCAGTTCTATTCCAAATCCGCTTTGCCGTAAAACAACAGAATTACTGCGGGAATGCAGAATTCCTGCGTTTTTTGAACGCCCGGATAAGATTTTATATGACAGCAGTTCATGTGCTGTTCCTGAAACTGTTCAGAAGCTGAAAGCAGAAGTTATAGTAGAAGATCTGGCTCTCTACCCGCCCGAAACATACAACCATTTTACATTTGACAAGTTTCTGGCTTTTCCGTCTGCTGATTCTGATATGGAAACTTTCCGCAAATTTGCAGATGAACATTTTCTGTGTTTCATACATGAAGACAAGGCCTGGGAACTGACTCAGAAAAATCTCAGCAAAGCAACCGGAATCCGGTTTCTGGCAGACCGCCTTGGGGTTCCGGTCAAAGACACCTATGCATTCGGCGACAGCACGAACGATCTTCTTATGCTGCAGTTCGCCGGAAACAGCATCGCAATGGGCGACTCGGATCCCCTGATCCTGCCTCACTGCACTTACCAGACAACCGATATAGAGGACAACGGAATTGCCAATGCTTTGAAGCATTTCCATCTCATTTAGCAGAACATACAAAATAACGTATTATCATATCTCTATTTATCTGTGTTATTTTTGCATATTTAGGAGAATGATTTCGGATTTATTTAAACTTAAAAACAGCTATGTGAAAACACTCAGGTTTTCATCATAGCTGTTTTAATTTACAATACTCAATTCCCATCAGCAGGCTACTGACAGTTCGGATTTTCTTATTTAGCTGCTTCTGTCGGTGTTGCTTCCGGTGTTTCAGTAGTTTCTGCTGCTTCTTCCTCTGCCGCAGGTGTCTCAGTCACATCTGTATCTTCTGCTGCAGGTGTTTCTGTAACTTTCTCTGTTTCCGGTGTTGGAGTTGCCTCTTCTGTTACTTCAGGTGTCGGTGTTTCCGGAACCGGGGTAGGAGTCGGTGCCATGAAGGTATGTTTGTCAGTAATCTTAAGTGTCTTAATGACTTTCTTAACTACCTTTACATCTGCCTCATCCAGCCATTTAGCAGTTGTATCTGTAAAATAGGTACTTTCTTTGGAATTCTGAAGAGATTCTCGCTTGGAAGCTGTGGCATCTTCATCATTGATCTTGTCAAGTCTTACTACATAGTATCCTGTGTCAGTCTCAATAATATTGTCTGCAACTTCTCCGTTCTTCAGTCCTCTCAGAACCTTCAGAACCTCATCCGGATATGCCTCGCTGCCGGAATCTTTATCCTCATCTTTGCTCTCTTTGGTTGTAAAGTTACCCTGTACTGCAGAATAACTGTCATCTACACCTTTGGCAATCTCACTCATGTCTGCTGTAGGATCCTCTTTCATCTTATCCAGAATCTCCTGAGCCTGTTCTTTCTTAGTCTTTTTCTCCTCATCAGTTATATCATCACCGCTTGTAGAGATACTTACATAAGTGAAGGTTGTCTGATTCGCTTCATCATCAGAAACTGTGATCTTTCCTTCTGCTACAACCGGATCATACATCTTCTTCTGAATTGTCTGAAGCTCCAGAAGTGTTTTTACCTGATCTTCCGTTACCGCAAGTTCCTTAATTGTCTCTTCACTGTTTGCAGCCATAAACTGTGATGCTGCATCTGCGATTGCTGCTTCATCATCATCTGTAAGCTCTACGTTATAATCCGCAGCCTTCTCTTTGAGAATATACATCTTCTCAACAGACTCCAGACTGCTTGTCACTGCCTGATCACCATAAGTCTCATCTGAATCATCACCTGCTGTCTGATCCCAGATATTATCTGCACTTCCCATATAATTTAAATACATGGTTGTTGTCTGCTGTTGTTGTTCGCGGGCATAAAGACTTACAACTCCAAGCGGAATATCTGTTCCGTCAACAGTAGCCACTGTCTTTGTTCCATCTAATGTTTTACTTCCACAGCCGGAAAGCATACCAACTGACATCACACCTGCCAGTGTCACAACGGCTGTTCTCTTTACCATTTTTTTCATTTCTTCCTCCATATTATCAATCTGGTCTTTCTTCCATACCACTTTCCCAGAATGTACTGTTATTAGAGTATAAACTTTTTTCCTGCGAAGGGCAAGGCAAATCGAAAAATATGTAGTATATTTCACATATTTTCCGCCATGCTCTTAAGCTCCTCTGCAAATTCCGTCAATGCCAGGATCAGATTCCCCTGTGGTTCCAGGATAAATTTCGGTTCCTGCTCATTCTTAAACTGCAGACCTCTTCTGTATTTCTGCATAAGAGCCGGAAAGCCTTCTGTATTCAGCCTTGCTTTCTCATAAAGGGTAAACCGGACTGTTTTTCCAGTCTGCTTTATTTCCGTTACGTACCCCTGATGAGCAATCGCCTTTAACTTCGCAATCGCCAGAAGATTCAGCACTGCCTTTCCGGGTTCTCCGAAACGGTCCAGAAGTTCTTCCAGCATATCATCATAATCCTGTTGTGTCTCAATCCCCGCAATTCTTTTATAAATATCCAGCTTCTGAAATTCATTACTGATGTAGGAATCAGGAATATACGCATCAACATTCAGATCAACCGATGTCTCGAAATCCTCCATTGTATGAATACCCTTCGCCTCTTTCACTGCTTCATTGAGCATCTTACAATAAAGATCATATCCAACCGCATTCATATGTCCATGTTGCTGCGCACCCAGCAGATTTCCGGCACCTCGAAGTTCCAGATCTCTCATTGCAATCTTAAATCCGCTTCCCAGATCCGTATACTCGCGGATCGCAGCCAGACGCTTCTCAGCCGTCTCCTTCAGCATCACATTCTTTCTGTACATCAGAAACGCATAGGCAGTTCTGTTGGAACGCCCGATCCTTCCCCGAAGCTGATAAAGCTGAGAAAGCCCGTATCTGTCTGAATCATGGATAATCATAGTATTTACATTGGAAATATCCAGCCCTGTCTCAATGATCGTGGTGGAAACCAGCACATCAATATCCCCGTTTACAAAGGAATACATCACATTCTCCAGTTCCCTCTCACTCATCTGGCCATGAGCAAAATCCACCCTTGCGTCCGGCACCAGCTTCGCAATACGCAGGGCAACATCTGCAATATCCGTCACTCGATTATAAACATAATAAACCTGTCCGCCTCTGCGCAATTCCCTGTTGATAGCCTCTCGGACTGTCTCTTCATCATATTCCATAACATATGTCTGGATCGGCATTCTGTCCATAGGAGGCTCCTCCAGGACACTCATATCCCGGATTCCGATCAGGCTCATATGAAGAGTACGGGGAATGGGCGTTGCAGTCAGTGTAAGGACATCCACATCCTTCTTTAACTGCTTGATTTTTTCCTTATGCGTAACTCCAAACCGCTGTTCCTCATCAACGATCAACAGGCCAAGATTTTTGAACTGTACGTCTTTGGAAAGGATTCTGTGCGTTCCAATGATCACATCCACCTGACCTTTTTTCAGATCTTCGATTGCCTTCTTCTGTTGTGCCGGGGTCCGGAATCTGCACAACAGTTCCACACGTACCGGAAATTCCTTCATCCTCTGCACAAAGGTATTATAAATCTGCTGCGCAAGGATCGTTGTAGGTGCAAGATAAGCTACCTGTCTGCTCTCCTGTACTTCCTTAAATGCGGCACGCAGCGCCACTTCTGTTTTGCCGTATCCCACATCCCCGCAGATAAGCCGGTCCATAATCCTGGTACTCTCCATATCACGTTTGGCATCCTCAATAGCACTGAGCTGATCCTCTGTCTCTTCATATGGAAACATTTCTTCAAATTCTCTCTGCCATACAGTATCAGGACCACAGACATATCCTTCCTTTTCCTGACGCACTGCATAAAGCTCTACCAGTTCTTTTGCAATATTTTTAACTGCCCCACGAACCTTGCTCTTTGTTTTATTCCACTCCTGAGTACCAAGTTTGTTCAGCTTCGGAGCCTTTGAAGCATCTGCCCCTGAATATTTCTGCAGACAGTCAAGCTGAGTAGCAGGAATATAGAGATTGCTTCCGCCTCTGTATTCAATTTTAATATAATCTTTAACGATCCTGTCTACTTCAACTTTTTCAATTCCTCGGTAAATACCAAGACCATGCTTTTCATGGACAACAAAATCGCCGATAGAAAGCTCCGCAAAATCCTGAATACGGCTTCCACTGTAATTTTTTTTCTTCTTTTTTTTCTGTTCCTGTCCAAAAATGTCAGATTCTGTCATTACCGCAAACTTGATCAACGGGTATTCAAAGCCCTTCTTTGCATGGCCATAAACCACCATGATCTCGCCCGGACAGATCTCCCTGTCATAATCTTGTCCATAAAAGGCTGCCAGTCCCTCTTCCTGAAGATCCTTTGCCAGCCTCTCGGCCCTTGTGCGGGAACCGGAAAGCAACGCGATCCTGTATCCCTGTTTCTTATACTGATGAAGATCTTTTACCAGAAGTTCAAAACTGTTGTTATAAGCGCTGATTGATTTTACCTCCAGGTAAAATTTCTCCCGCACTTTCCAGCCTGCCTGTTTCGGTTCCAGCGCACATACAGAAATACAGTTGCGTTTATTCAGTTCTTTTTGAAGCTGTTCAAAAGAACAAATCCAGTTTTCCGGCAAATTCCGGCTGCCTTTTTCCTCTCTGTGCATACGGCTCTGTCTGTACTCTTCTTCTACAGCCCCGCCTTTCTCAGTCAGTCGGTTTGGTTCATCCAGAAAGATTATGGTTCTTTCCTCCGGAAAATAATCCAGGAAGGAAACCATATCCTTGTCCCCTGTATGCTCCACCGCCGGATAGATCGTAAGTTCTTCCAGATTTTCCAGAGAACGCTGACTCTCCGGATCAAAACTCCGGATAGAATCAATCTCATCTCCCCAAAGCTCGATTCTCCATGGATTTTCCTCAGTGAGACAGTAAATATCCACAATACCGCCACGCACAGAGAACTGCCCCGGCATTTCCACCTGTCCTACCCGCTCGTAACCTAAAGCCACCAGCTGGTTCTTCAGCTGTTCTATGTCTACGGTGCTGTCACTTTCGTAATGAATCAGCTGTTCTTTTATCTTTTCCAGAGATTCCAGAAAATCCATACATCCGTCAATACTTGTAACAACTGTCAGTTCTTTCTCTTCCAGTAACGCCTTAATGACCTTCATCCTCTGACGTATCAGCAGATTTCCATGGATATCTGCCTGAAAGAACAGAAGATCTTTCGCAGGATAAGAATACACTTTTCTGTCATAAAATCTGTAATCTTCATAAATTTCTCTGGCGCGGCGTTCGTCCTCCGCCAGGATTAGACGATAAGGCGCAATCCCGGAAAGTCCGTACATCAGATGAGATTTCTGCGATTCCATACACCCCGAAACCTGCAGGATTCCCTTATTCGTTTTGCTTTTTTCTTTAATCTGTTCAAACTCTGCAAGCCCCTGCAGAGGTGTTAAAAATGCTTTCATCTTCACCCCTCATGATCCTTCGACGTAATAAAAGCGGCTTCTGTTTCCAGTTACCGCTTTCTATACCTTTTGCTGAACAATCATCTGTTTCCTGTCTGCTTATTTCTGTACAGGTACTTTTCTGTTATATTCGTTCATGGCTGCATCTGTACCCTGTGAGATTATGATATCCACAGCCTTTGCCGCCTTTGCTATTGCTTCATCCACAAGTTTCCTGTCTTCTGTGGAAAATCTGCCAAGTACATGATCTGCCAGATCCCATCCCTTCGGCTTTGCACCAACTCCTACTTTGATACGGAGAAATTTCTCTGTGCCAAGCTGGCGGATAATGTCTTTGATCCCGTTATGTCCGCCGGCACTTCCCTGCTTGCGGATGCGAAGCTGCCCGGGTTCCAGATCAATATCATCATAAATAACAATAAGCTCTGATTCCGGATCAATTTTAAAATAATTCGCCATCTCACGAACAGGACCGCCACTCAGGTTCATAAAAGAAAGCGGCTTCATAAGAATCACTTTCTCTCCGCCGATCATGGTTTTACCGTACATGGCATTAAATTTCACACCACCCTGAGGGACATTGTAATCCTCTACCAGACGGTCAACGGTATCAAATCCCATATTATGGCGTGTTGCTTCATACTGTTTCCCGGGATTTCCCAGGCCAACTACTAAATACATATATGTGTCTCCTGCTTAATTTAACACCATTTTCCGGAATTACCATACCTGTCCTGATGTCAAATTTATTTTTTTACATCCTCTAAAGTGTGTTCAAAAAACCAATCCTGCAAATTGTAACGCACATCTTGCGGAAAGCATTTTTCAAACACACGCTAAGATAATTAATTAAAATATACCATCTCTTCCTTAAGCGGCTCGCATTCTTTCACATCACTTGCATAAAGAACAATGCCCTCACCCTGATATTCTGTACGGTTCTCAAATGCGACCTTCGCTGTTACTTCTACCCAGCTGCCCTCTTTGATATGCGGTGCATAATCGCTTCTGCACACGTATCCAAGGAAAGTGGTATCATCTGCGCAGCAGGTCATTGCCACACGTCCCGGAACAAAGAATTTACTTCCCATTCCACGTGGTTTCATGACACGTCCTTTAAAGCGGACAATTTTGTCTACATATTTATCCGGATTATCCATGGCATCCACAAACCAGATACCATAATCTTCCGGTGGAATCTCAATGATCGGTGCATTGATATCAAACGGCATCTCATCCTGGAAAATGTCATCCATCTCGCCCTCTTCATTTTCAAAGATAACCTCTGCACTCTGATTTGCGACCTTAATCCCTCGTCTGTATGCAGGAAGCGGATCTCCCTCTTTACAGCGGTTAAATACAACCATATCTGTATTTCTGATCATATCCATGAACAGAGATTTCATGTTTGCCATATAAACCTGATAAGTAGTTGCATCCACACAGGTAATCTCCTGCTCAATGCCCCAGCCTTCCGGAAGCTCCATCTGCTCAAACTTACTTACAAGCCACATTCCGTTGTACTCGATCACAACACGCTCCGGCTGATGGATGATATCCATGGCAGCCAGACGCTGTGGTGTCAGATCTTCTTCATCCTCGATCACTTCCACAACTGTGTTTGTAAGTTTCAGTTTATCCATATCATATTCTTCTTCGCCTTCTTCACAAAGAATCAACAGAGTTTTGCCGTCAATGGCAAAATACTCCTGCTGCAGTGTAAAATCCAGGAAAGTAGTCTTTCCGCTTTCCAGGAATCCCGTAACCAAATAAATGGGAACTCTGATATCATCCATCATATAATTTATTCCTTTATCTTTATTCTGATTCTGTTATTATCTGCCGAAATCGTTCAGTCTCGCATCTATGACACAGGATTTCATGCTCCGATGAGCTGAATCCAAATGCAGTATTTTAGAGGATTGCCATAAATCGCTGCTTCCTCATGATCATTATGCAAGCCCAAATAATTCTGCAAGTTTATCTTCTTTCAGTTTAGAGCCGATCACGCAGAGACGACCTGTGTATTCCGGTGCACCTTCACGGATCTCTGTTTCCTCCGGAACCATGTCAAAATAAATCCATGTTCCGTCTTCTGCAGGAAGCATTCCCTTTGCACGAAGAATAATACCGTAATCTTCAGAAGCGGAAAGAGCCTCAAGCATCTTCTCAAGACCTTCTCTTGTGTATTTCTTAATCGTCTCACGTCCCCAGCTTGTAAATACCTCATCTGCGTGATGATGGTGATGATCATGATGATCATGTCCGCA
>OIYH01002113.1_pt1 | contig 10605 bp, 8 predicted proteins | sample 1587911 | NCBI WGS metagenome assembly OIYH01 (sample SAMN03283252) | human gut metagenome | biome: human-associated habitat; material: feces | host: Homo sapiens | place: USA | collected 2013
GCAGGAAAAAGGCGCCGTGCTTGCGAGGGCCCGCGCCGCAGCTGAAGTTGCTAAGCGCGCGCATTACTACGAAGGCCAGCAAAATGAGCTGAATGGCATTTTGTCCGAGATGGCCGAGCATGAACGGCAGAGGGCGATAGCCATCGAGCAAGGCGACCGTGAACGCGAAGAAGCGCAGCGCGCCCTTATCCTGACGTGCGGCACGCAGCGCGGCATTCGCAAAGGCGCTGCTGATGCGGCGAAACGCGAGCTTGACCAGGCTCTTTCCGATGGCGGGTTCGCGTCTTGCGAAGAAGCGCGTGCCGCAGAGCTTTCCGAACCTGACCTCGCGAGCCTTTCTGCGGAAATCGAAGCCTATCAGGCCGATTACGCTGAAACGCTCGCCGCATGTGAGCGAATCGAGGCGTCGGAGGCGGCTTCGGCCGATGCGGAAGGTGTCGAAGAAGCGTAAATTGCGTCGCGACCTTTCGCCGCATGGGCTTCCTGCGCTACAATAGCCCAGTTTGAGCGATTAGTTTCACTTCGCAAGGAGCTATAAACCGATGACCGAATTCATCAACGAGTATTGCATGCACGACCACACGTGCGGCGAGCTGCGTGCCTCCGATGTCGACGCGCAGGTCACTCTCACTGGCTGGGTGTGGCACAACCGCGACCACGGCGGCCTGATTTTCGTGGACCTTCGCGACCGCGAGGGCTACACGCAAATCGTGATCGACCCCGATTGCGTTTCCGAAGAGGAATTCCACGTTGCCGAGCATCTCGGCCGCGAGTTCGTGCTGAAAATCACGGGCAAAGTGCGCGCTCGCGCTGAAGGCACCGTGAATCCGAACATGGCGACGGGCGAGATTGAAGTGCTCGCCAGCGGCATCGAGGTGCTGAACACCTCGGTCACGCCTCCGTTCTCTATCGGGGATGGCATCGAGACCGACGAAACCACGCGCATGAAGTGGCGCTACATGGACCTTCGTCGTCCCGAGATGTACAAGAATCTCAAGCTTCGCCATACCGTGGCCCAGGCTATGCGCAAGGCCCTCAACGAGCGCGGTTTTCTCGAGGTCGAAACGCCGATCCTGGCGAACTCCACGCCCGAAGGCGCTCGCGACTACCTGGTTCCGTCTCGCCCCAACCCGGGCAAGTTCTACGCGCTTCCGCAAAGCCCGCAGCAGTTCAAGCAGATGCTCATGGTGGGCGGCATCGAGCGCTACTACCAGATCGCTCGCTGCTTCCGCGACGAGGACCTGCGTGCCGACCGCCAGCCTGAGTTCACTCAGGTCGACATCGAGATGTCGTTCGTTCAGGAGAACGACGTCATCGACATGATGGAAGGTGTGTTCAAGGAAGTTCTCGAGGCCGCTGGCGTCGAGCACGAATTCCCGCTGCAGCGCATGCCGTGGAAAGAGGCCATGGACCGCTTTGGCTGTGACCGTCCCGACATCCGCTTCGGCATGGAGCTCGTTGACCTTACCGAGATCGTGCGTGGCTGCGGCTTTGGCGTGTTCGCCAAGGCTGTCGAGGCCGGCAATATCGTGAAGGCCATCAACGCGAAGGGCGCTGGCGATTGGAGCCGTGGCGACATCGACAAGCTGGCCGACATCGCTTCCGCCAATGGCGCGAAGGGTATGGCTTGGATTGCCTACACCACTGACGGCAAAGAGAAGAGCCCCATCATCAAGTTCCTGGGCGACGAGGTTCATGCGAAGATTAAGGAAGCCATGAACGTCGAGCCGGGCGACCTGGTTCTGTTCGCGGCCGACACGTTCGGCATCGCGAACGCCGTGCTTTCTGCCCTGCGCCTGCACATGGCCGAGGCTCTGAACATTCCGCGTGATGGCCACAAGCTGCTGTGGGTCGTCGATTTCCCCATGTTCAAGTACGACGAGGAAACCAAGAAGTACGCGGCTGAGCATCATCCGTTCACGATGATCCCGAAGTCCGATTGGGATAAAATCGAGACCGACCCCATGGCATGCGGCAGCTACAGCTACGACATCGTCATGGACGGCTTCGAGGCTGGTGGCGGCTCCATTCGTATTCACAACGCTGAACTGCAGAAGCGCGTTTTGAAGCGCTGCGGTGTTGACGACGAGGATATGGAAGTGAAGTTCGGCCACCTGATTCATGCTCTCGAGCTTGGCGCGCCCCCGCATGGCGGCATCGCTATTGGTCTCGACCGCCTGGTCATGCTGCTGGCTGGCAAAGATTCCATCCGCGACGTCATCGCCTTCCCGAAGACGAGCTCGGCGGCCGATCCCATGACCGGCGCCCCGAACGAGGTTACGACCCGTCAGCTCAAAGAGGTCAACCTGCGCACGCTGTAAGCGCTGGCTGCGAACGTAGTTGCATTCTGAAAGCCGCTGCCCGGTAAGGGCAGCGGCTTTTTTGTGCGAACGCCGCCTTTGCATCAAAACTCGCAACGCTATTGCATATAAACGCACGAAGTGCATACCCTCTTCTGAGAAGCCCTATGCCACTTTATGATTGACGACATGCGACCTGGGTTTTTATGAGGTGAATGTCTTCTATGATTTGCGTTTGGCGCACAGGGTACGCACTTCGTGCGTTTTCGTGCGACATGGGCGGTTGCGCGGCGGAATACGGCGTTTTCGTCGCATGCGGCGCGCGTCGGTGACGGCTTTTCAACAGCCTGCGATCACCGGCACGTAAATACCTATGCTCTTACTTGTTCAAATATCTGCATATGAGGAAAGACGCTCATGAAAAACTTCTTTGCGCAATTGCCGTATAAAATCGGCGCTTTCATGGTCGGCCGTCGCGGTATGGATAATTTCAATGTCGCGTTGCTCGTGGCATCCGTGATTTGTATGGTGCTTGAAATCCTGTTTGGATGGCGCGTGCTTTCATGGATATCGTTTGTCCTGCTCATCGTATGTTGCGTGCGCTGCTATTCCAAAAACATCGCGGCACGAGAGAAAGAAAACCAGAAGTGGCTTGTGGCATCGGCGAAGCCAAAGCGCTGGTGGAACATGCTCGACACCATGTATGTCAATCGCAAGACCACGAAGTATTTTCGCTGCAAGGGGTGCGGCCAAATTCTCTCTATCCCGCGCGGCAAGGGCACGATGCGCATCGTGTGCCCGAAATGCAAAACCGAGGTCATGAAGAAGTCGTAAGACGGTGTCGAGGCAAATTGAAACGGACGAGTTTTCGTTCAATTGCTTTCCCCGTACCCTCGCGCAATCGAGGCGTGTGCGCCTCGATTGCTATTTGCGCCATGCCCCAATTGCGCCAATGGTGCTTGTGGCTCCAATATACGCAAGCTGGCGTTGAATAGATTTCGTCTGCTCAAGAACCTCTTGTGTTGTGTAGAGGTTTGCGTTTGCGATGCCCTTCATTTCTTGCTGGTAGCATTCGTTCTCGAAATATTGAATTGCCTGGGTGAGCGTATTGGCCTTGCCGTCGGCTACGATGCGGGCTAGAGCGTCGAGTAACCAGGGGTTGGCGTACTTGAACGCCACGAGTTGGTGGTTTGCGAACGACTCGTAATTGTGCCGAATTTCGCTGGCTGCCGTCTGGGCCGCCGATTTGGCCTGAGCGTATTGGCTCTCGATTTTCGCGCGAGTTTTCGGCGCGCGCGCTTTGCGGACGATGAAAATCGCAATGATGATGCCGCCGATGATAAGGGGACCGGCGAGGAACAGCAGCGCGACAAGGGTGTCAAGGTAATCGGCAAGTGTTGGATTCTCGATGATGACAGCTTCGTCGATGTGCGCTTGCATATAAGAAACGAACGATGCGATTAAGCCAATGCCCAGCGCGATGAGCACTATGCCCAAGATGAGGAGTATGGGTGATTTTACGTGCTTCTCGAAATCGGTGCGTTGTCGTTCGAGTATTTCCATTTGGCGGCATTGGGTACCGAGCACGTTGTAATTTTTAGCTTGCGGTGCAACATGGGCCTGGAACGCACGAAGGAAGCTCGCAACGCTCTGTCGGCCCTTGCTTGCGCTAATTTCCTGATCAAATGCTGACGGTGCACTATTCAATTGCGCGTTTGCCTGTAGTGCGTTTCCGCATTGGCGACAAAACTTCGCCGTGTTCTCGTTTTCTGTTCCGCAATGGCTGCAATACATGGCCCCTCGTTTCGTTGGGGATTGTTTCAATGGTGCAAGAATAGTCAAAGGATGCGGTCCTGAAAAGGGGAATAAATCGAGTAAAAAAATCGTGGAGGCATGCGCGCATAGCGCGGCCTTTGGCGTGTGTCTGATGCATCAGGGCTTACAATGCCGAGCGAAAAGAAGCGAATCCAAACGGAGGGTCAGGCATGTATTGCACGAAATGCGGCGCGAAACTTCCCCGCGATGCAAGGTTCTGCATGAACTGCGGAAAGCCAGTAGCGGCAATTGCGTCCGAGAAGGCCGCTGCGTCGACGGCATCGTCTGAGAAAGCCGTCGCGCCTGCGGTCGTGCCTGCGAAGGTTGCCGAGCCGAAGGGCGCGTCTTCGTCATCTCAAAACAACCCCTCGCCAGAACAATCTGAAACGCTGCGTGGTGCGGTGAATGCCACGAAACATCGCTCGCGTCGCCGCGTGCCTATGGTCGTGCTGGTCGCGCTGGCCATGGCTCTTGCTGCGGGCACGGCATATGCCGCTTACCGCGTCTACACCGACATGTGGCTCCCTGCGCAGCAGGCCCAAAATGAGCGAACCGTCGAAGCGCCCGAGGAAATCACATATTCGGTTGAAACTCGCTCGATGGATGTGAGCGTGCCGGTCGATCCATATGATGCGCCGGGCAAACGCGAGGCGCAGAAGTGGTACTACCCGCACATCGAGGCCTCGACGCAAAGCGACGCGGTCGATAAAATCAACGCTGCTCTCGAGGAATCCATGCGCACCGATGTCGAGAAGACGAATGCCGCTCCCGATACCGCGAAAGACCTGGGAGGCGCCATCGTGTTCATATGCCAGTATCGCTCTATCACGCTGACGTATATCGACAACGACATCGTATGCGTGCGCGACCAGCGCTACGACACAGGATGGGGCCCGCATGGCTCGACGACGGTAACGGGGTGCGCTTACAGTTTGGAAACGGGTGATCCCATCGACCCGGTATCGGCGTTTGGCCTCATTCCCGAACAGGCAAAATCGGCCGTTGCCGATGCAGTCACTGCGTATCTCGCCACCGATCCGAGCGATACTCTGAGCACGAACGCAGTCGTGAGGGATATCACGAACATGTGCTTGATGAGCCCTGCGCTGGGAAGTGGCGTTGATGTCGAAAACCCGCTTGACGGATGCTCCCATTTCTATATCGCAAGCGAAGGCCTGGTGTTTGCGACGGAGGAACACCAAATGGGCAGCTATGCATACGGAAGGCGTGAGATTCTGGTCGCTCCGAGTGATGGCAGCCTTGCGAAAGTCGGCGATACGGTTGCCATCGAAACACCCATGGGCTTCTCTGGTTCGGGTCAAACATCTTCGCAGTAGCGGGGCTCTATCGTGCTGCAGGTCGAGCGAACGAAGGGCCGCTGCGGCGAAAGCATGGGCGCGCCTTGCAGCCAAGGCTCTATGCATTACAGGCAAAGCGCATCCTGTCAGGGTTGGTCTGCGGAGCGTTGCACGGCTCCTCAGGCAACCTTCGCGCAATTTGGGTTTTCGGTTTTGCCGAAGGCGCGTCTCGGATGGTTTGGAGCTGGGTTGTTCCCCGAAAATAACGCTTAAACGGGGTAAAATAATTGCATGATACCGTCGATCGTTGGATTTCGATATGAACGTAATTGACCAACTGAAAACTCCGCAAGGCCGAATTCCCGTGCACGATGTTCGTTTGGTGCAAGGCGAGTCGCCGTATCTTGAATTCGTGCCGGCGAATGCGGCCGAACGCTTTACGACCCCTGATCAGGCCATGCCGCGCCCTGCGTCGCAGACCGGCATAGAGGACCTCGCCTTTGTCGATAAGGACGGGTTGTTGCCGCTGGCTTTGCAAACGGGCCCTTTGTTCGGGACGGACGCGCGCGAGTCGCTTGTCGATTGGCAAAGCGCCGCGAATGTGGCTCGCGCGGTTGTCACGGTGCAGGAAGTGGTGAATGGCGGCAAGCCCCTCGCGGTGTTGCAGGCCGATGAAGAATCGCAATCGGAAGCGCTCGTCGCGAAAACCCTGGTGAAGAATGTTGAAACGGGAAATGACTTCTCGATTTTCGCCATTTCGTTCGCCGTTGATGCTTCCATAGAAAATGGCTACGTGGCGCATATGCCAAACATGCCGTGGCTGAAGAAATTCGTGGGTGACGAATTCGACTATGTGATAGGCGACATCGAGCACGACCCAGACGGTGCCGATTATCTTACGGTTACGCTCTTTTCGTTCGAGTGCGAAATTGCGCCGCTCGACTTCGCCCTGGTGCTTTCGTGCTTCTATGATGGCGCCCATGCGGCTGCGCTTATCGACCAGGCGAAAAAGACTATTGCAGGTTTTGGCGAGGCCGAGGGGGAAGCTGAAAAGGCTTCGTTGATTCGGCTCGACGCGGCAACCGTCGAAGGCAAACTTGATGTTCGGGAATCGGAGCTCTGCGAAGACGACATGGTCTCGCTGCGCCATTTGGTCCAGGCACTCATATCGCTGCATTTGGAAGGCGTGCGCGTCGACTTGTTCCGCTCCACCGAAGACGACGATTTCTTGAGCTTTGACACCTATCTCGCGTACCTTTGGTTTTTGTTCTCGAAAAAGCTCGGCGACGTGAAAATCGGCTATTGCGCCCGGTGCGGCAAGGCATTTTCGCTTGCTCGTCGCCGCGGCGTGCCGAAAAAGTTCTGCAGCGAAGAATGCAAGACGGCCGCGAAAAATGATAAAACCCGTCAATTGCAGATCGATATTCGTCAGGCGTATGCGGAAGGCGATGGCGTGAGCGAAATCGCAGCCGCGTTTTTCCCAAAGCAGGCGAGCGGCGTTGCGTGCGATAAAGTTCGCCATATGCTTGCAACGTGGGTTGAGCTCAAGCATGACGTCGACGCCGATATCGCCCAGGGCTCGGGTGATATCGTGAAACGTTGCGTCGCTGAAGGCGTGTTTGATCAAAAATACCTTGAGAGGCGAATGAAGGCCTTGAAGAAGGCAAGGTAGCGGGCGAAACGACGCCTGCGATGTGCCGCATATAAAGAAATGCCGGGTGGCTCGATTGGCCGATCCTCGATTGAGACAATCGACAAATAACGCGATAGGGCCGATTCGGGCCGCCCGGCGTCGGAGCGGTTTGGCGTCGCTCGTCCTTACGCCTTTTCCACGTAGGTGCCCATGCTCATGCGGTACGTTGAGGTTTGGAAGGGGCTTTCGAAATACTTTGTGTTCGTCGCGGCCGAAAGCGACATGGTGTTCGACTCGCCGTCGCCCGCCGAAATCGTTGCATACGATTCGCCGCCCGTGAACGTCACCTGGTTTTCGGCGTCGTTGAGCTCGATGCTGAAATTGTCTTTGCCGAATTCGTGCTCAATTGCGCCAGTGAGGTTACCCGAAAGGTTGACGGGCAGGTAGTACTGGCCCGATGAACCCTTGGATGTGTCGCCCGAGTACTTCCAATCGAGCGAATACGTGGCTGCGACCTGGCCATTTTCACCATCGCTTGTGAACTCGATCGTCGAATCGGTCGTACCCGATTTGAACATTCCGCTGCCCGTATCGGTGTATTCGAACTTCTTGCCCGCGAAGTTCGTTTTTGTCTGCATGTTGGAAACCGCTGTATCGCCCGTGGGCTTCCAGCGGTCGCCGTCGAAAACGAACGTGCGGGTATTGGTTGCGGTGTCGGTCGCGAACCAGAACGTATACGAAACGTCCTGCGTGGCGGTAGAGGTGTAGGCGCCGTTGCTGGAATCGAGTGTCGAAGAGAAATTCGATATTTCGTATTCGTCACTTTCCAAGGCTTCACTTATGCGCCCGACGCCTTGCAGCGGCGTGGTGGTGTTGCCGGTGATGGAAGGCCCAAGAAGGCTGACCCATGTGTCGCCCTGTTTGACGTAGTAGGCCTCGCCTGTGAAATCGGTTTTGAAAAAGTCGTTTTCCATCGATCCCGAAAAATATACATGGCGCGCTTTGTTGCTGCCCGTAATTGCCGCACCGATTTCACCCGTCGATTCGTCTTCCTGCTTGTCGATCTTGAGGTTTTTCAAATCGTAAGGCTGGGCGGTAACGTAGTCGTTTGCCACGATGCCATCAGCTACGGTCGAGCTGTTTTGGAGCGCTTGGCGCACGGTGTCTTCGGGCACGTTGTTCGCCATGTTGAAGCCAACGACGGCCGCTACGATGATGGCCGCCACGGCAGCGATTGCGCCCGCGACAATGTCTTTGCCTTTTTTGGTTGTGAGGAATTGCCCAATGTGCGATGCCGCGTTACTTCCTTGGTGCACACTGAAGGAATTGCCGATTGAGCTGCCGAAATGAGCTGGTTCACCGCATGCGTTCGTCGGGTCGGGCGCTTCAGGCGCGCCGCTTTCCGCATTGTTGGGCACCGCATGCGGCTCGGTCGTGGACTGCGCGACATCCCCGCTGCCCTCGGTGCTTGTTGTGGTGGCCGCGGTGGCCGGCAAAGCGACACTCACGTTCGTTCCGCATGACGCGCAAAAATTCGCATCGTCTGGCAGGTTGTATCCGCAACAGGGACATTTCATGATGGTTCCTTTCGTCGCCGTGTTTCGATGACCCCATAGTAGAAATTAAGACACCTATGAAAAATGGGTATAAACCGGGTAAAAAAATTCGTGAGGAATCGAGACGCTACGCGGGCTTGCGGGGCGGAATTGCTCCATGGCTTGCGCTGCTGTGTTCTGGCGATTTGACATACGCTTTACGTGCGTCTCGCGTCAATCGGTATACTTGAATGTTGCATCACGAAATTCTGAAAGGCGGAATTGCTCTATGAAGTATGCGGTCATCGATGTTGGGTCGAACACGGTGCGCTTGTGCGTCTACGACGTGTTGTGTCCCGAGAAGCGCAAGTTCAAAACCATCATGAACCGCAAAATCATGGCGGGTTTGGCGGCCTATATCGTCGATGGGGCGTTTTCCGACGAAGGTATAGCCGAGGCGATTCTGGCGGTAAAAAAATGCATAAAGCGTGCGAGCTATTTGTCGCCCGACCGCATTGACGTGTTCGCGACTGCCGTGCTGCGCAATATTTCAAACAGCGCGCAGGCGATCGCGGCAATCGAGCAGGGCGCGGGTTGTTCGATTTCGCTGCTTTCGAATGCCGATGAGGCGCATTTGGGATTTGTGGGCGCGTCATCGCGCGATACGTTGGACGATGGCGCCCTTATCGATATTGGCGGTGGTTCGACCGAGATTACCGTTATTGAAAATGGCATCGACGTTGCGCGTACGAGCTTGCCGCAGGGGTCGCTTTCTTCATACAAGCGTTTCGTGGGCGACATTCTGCCCACCCAAAACGAGATTTCGGCCATTCGTGCGAGCGTTCGCAGGCTTATTGCCGCCGACAAAACGGGCGCCTGTACTGGCTCGGCCCAAGAACTCTACGGTGTCGGTGGCTCCATTCGCGCGCTTTCGGAAGTGAACGCATGGGTTGTGCCTGGCGCTTCGAGTGAAGAAATTACGCGCAACGATGTGAATCGCATGTTGCGCGACGTCGTTGGGCATCGCCGCGCGTTCATCGACGCGGTTCTGCACGTCTCTCCCGAGCGAATTCACACCATTGTGTGCGGGTTGGCGATTCTTGTCGAGGTCTTCGAGGAACTCGACGGGGAACGCTTGCGTATTTGCGATCGCGGCGTGCGCGAGGGGTATTTGATTGAGCGCATGCTTGAAGAGCCGAAGTCGAAATAGCGAAAGAGCTTGTTTATTGCTCGCATGTCATTTTTCTTGAACAGCAAAAGAGCCGACCCGCATTGCGCGGGCCGGCTCTTTTTGTAGAAAGGGGAGACTCGGAAAAATCAATTACTCGATGCCGATGACCTTTTTGGTCTCTTCGGGTGCGGGGAGCTGCTTCTTGGGCACGGTAACCTTCAAGATGCCGTTTTCGAATTTCGCGGAAATGTCGTCTTCGGAAATGTCGTCACCAACATAGAAGCTGCGGCTGCAGCTGCCAGTGAAGCGCTCCTTGCGAAGATAGGTACCCTGTTCGTCCTTGTCTTCGGTCTCGGTTTCGGTGTTCGCGCTCACGGTAAGGTAGCCGTCTTGCAGCTCGGCGTGAACGTTTTCCTTCTTGAAGCCCGGCAAATCGATGTCAAGTTCGAAAGCCTTCTCGGTTTCCTTGATGTCGGTCTTCATCATGGCCGGTGCGGGCTTTTGGCCTTGCGGACGGTTTCCGAAGAATCCCATGTCCCAAGGGTCGCTCAAAAAGTCGCTCAAGAAATCGTTCCTACGTGCAGGTACCAACATCATGACTCACTGCCTTTCTCGTACGGGGCCATCGCCTCGCTCTTTCTTTTGACAATTTGCAGTATAGGAGCTTTTTAGCACTCTGCAAGTGAGAGTGCTAAATGCCGCCGTTTCGTTACCTTGGTAACATTTTGCGGTTGCGGGAGTGTGCGTTTCGGCCTAGGCGAGGGAAGTCGAAGATTGCGCTCGCGCCGACGGGGGCGGGGCTGGCTTATGCAGATGGAGGCTTGTTTTGCGCGCCTCGGCTTTGATTGGCCAG
>OIYH01002114.1_pt1 | contig 10601 bp, 8 predicted proteins | sample 1587911 | NCBI WGS metagenome assembly OIYH01 (sample SAMN03283252) | human gut metagenome | biome: human-associated habitat; material: feces | host: Homo sapiens | place: USA | collected 2013
GCGTGAAACTGATTGCCACAAACGACTGCCATTACGTCAGAAAAGACGAAAAAGAAGCGCACAACTGGCTTCTCTGTATGCAGACAGACAAAAGAATCAATGAGGAAAACCGCATGATTAATGATGGTGACTACTATCTTAAGTCAAAAGAAGAAATGCTGGAATTGTTTCCTTATTGCCCTGAAGCTGTCTACAACACACAGGAAGTTGTGGATAAGTGTAATTTTGAATTTGAATACGGTCATTACCGTATGCCAAAAGTCCATATTCCGAAAGAATATGGCAATGATTATTTTAAATATCTTGAAGACGAGGCCTGGAAAGGTTTTGAAAAGAGATATCCACATTGTCATCAGAGGAGAGCAGAAGCAGAACCAAGGCTGAAATATGAACTTGGAATCATTAAACAGATGGGATTTGCTCAGTATTTCCTTGATATCAGAAAGACAATCAAAGAAGCGAAAGACAATCATATCCTGGTTGGCCCAGGAAGAGGTTCTGGAGCCGGCAGCTGCATGAATTACTGCCTGGAAATTACAGACCTTGAACCATTACAATATGATTTACTGTTTGAACGTTTCTTAAATCCGGAAAGAATATCGATGCCTAAATAATTGGGCGTTCATTGTGAACCCTATTGCTCAGGGGTGTCTGTCTTAGTAAGACAGGCTAACGGTAGAAGTTGGATAAGACTGCTATATGAAGCGTCACCGCGAGATATATAGCGACACCATAGACGAAGCAGCTTCGTAAGAGACCCTACGGTCCAGTAATGGATAGCAGGCGATACCGTGCTAAATATTTCAAAAAAAACAAAATAAAAGTCAGCATAATAAAAAATAAAAGGGGTTTTTAATGTTAAAACAAATAAACGGTTTTGATGATTATTATGTTGATGATACAGGAGTAGTATATAGCAATAAAAGCGGATATCTTAAACCAATTTCTCAATGGAAAGATGGAAAAGGACGATATCTTTTAGTACACATTGTAAATAATGATGGGAAAGCCAAAAATGTATTGGTGCATAGGATTGTATGTGAAGCCTTTTTACCAAATCCTAAAGACTTGCCAGAAGTTAATCATAAAGATAATAACCCACAAAACAACAATCTGTCTAATTTAGAATGGTGTACAAGAAAAGAAAATCTACAACAAAGCTACAAGACAATGTCTCCTGTACGAAATTATAGAGAGTGTATATTATACAAAAACAATCAATATATCTCAACATTTCAATCAATTAATGCAGCTTGCCGATTTGCGGCAAAACAGTATAATGCAAGCTATTCTATGCTAAACAAGCATAGAAAATGGAGAGACATACAGATTGTAATGAAATAGAAGTGTAACGACTAGCCGAAAGGTGTACTCCTGAAGATGAGCTACAGGAGGAAGTGCTTTGACAAGAAATTGAAGAGATAGTCTAGCCCCACTGTAAAGTGTTAAAGTATGGCGAAAGCCAGGGTACAGTCGGATATCGATACCGATTTCGAGTATTTAAGAAAAGATGATGTAATTGCTGCTGAAGCAAATGATTACGGTTATGATTGCTTTGCCAAAATTGAAACTTTTGGAACTATGCTGGCAAAAAACGTTTTAAAAGGATGTACAAAAGTATCCGGAATTGAAAATCACGTTGCTATTGGCGCAAAGCTGGCTAATTTCATCACAGGCAATAATTCACTGAAACAGGAATGGGAGATAAACCCTGATTTACAGTCATACGTCCATAGTGACCCGAGACTTGAAAAAATCTGGGATATTTCATTGAAACTGGAAGGAACAAAAAAATCTGCAGGTACTCATGCATGCGGACATATCCCGACACCGGTTCCATGCGAACAGTTATTCCCCTGCCGTCTTGATAGTGAATCCGGCCTGCTTGTATGCGAATATGATATGAATCAGGCAGAGCATCTCGGCAATCTGAAAAAAGACCTGCTGATGCTGCGAAATCTGACAATCATTGACATCGCGCAAAAAGAAATCAAGAAAAGAACTGGAAAAGATATCCCGCTTTGGGATGAAAGTATCCTGAATGATAAAAAAGCGCTCAATATGATTGCATCAGGCGATACAGATGGCGTATTTCAGCTCGAATCAGACGGAATGAAGAAATTTATGAGACAGCTGCAGCCTGACTGCTTTGAGGATATCATTGCCGGTGTTGCACTGTATCGTCCAGGCCCAATGGATTATATCCCGGATTATATCCAGAACAAACATAATCCGAATGATATTAAATATATAACCCCTGAACTTGAATCAATACTTGCTCCTACATATGGTATTATCGTTTACCAGGAACAGGTAATGCTGATAGTGCAAAAACTGGCCGGTTTCTCAATGGGTCGTGCCGATGTTGTACGTAAAGCAATGGGAAAAAAGAAGCAGGAAATCATGGACCAGGAAGGCCCGCATTTTATCAATGGCGATAAAGAACTGAATATTGAAGGATGTACCGGAAGGGGTATTTCAGAAGAAGCTGCACAGAAAATCTGGAATCAGATGGTTGATTTTGCGAAGTATGCATTCAACAAATCACATGCCGCAGCTTATGCTGCAATCAGCATGCAGACGGCCTACCTGAAAGCCAATTATCCGTTAGAGTTTGCAGTCGGTCTCTTAACGTCCGTTATGGATGACTCCAAGAAACTGATGAAATATGTAACATCTTTCAGACAGACAGGAGTAAATATCTTACCACCTGATGTAACAAAATCAGAATATGGCTTTTCAATTGAAACTGATGATGACGGTAATGAGTCTATCAGGTTCGGATTGTTTGCAATCAAAGGAGTTGGTGAAGACGTTGCCAATACAATTCCGGCAGAACGTGCAAAACAGCCTTACAAAGACATTGATGACTTTGTAAAACGGCATATGTCATTTAACAGAAAAGCATTTGAGAACCTTGCGAAAGCAGGAGCTTTTGATGCTTTTGGACACACCAGGCAGACTTTAGTTGAAAACTTTGATACTATGCTTACCTCAATCAAGACTCAGGCGAAGAACTACGATGAAAATCAGCTTACTTTGTTTGATTTCGGCCTTGATGTTGATACATCATACAAATTTAATGAGTATCCGGAGTATTCATATCTCCAGAAATGCAGGAATGAAAAGGATGCGACCGGTATGTATGTCTCAGGTCATCCAGCTTCTACAATTGAGAGCATCACAAAGAAAAACGGTGCGGTAAACATTGAAGATATCGTATCTGAAAATTCCGTTTATCATAATGATGATGAGGTTGCTATCGGTGGAGTTATCACTGAAATCAAGAAAAAAATCACCAAAAAAGGCAATATCATGATGATTATTGATGTTGAAGACACAACTGGACACATCAGCGTGCTGCTGTTTGAACACGCAATCCAAAAGTTCCAGTCTGAGTTAAATGAAGACGGCCTGATTTTCCTGAAAGGAAAAGTAAGGGGAGGCGGTGAGGACAGCTCTTTAATCCTCCAGACCGTATGCCCGTTGAAAGACACTCCGTCAATATTATGGATTGCCACTGATGACTATTCCTTAAACAACTTGAGAAACAGGGTTCTGAATTTCATGCAGGATAATCCAGGTATTGGAGACCATGTAAAAATAGTTTCAAAAAAAGCCAGAAAGCCAGAAATGCTCGGTGATATCTCTATCACTGCAGATGTTCTGGAAAAGGCAAAAATCCACTTTGGAAGGGAGAATGTAAAGGTAACACAGGACAAATCTGAAATTGCTTAAACACCCGGGCGGCTGCATTTTGCAGGCAGCTGCCCTTTTTGCGCCCAAAATGTGAAAAATTCGTACTGTTTGAGAAAAATTCTGCATTTTGTATGTATCTAAAAAATACATAAAAAGGCAGAAGAAAAATGGAAGGAAACTGGGTTTTAAAAGTAAACACAAAGCAAAAAATGCCGTATGACTTGTACCGGCTTTTACATAGAAAATCTACTAAATATAGAAACAATTACTGCTTCAATAATTATGTAGAAAAACCAAAAAGAACTATTAAAAAAATACAGAAGGCAGGAATTAAATATGAATGCTATCGTGTGGAATATGAAAGAGCAAATAATTACCGGCAGACGTTCTTCGCCAGAACACAGGCTCCGTACAGATGCCGGTATTGTAATAAAAAACTACAGAAGAATAAAGTTGTTGTTGACCACATCGTCCCGGTCGCAAAAGCACAGAAAAAAACATCCGCCCGGATGATGCTGGCAGTAAAAAGATGCGGCAGTGTAAACGATATACGAAACCTTGCCCCGGCCTGCAGGGACTGTAATTCAAAAAAGTCTGACAAAATGGGGTTATGGGTTGTTAGAGGATGGCTTGGTAAATATAAACTGTACTGGATAATATTGAGAATTATACAAATTGTATGCATTCTGCTTATGATATGTGGGGGATTTTATCTTGCAAAAAAAATTATGCTTTTTGTATAAAAAAAAGAGGTGCTGCCATCACAGCCACCTCTTCCTGAAATCTTATTCCTTGAAAGTATCGCTTTCATATCCCTGAACTACCTCTGTTTTAACATTATTAGACGAAGAGTCGCCGTACGCTGGGGCTTTTACCAGAGACATTGCCAGCATCATAGATGTCAAAAATACAATGACACCCCCTGTAATAAACAGGAAGCGTGACAAGCTGAATCTCTTTACACTAACCTCGGAAGAACTTTTTAAAATAGAATCCTCAGGTTCCTGATAAAGATTCATTACAGCTTCATTGCGATACTTACTCATAGATGTATCTCCTTTCTTTGATATAAAAATTAAGATTTACATATTTAAATATGGAGGATAAAGCTAAAAATAAAAATTTAAAAAAAATCCGCAAAAAATGAACTTTTTTCCAAAATTTTAAGCATATTGTATTTGCCAGCAATGGAAAGGCCGTTTTAGCAATCCTGATGCTGGAAATCCAAGTTGTTTTTCACCTTAAGAGAGGAGAGGTAATAATGGCTGAAAATATATCGTGTGAAGAATGTAAGGACTGCATAAGATGTTCTCTTGGACTGATATGCGGCGCCAGCAGGAACAAAAGTAAAATCATTCCTTCACGCCCAACAATCTATGGTCTGATACCGTACTGCGATATCCCCGAGTGGTGCCCTAAAGCAGAAAAAAGCAAAGAAGCAGAGGATAATGAGAGGACTAAATACGGTGAGATAAACAAAGCGGTTCTGGTATTAGAGTTACCCGATAATTTTTCATGCGGAGATTGCCCTTGTTATAACAAAGAGGCCTGCTCCTGCAACGTAACACATGAAGCTATTGATGGTGCATTTATATCACTTAAATGCCCTTTAAAAAAGCTGCCAGATAAAAGCCATTTCAACCCTCCATATGTGGAAAGTCAATTCCATTCCGGATATCTGTTCGGCATATATAAGGTAATTAAAAGGCTTGAGATGGAAGCTCGCTGAGAATTGATTTTGTATAGAGAACAAGTTGAAGAGATTTTAGAAAGAGGTGTCATTATGGGTAATACAAAAACATACGAAAACTGCATGTGCGATTCCGATATCATGGAGGTATACAAGAAAGACCGCTGTATCGGCAATGAACTGATGCTTGAAAAGTATCATGATTACATTTACTACATTATCAAGAAACATTATCCGTCATTTAACCGTGAAGCTTCTGAGTTATTTCAGCATGGTGCTATCGGCATCATGAATGCTTTACAGACATACGACCCAAGCAAAGCATCATTTACTACATACTGCACACCGTATATTAAGAAGGAACTTGGTAAACATCTCCGTTTCATGGCCGGTGAATCATCTGAGTATTTTGCATCCGTGCATAATTCAGTAGAAAGAGCCAAAAGCAAGATTGAAACTGCTGGGGATGAAGCTACCGTTGATAAAATTATGGATGAGACTGGATTAAGCCACAAAATCGTAAAACGCGAGTTAAAAGTGGATAGAACAAAGGTTTCATTCGATGCGCTGGAAAGCATGACCGCTGACATGCAGTTAAGCGATGACTTCGTCGTTGATGACCTGCTGTCCTCAATCCCTAAGAAAAACAGCGCCATCATTAAGATGAAAGTGCTTGATGGCATTTCATTTGTTCAGATTGCGAAAGAACTCGGAGAACCTGTTGTAAAAATCAGACAGTGTTACAATGAAGGCATTGACATGCTGAGACAAAACATCTGATATATATTGCAAAACCGGCAGAGAAATCTGCCGGTTTTTGCTTTTTTCTTGATTCTGCATTTTATAGAAAAATGTAAAATAAGGAGGATAAATACTATGCTACTTGAAAATGAAATTGATTTAATCAAGAAGATGGATAACGAAAGATACAAAGGCGTTAAGTCAATTGCAAAAGAATTTTCTGACTATGTTGACAATACTTTTATTGACGCTTCCGTGCGTCAGGTAACGGTTGATGAAATGTATAAAAACCTATCAAACTTCGGAGCAGAGAAGTTTGATAAAATTATAGATATATATAATAAGGAACATCCTGACCAGCCACTTAAATCACAGGCAGAAATTAAAAAGTCATACCATCCGGCCGTAGATAAGTCAATCGCATTATTTACCGGCCAAGGAGAGCAGTATGGACAGCAGAACCGTATTATGGATAACTTTATGCGGTCTCAGTTTGCCAACATAATGTCAAGCGTTGGAGATGTACATAAACAGGACATCGTTGATGAGATAAGCAGAACACTTAATGCAAAAATAGAAGAGCAGGGATTTGAAACAGACAGGGATATCAAGATAAAGGAAGCTTTCGTTGACGTCACCAAACATTACAGTGAAGATAATAATTTCAGGCTTCGCATATCAAACTTTGACAAAGCTGAAAAGCAGGCAGAAAGCCTTTCAAAAATTCTTGAGGTTAGCACTGACGGATTATCAAAAGAAGAGGCAGCTATGCTAAAAGAGCAAGCCAAGAATAAGTTTAAATATTCAGTTATGGAACAGGCCAGGAAGACAAAAGGCGATGACTTCCAGGCAACTATAGACATCCTTGACAGAAGCCTTGACTTTGAAGGCAGAAAAACGCTTGATAAAGCAGTGCAGCTGAACAACAAGAGCAGCAATATAAACAAATTTGAGACCAGAAGAATCCATCTGTCAGAACACGAAAAAGACAAATCATGGCAAAAATTTGACGCTCAGACTATGTTTTCTAAAAGACTTAAAAATTTCAAGGAAGAGTGGAGGGATATTAAGGCAAACAAGGAAATCCCCAACGATAAATGCGATTCAAAAGGATTGAACAAGCTTATTATCGGATATATAAATATACAAGCTTACATTTCAAAGGTCTGCGATTTCATGGCTGATATGATTGATTATTATTCAGGTTCTAAATATAAAGGCCAAAAAGAAGAGGCAAAAAAATCAGAATCTAAAGCTGAGAACCAGGCAGACAAAGATGCCGGAAATACTAATGACGAAAATAATACAAAAGATGCAGACCATGGCGAGAGTCATGATGAAAGCAAGACAGCTGATACCGGCAGCAAACAACAGGAACCCGGAAAGCCTGACATGTCACCATTCTACGGTGTCGTAAAAGAGGCTTATAAAGAAAACGGCAAGAACCTTGCAGTTATGATGGATATTGGAAGGCTGAATAAGGATACAGCAGAAGAGCTATTCGTCAAAAGTGTCTCTTACATACAGACACAGGACAAACTGAAGCAGGATGAATTATATGAGGCATTTGCAAGCGGACTGCAGGATGCGATTGCCGACCCAAACATTTCATTTGAGACAAAACAGGTACTGACAGGTTTTGTTATCAATTACGAATTTGACAACTATAAAGACAAAATTCAGGAAAACATTGAAAAAGGATGTCGCTGGGATGACATTGTGAAACATCAGGAAATGCAGCTTACGCCGGAGGAACATGAACAGCTTACAAAAATGGCCGAAAAAATTGGTACTGATATCGCAAATGACATGCCGGCCGGAACAAAAGAAGACCTAACAAAAGAATTACAAAATAGAATGACGAAATTCAGGACAGAAAACCCACATCTCACACGAAAGCAGTTTGCGGGATATATAGAGTCGGCAAATGATTCAATGACCCGCCAGATTGAAGCACTCCAAAAAGAAGCGCAGAAAACGCCTGAGAAAACTACTATGAAGCCCGATAATGCAGCAATGGCAAACAAGCGGGAACAGAGAATTGAACTTGGGGAGGCGATGAAAGAAGCCAGAGGAATGGCAATGGATGCAATCAAAGACATGAAAGACCAAAAGAAATATGCTCCGGTAATAGGAAAAATGATGACGCAGATATCAGAAATTTCTGATAAGTACCAGCGTCTTGACAATAAGCAGATAAGATGGGTGCAGGAAGCCGCAATAGCCTCATTTACTACACACGCCAGCGATACAATGATAGATGCCTTTAATGCAGAAGCAGCTAAATCCGGCAATGCAGTATTCAAGAAGTTTAGTGAAGACCGTGGAAGAAAGCTCCGCGTCAGCTCACTTTTAAATGCTGCATCAAAAGTAAACATTTCAGACCGCCTTACTGGAAAGAAAAATGAATTTAATGAATTCAGGCAAGACCTGTCAGATACGATGGATGTTGATATCTCATGCAAGATGGACCCGCCTGACCAGGAAAAATTCCTTTCTGATGTTGCAAACCACATATTCAAAGCTGAAAAAACACAGCTGATATACCTGTCGGAAGAAGCCCGTAAGTATGGCTTGAAATTGGAGGCCTCTGAACATCTCAGAGACAATAAACAGATTGACGAGCAATGCAGGGTACTTGTAAAGCAGTACGAAAACAGCATTACGAAGCAAAACCCATACCTTGAACCAGGCAAAAACCTTATGGCTTTTGCAGACTTCACCGTGACCACGAAGGACATGGAGGGAAGCGAAAGATTCCTGACTGCGTTAAGAAAAGAGGTTGATAAAATTTCTGATAAGGATATGAAAGAAAAAGTTTCAGCCGCAGTTGAAAACGACATTGGATTATACAAAGATGAATTGAATAAAAACATTACATTTATAGACATTACCGAAAGGTAATCTTCACGCCGCATCCTGCGGCGTGTTTTTTTTCGCAAAAATAATATGTTTCTGCAAAAATCCGGCATATTGAATATATGCGAAATATCGCAGAAGGAGAGAAAATAATGGTAACGGTTGTAATATACACAAATAATGCAGAAAAAAAATTAAAAAAATGCGTATACTCGATTTTAAATCAAACGTATGAAGACTTTGAAATCCTTATTATTGATGACGCATCAGCAGACAGGACATCAGAAATTGCGTTGTCTCTTGAAGAGGAAGACGAACGCATCAGGTTTATCGGAACGTTAAAGAAGGGCGGAGTAGCAAGCGCCAAAAATACCGGGATTTATCAGGCATCAGGAAATTATATTATGTTTTTAAACAGTGACGACGAGCTGGAACCAAACGCCCTGAAACGTATGACATATGTAGCAAAACAAAGTAAAGCTGATTTGGTAATTGGAAATTTCAAATGCATATATGAAAACGACAAAAAAGAAAAGAAAAATAACGCGATTTTTACGTCAGGTGCTATGTATAACCATGTATTTAGAGATGAAGATGTGATAAATTGTGTACATTTTCAATGCATTGAAGGCAATAAATTATGGAATACTGAAATGATTTCACATTGCGGGGTCAAGTTTCAAAATACATGCATAAGCTCCGATTTCATCTTTTATCATCAGTGCCTTGGGTATTGTAAAGTGGTAGCTACAATCTCTGATAAAATATTGCTGCGGCATATATACAGTGACAGTAATTCCAAGAAGTACAGTGATGTAATTACATCAAAAACACCTTTTGAGATGATTCTTGATGGTTACAAAAAAGCCGGCAGGGAGAGCTTTGCAGCAGAGATACAAAAAGATGAGCTGATATATATACTTGATGAATTAAAAAAGATACCAGAATACGATACAAAAGAAATCAGAAAAAAGGTTTTTGAATCACTGACAGAAATTGATTTTGATTCGTCATTATTTAGTACTGAAGAAGAAAAAAAGATGATAAAACAATATAAAAAAATAAAAGCCGGTAAATGGTGGTATGTATCAGATATTAGAGCGGCGATAAGGAGGTGAGATAATGATAACAATTATTATTGCAGCACATAATATGGAAAAATATATTGAAGAAGCCCTTGATTCCATCCTGGCTCAAACATACAAAAATTATGAACTGATTCTTGTTGATGATGGGTCTACTGATGAAACATTTAATATCATGCAGAGATATCAAGTTGATAAATTTACAAATACAAATGTGACTGTAATAAATGAGGCACAATCCGGCATTCCTGCTGCCAGAAATAAGGCTATGCCAATGGCGAAAGGGCAATACATATTGTTTTTTGACGGCGATGATGTAATGATGCCCGATTACCTTGAACAGCTGGTGAAATGTATGGAATTTGAGGACGTTGATATGGTTGTCGGGGATGTGATAAAAATTGCAGAAAATGGTTCCGAATTGACTGAAGCACCGCGCATATATACCAAGATGCATGATGGCAGATACGATACAACATACAAAATAAAAGACCTGATGACGCTTGGGGATAACATTGACGGAATTA
>OIYH01002129.1_pt1 | contig 10543 bp, 9 predicted proteins | sample 1587911 | NCBI WGS metagenome assembly OIYH01 (sample SAMN03283252) | human gut metagenome | biome: human-associated habitat; material: feces | host: Homo sapiens | place: USA | collected 2013
CTGATGATTCCTATCGACGAGTATAACCGCTTTACCATCGCCGCAGATGCCAACAAGTATCTCGTACCAACGGTTCCAGCGCAGAAGGAGGGAGAGGACAACTCGGAGTATGAAGACCGTGTGCATCGCGAATACAACGATATTTCGGGCATCAGCGGCATCTTCAAGAGTTTCAGCGATGCCCCAGGCGGATTCAAGGAAGAGCTGGAGGAAATCAACTATGGCGTAGGTGCCGAGTATGTATATAATGACAAGTTTACCCTGCGTGCCGGCTATCATCACGAGAGCCAGAGCAAGGGCAACCGCAAGTACTTCACGGTGGGAGCCGGTTTCAAGATGAATGTCTTCTCGCTCGATGCTTCCTATGTGGTAGCCACCGCCAAGAGCAATCCGCTCGACCAGACCCTGCGCTTTACGCTGGCGTTCGATATGGACGGATTGAAAGACCTGTTCAAGCGATAGATAAACATATTAATAACTTTAATTATAAATATAAGATTATGAATATTCGTGTAGGATTCGGATACGATGTTCACAAGCTGGTAGAGAACCGCGACTTGTGGATGGGTGGTATCAAGATAGATTATGAGTTGGGTTTGCTCGGCCATAGTGATGCCGACGTGTTGATTCACGCCATTTGCGATGCCCTGCTGGGTGCAGCCAATATGCGTGATATCGGTTATCATTTCCCTGATACGGCAGCAGAGACCCTCAATGTGGATTCCAAGATTCTGCTCAAGAAGACGATGGACCTGATTGCCACCAAGGGATATACCCTGGGCAACATCGATGCAACGGTCTGTGCTGAGCGTCCGAAGCTCAATCCGCATATTCCTGCCATGAAGGAATGCCTGGCAAAAGTGATGGGTGTAGAGGAAGACCAGATCTCCATCAAGGCTACAACCACAGAGAAGTTGGGCTTTACCGGAAGAATGGAAGGAATCTCGGCTTACGCTACAGTATTGATAGTAAAAGCTTAATGAGAGTTAAAATCTTGTTAATTTTTGACGAAATTTCTAATAATCCGTTGATTTATATCAAGAAATCGTAAAAATAATACTTTTTTTGCCGGATTATTTGGAGATTCGTAGAAAAAGTACTATCTTTGCAGCGTCAAAAGGTTAATAGATTGTTTAGGTTAGTAGTAATAGATTTAGGTTTTTAGTTATTAGGTTTTAAGGTAGATTGTTTAACAGATAATTGAGAAGGTCGTGAGACTATTTTGATTAGAATTTTTAAGTTAAACATAGTGCATGCCACAGCTCGTTGAGAGTTGTGGCATGTTTTATTTATATCCATTCCCATCATTTCATAAAAAACATTCTCTTTATCTCAGAAAGTCTTTCTTTTTCTTCGCTAACTCAAATTTTTACATTATCTTTGCAAGCAGAATAAAAAGGATAATCATGAGAGTACTCATAGTAAATACAAGTGAGAAGGCGGGTGGAGCTGCCGTGGCTGCCAACCGCCTGATGGATGCCCTTAACAACAATGGTGTTAAGGCCAAGATGCTGGTGCGCGATAAGGTGACCGATGATATTACCGTGGTAGGGTTGCCACGCTCATTCAGGATGCAGTGGAATTTCCTGTGGGAGCGCTGGTGCATCTTCTGCCGCCTTCATTTTTCCAGGAAGAATCTCTTTGCACTCGATATCGCCAATGCGGGATACGACATCACTTCTCTGCCAGAGTTCAAGGAGGCTGACATCATCCATCTGCACTGGATCAACCAGGGTATGCTTTCGCTGAAGACCATCCGAAAGATCATCAGCAGCGGAAAACCGGTGGTATGGACCATGCACGACATCTGGCCGGCTTCATCCATCTGTCATCTCACCCTGGGTTGCCATCATTACAACAATGGCTGCGGCAACTGCAAGTATCTGCCGGGAAACGGGGGAAAGAACGATCTGTCGGCTAAGATATGGAAGAAGAAGCAGAAGGTGTATAACAGCGGGGCTCTTTCCTTTGTTACCTGCAGCAGATGGCTGGCAGCGGAAGCCCGGTTGAGCGGACTCCTGGCGGGTCATCGCATCGAGACGATTCCCAATCCGATAGATACCCATGTCTATTGTCCGCAGGACAAGCTGGAATCCCGTCTGCGCACGCAGCTGCCGCAGGACAAGCGCATCATCCTCTTCATCGCCCAGAGAGCCACCAATCCTTATAAGGGCATGGATTATCTGATAGAGGCGTGCCGGCTGATGGCTGAGCAGCATCCCGAGATGAGGGAGAACACCTGCGTGGCAATACTGGGTGGACACAGCGAGGAGTTTGAAGGCAAGCTTTCGTTCCCGATCGTTTCGCTCGGTTATGTGAGTGATGACAAGCGCATCGCAGATATCTACAATGCAGCCGATGTCTTCGTGCTTCCTTCCCTGTCGGAGAATCTGCCGAATACCATCATGGAGGCGATGGCTTGCGGCGTGCCGAGCGTAGGATTCAAGGTGGGCGGCATACCGGAGATGATCGATCATCAGAAGAACGGATATGTGGCAAACTACCGCGATGCCAAGGATCTGGCGGCTGGAATCCACTGGGTGCTGGAAGAAGCCGACCGGGAGAATCTGAAGAAGGCGTGCCTGCAGAAGGTGATGCATAACTATTCGCAGCATGCGGTGGCGCTGAAATATGTTGAGGTGTATAATCAGGCGATGGCCTTTAAAAACTACCGGATATGATTAAGTTTACTGTCGTAACCTGTACCTACAATGCTGAGCGTGTGTTGCAGCGTACATTGGATAGTGTCAATAAGCAGACTTACTGCAACATCGAGCACCTGATCATAGATGGTGTTTCGAAGGACAAGACCCTGGCAATGGTTCGGGCATACCAGAACAGGGCAAAGGCTGGAGAGAATGCCCACGAAATCGTGGTGTATTCGGAACCCGACAAGGGACTCTATGATGCCATGAACAAGGGTATCGACCGTGCCACGGGCGACTATCTCGTGTTTCTGAATGCGGGAGATGTCTTTCCTTCTGACGATACCCTGGAGTATGTGGAGGGATGCGTAGGCGAGGGCGAGAACCTGCCGGGCGTGCTGTATGGAGATACTGATATCGTGAATGACGAAGGAAGATTCCTGCGCCATCGCCGTCTTTCACCTCCCGAGAAGCTGAACTGGCGCTCGTTCAAGTGGGGGATGCTCGTCTGTCATCAGTCGTTTTATGCCCGCACGGATATCGCCCGCCAAATCCATTATAATCTTCACTATCGCCTGTCGGCAGATGTGGATTGGTGCATCCGCATCATGAAGGCGGCTCAGCAGCGCCATCTTCCGTTGCGCAATGTGCATGCAGTCATCACCAACTATCTGGATGGCGGCATGTCGGTGCAGAACCACAAGGCTTCGCTCAAGGAGCGTTTCGAGGTGATGCGCAGCAACTATGGCATTGTCACCACGGTTCTGGTGCATACCTGGTTTGTGGTGAGGAGTCTCTTCAAGCGCTAGTTCGCATGGTTTTTAGCAAGAAAAAATAAATTTAAATGGCAGAAACATTAAAGGAAAAAACAGCAAAGGGTCTCTTCTGGGGAGCCATGAACAATGGGGCGATGCAGGTTATCGGACTGGTATTCGGCATCGTCCTGGGCAGACTGTTGTCGCCAAGCGATTATGGTATGATCGCCATGATTACTGTTTTTTCTCTGATAGCCAATGCCTTGCAGAATTCGGGCTTCATCACGGCTATCACGAATATCAAGGAACCTACAGATAATGACTATAACTCCGTATTCTGGTTTAACATCTCTGTAGGTGGTTTCCTATACCTGGTACTTTTTCTCTGTGCCCCTCTGATAGCGGGCTATTATCATACTCCGGCACTGGTTCCTCTTTGTCGGTATGCATTCCTGTCGCTGTTATTCTCCAGCCTCTGTACGGCTCAGTCGGCTTATCTCTTCAAGCACATGATGGTGAAGCAGCGGGCGCAGTCGGGCATCATCGCCACGCTCTTTTCGAGTGTGGTAGGAGTGATCATGGCGTTTTGCGGCATGTCTTATTGGGCTTTGGCTACCCAGACCATCGTTTACAGCATCGTGAATACGGCGCTGTTCTGGTATTATTCTCCGTGGCGCCCGAGTCTGCGGTTCGATTTTGAACCTATCCGCAGGATGTTCAAGTTCAGCTGCAAACTGCTGGCTTCCACCATCACCACGCATATCAACAACAATGTGCTGAATATCCTGCTGGGTCATTACTTCACGGCGCATGATACGGGTAATTACAACCAGGCTTCGCAGTGGAACTTCAAGGCTTACAGCGTGATACAGGGAATGGTGGATTCGGTGGCTCAGCCTGTGCTGGTAGATCTTCGTGAGCAGCCGGGACGCCAGTTGGAAGCCTTGCGCAAGCTGATCCGCTTCACGGCATTCATCTCCTTCCCGCTGATGCTGGGATTTGGAATGGTGGCTAGGGAGTTTATCGTCCTGGCTATCACCGAAAAATGGCTGGCGAGTGCCTTCCTGCTGCAGATTCTCTGTGTGAGTGGTGCCATCATTCCGATGAGTCAGCTCATGTCGAGTCTGGTGGTGAGCAACGGCAAGTCGGGTACCTATTTTGGAGTGACCTTTGCCCTGGGTGTGGTTCAGATTCTGACGATGATTCTGATATGGCATTGGGGCATCCGCACGATGGTCATCGCCTACGTGCTGCTGAACATCATCTGGCTGTTCGTATGGCAGTATTTCTCCCGTCGCCTGATAGGCTATCGGGTATGGATGTTCCTGAAGGATATCCTGCCGTTTGCGCTGGCAGCCCTGGCGGTGATGACGGCTACCTATTTCGCCACGCAGTCTATCCACAATCTGTGGCTGCTCCTGCTTTGCCGCATTCTGATGGCTGTTGTGCTGTACTATCTGGTGATGCGTATTGCCGGTGCCGCCATCCTGAAAGAGTGTATGGCTTTCGTGAAGAAGAAAATGGGAAAGAAGTAACCTTGATGGGTTTATATGAAAAAATCAGAATGAAGGATGAATACAAATAAGACAGTTTCAATCATCATGGGCACCTACAATGGTGCCGAATATATCAGAGAGCAGTTGGATTCCATACTCTCGCAGACCTATCCCCTGAAGGAGATCATCATCCAGGATGATGGTTCTACAGATGATACGGTGGCGATTTGCACAGCCTATGCCGAGAAGTTTCCTATCATACATTTCTCGCGCAATGCCAGCAATCTGGGATTCAATCAGAACTTCAAGTCGGCTGCGATGAAGGCAACGGGCGATTTTGTGGCTTTCAGCGATCAGGATGATGTCTGGTTTCCTACCAAGATAGAGAAGCAGGTGGCTGCCATCGGCAATCATGACATCTGTTTTTCTACCCATCTGCGTGGTGCCGACAGGGAGCATACGCATCTTGTGAATCCTCAGTACAGCCTGGAGGCGCTGCTCTTCTGCGGATTTGCCGGACATACCATGCTGCTCCGCAGGGAGTTTATCCAGACAAGTGAATACTGGCTGCCGAATATCATGTACGATTGGAGTCTTGCCATCTGCGCCCAGTTGCACGGCGGTATCGTGATGGTAGATGAACCGCTGAACTGGCATCGCACGAATCTGGCTTCAGCCTGTCATGAGGAACTGAAGCAGGCAGGCAAGAAGGTGGATGCCCGCCCTACCTATCAGCCTTACCTCTATGGTATCGCCAATTATCGCAGATTGCAGCAGCAGCCCAACTGGCAGATGCTCTATACCTATATATATGAGCATACCCGGGAGCCGAAGTTTGCGCTGGCACATCGCATGAGCTATTATATGCTGCATCACAATCTGCTGGCACTCTTCAGCCTCTGCTTCCTCTGTCTGAAGCATGGTGACAAGATATACTACAGCAAGCATCAGCGGGGCTTGATGGCAAAGATACGTGCCTTCTGCTATCCGTTGATCTTCTCATATAATAACATTCAATATAATAGACAATCTTAAAATACGAACTTTATGAATATTGCATTATTGACTGCAGGCGGTGTTGGTAACCGTATGGGACAGGATATCCCAAAGCAATTTATGACGATTGATAACATACCTGTTATCATCTATACCATGCAGGCTTTCCAGAGCCATCCTCAAATAGACGCCATCTGCGTGGTGTGCCTCAAGGGATGGGAAGTGGTACTGCAGGCGTATGCCAACCAGTTTAACATCACCAAGCTGAAGTGGATCTTCGAGGGTGGTGACAGCAATCAGCACTCCATCCGCAATGGTTTGTGGGGCTTGCGCGATGCCGGATGTGCAGAGGATGATATCATATTGGTACACGATGGTGTGCGCCCGCTGGTGGCAGAGCGAATCATTACCGAGAATATCGAGAAGTGCAGAAAGTATGGCTATGCCATTACGGGTATGATCTGCAAGGAGGCTATCATGCAGAAGGTGGATGACTGTGTGAAGAATATCGACATCCCCCGCGAGCGGCTGGTTCGCACCCAGACTCCCCATACCTATCCTCTCGGCACTTTGCTGAAGGCGCACGCCGAGGCTGATGCCAAGGGTATTGACGGCACGGTGGCATCCTGTACCTTGATGGCTGAGTTGGGAGTGGATAACCAGCACCTGGTGATGGGATCTGAGAAAAACGGATTGAAGCTTACCCAGACGGAGGATGTGGAGCTGTTTAAGGCATTGAAGCATACCACCAAGGATGAGTGGCTGAAATAGATAATAGAAGGAAATAGATAGTAGGATGAAACAGACAAATCTATATAATGAAGATGTAAAGGCGGCTTTGGCTGCGTTTGAACTGCCATGGCAGCAGCTTTCGGGCAAGAATATCCTGGTGCTGGGCGCTACTGGATTGATTGGTGGCTGTCTGGTTGATATGCTGATGCAGCATGAGGAACTGGATTATCAGGTTTATGCTGCGGGTCGTAACGAAGAGCGGGCTAACAGGCGCTTTTCGGCGTATCTTGGTTCCGGACATTATCATTTTCTTCCTTTTGATGTTACGGCTCCCTTGTCGGTGGATATCTCTTTCGATTATATCGTGGATGCTGCTGGCGGTGCCTGTCCACAGCTTTATAGCGAGGATCCTGTGGGAGTGATGAAGTCTAATATCTTCGGTGTGGATAATCTGCTGCGCTTTGGACTGCAGCACGGCTTGAAGAAATTGGTCTATGTATCTTCCGGAGAAGTCTATGGCGAGGGCGACGGTCGTGTCTTTGAAGAAAGCTATAGCGGGTATATCGATCCTACTACGGTGAGGGCGTGCTATCCTTCGGCAAAACGTGCTTCCGAGACGCTTTGTATCTGCTATGCTCATCAGTATGGCATTGAGGTGTCTATCGCCCGTCCGAGTCATATCTACGGTCCGTTCTTTACAGAGAACGATAATCGTGTCTATGCCCAGTTTATCCGCAATGTATTGCGTGGCGAGGATATCGTACTGAAGAGTAAGGGGGAGGCGTTCCGTTCGTGGACTTATGTGGTGGATTGTGCGATGGCGCTGCTTTGTATCCTGCTGAAGGGCGGGAACGGCGAGGCATATAATATAGCCAATGAGGAGTCGAATGTAAGCATCAGAACCTTGGCAGAAACTGTTGCTGATCTGGCTGGCAGAAAGGTGGTCTTTGATATTCCCGATGATGCCAGTCATGGCAATACCACTCCTATTACCAAGGCTGTTTTTGCTACGGATAAGTTGGAAGCTCTGGGCTGGAAGCCGATTACATTATTAAAGGATGGTCTGGCTCATACCATCCAGGTTTTGCTGTAAATGATAGATTGAGTTTTTGCATGTGGCTTAAGAACGGGCTGAGGCCCCAAAAAACAGAAGCAGCACGCCCTGAAAGGCTACAAAGAACCAGAAGCAACACGCCCTGAAAGGGCAGAAGCTCCTAGCCCAGGGCATCGCCCTGGGGATAATAGTAGTCAACAAGACGCCCTGTAAGGGCAAAAGCTTTGTATATTACTTGGTACTTGAAAGCTTTTGCCCTTACAGGGCGGCAGGCTAGCGTCAATAAATCCCCAGGGCGATGCCCTGGGCTAGGAGCTTCTGCCCTTTCAGGGCGTGCTGCTTTTTGTGTAGTTTTTTAACAACAAGACATACGTCTTAACTCCTTAACGTCTTAACTCCTTTTCCTTAGTTCCGGCAGGATGAATATCGAATGGAACTCGCGCTTTTCTACTGGTGGAATCTTCATATAATCACCATAGAGGTCGGTGAGGTAGGAATCGGGATTGCATGGTGCAGGAAATTCCTTGCCCTCAAACTTGATGGTACCCAATGGCTTGACTGCCTTCTTGTCGAATGAGATGCCTCGGCCATTCAGGAAAGGAACATCAGAATAACGGGTCTTCTTTCCGAACAAGCCTACTACCTTCCATAATGCACTGCACAGACAATACTTGCCTCCGAAATAGAAGAATTCAGCAAAGGAACGCAGAGAGTAAGTGTGTCGGTGGTTCAGGATAGAATAACTCTTGGAGATACCCTTTGTCAAGGTCTTGATCCACGAACGGGGAATGTCTGGATAATCCACAAAAGGGAAGATATCCACAAAGATTCCCTTTACATAAGGCTGGCAGAAATCGTCGCCCTGTTCGATATAGAGAGAGTTGCAGTCGCGGATCTTCGTGATAGGCTCCTTGCTTCCCGGATCCGATTTGGGGGTCTGCAGATAGAGCCAGTCGGGCAGTTCCTTGGGAGCAATCTCCTCGAATCGTTTTTCATCTTCCAGCGACATACCGATATCGATATCGTCATCCCAAGGTATGAAACCGCCATGGCGTACGGCTCCGAGCAGGGTACCGCCATCCATCCAGTATTCTATCTTGTGGCGCTTGCAGATTTTGTCTATTTCTTCCAGAATAGCCAGCTGCTTGAGTTGGCATGCCCGCAGATTCTGCTGGCTATATTCTTTAATTTCTTTGTAAAAGTCCATATTCTTTATATTTTTATCGGGAAGATCCGTGTGGGATCTCTCCCCGGATTATAAGAAATGCGTGATGATTAATGTGGCGTTGTATGCCCAGAAGTAGATGGCGAGGAAGAGAGTGACTCCTCTCATCGCATTAGCCAGTTTGGGTTGAGCCTCTCTGAATGCATAACCCATGGTGAATGGGATGACGAACATCCAGTGGGCTGCCATGATATATACCTCGTTGAGTCCGAAACCGAGCACCAGGTGAAGGAAGGCATCGAATGCCGCACAGCTTAGGCACATCCACATCAGACGGGAGTGTCTGCTGTAGAAAACACCGGCTGCAAAGAGCAGGAAAACGAATGCTTCGAAGAGGTAGCTGATGGCCCAGTCGTATCGGATAAAGGTTGGGCGCGATACGCTCAGGTCTTTGAGCAGTTCCTTCTGATGCAGCTGGATGCCTTCTCCAAAGAGGTTTTCTACGATGGATTCCATTCGTGGGGTAGAAACATCGGTCCATTTCAGGAATGGCATATCGGATACCGATTTGCCTCGATGAGCATCCATCCACGCATCGTGAACGGCATTCTTCTGGGCAATATCGGGTCTTTTCGGCATCAGCTTTCTTTCTATCTCCTTGCCTTTTTCCTGCTGAGGCTTGACGATGTATTCGTTCTGATAGTAAAAGCTGCCGCCCATGATGAGGAGCGGGAGGATGAAGGCGATGGCAAAGAATCGGGGGGAGAATACCTTTCTGCCATTACAGAAAAGCGACATGATGCCGGTCTTTACGCCATTGCTCAGCGATACTCCTGCCGTGGTAAGGAACAGCAGACTAGCCTGCCATGCCTTGAGCTGTTTGCCCTGCGCCATACAGGTTCCCACCATATAGATGCTGACCAGCAGACAGAGCATGGAAAAGCAGAAATGATCGGGTACCATCGTGGTGAGCATGATGGAGGCAAAGGAGAAAAAGAATGCCGTGAGAATGTAGGCATCCAACCGGCATAGCTGGATGAGCTCCCGGCAGATGCGGAAGAAGAATACGGCAGAGAAAGTGGCGCTGATGACGAGCATCACTGCCATGATGAAGGTGGCACAGTTGTGATGAGTCCAGCCCATCAGCCAGTCGTTGAGACAGGCTCCGGGATAGAGTAGGGCGCCAAAGAGTGGATGGCGTGACAACTCAAAGTATATCTTTTCGTTGGAAAGAAAGATATACGAGTAGGCATCGAAACCGGATACCGTGAAATGCTTGTAGAAGATACTCCAAAATCCCAGTTTGCCAGCCTTGAAAAAGCTTGTAGGATAGGAATGGATCAGCACGGCATTCAAGCTGGCGAATACCAGCATTGAAACAAGTGCAAGAATCCTTTCTTCTTTCTTGATTTTAAAAATATTCTTCATCGTTTTATTCTTATTTGGCTGCAAAGTTAGTGTAAAAAATTGATTGTGGGAAGAAAAATGAGGAAATATTTCATTCCTGCTGGATTTTTGTGGCGGTTTATTTGGCATTGTCTGCTTTTTAGGTTATCTTTGTCTCCCAAAAAACGGATGATGACAGATTCCGACAATTGTGTATAGTTAACGAATATCATAGATATGAAACAGCCAGCTAAGATTGATGTCGCCGTATTGATGCTTTTCTTCAATCGTCCCGACAATTTCCAGAAAGTGTT
>OIYH01002130.1_pt1 | contig 10539 bp, 7 predicted proteins | sample 1587911 | NCBI WGS metagenome assembly OIYH01 (sample SAMN03283252) | human gut metagenome | biome: human-associated habitat; material: feces | host: Homo sapiens | place: USA | collected 2013
TATGGAAGCGGTGCATGAAGCATTGTGGCAAGGGGGTATATATCCGTCCGATGTCCTCGGACTTCAAGGGTTTGTGGAATCTGTCGGTGGGGGATGGCACGTCTATCCCGAAGGGTAGCACCATCTATTGTACGGAGGCTCCTTGCACCATTGGCAAGAAGGTGCTGTTTGGTCCGCATCCTACGATTATCACGGGCGACCACCGCATTGATATCCCTGGCAAGTACATCGCCGATGTCACCGTGGAGGAGAAGTTTGTGGATGGCGTGAATGTGTATGACCAGCCAGTCGTCATCGAGGATGATGTCTGGGTGGGTGCGAATGTCACGATATTGAAGGGTGTCACCATCGGGCATGGTTCGGTGGTGGCTGCTGGTGCCGTTGTCACGAAGTCGTGTCCTCCTTATAGTATTATTGGTGGTGTGCCTGCAAAGGTTTTGAGGAAAAGATTTGAGAAATGATATTGAGAGGTTTGTGCATGAGCGATTTATTTTTTATTTATCTACAATTTAGTGACAAGTGAAAAAAGTTTTTAGGGATGAATAATTTAATAGGAAAAAAAGTTCGTAGGCACTCTATTCTTTTAAGAAATGAAGATGCAAAGAAATATTATCTGTTATTAGGTATAATAGATGCCATTGAGGAAGATATGCAAGATTATCCACATGATGGTGAGAAGACTATTTGCAAAAGAGCAAGTACATCTTCGGAAAAAAATCCTTATAACATATATTATGCATCAGACATTGTTACTATAAGCAAGGAGTTTATGGAAAATCCTGCGGAAGGGTATGTTGTTGATGGTGATTATATTTTTATGCTTTCTGGTGATGGGCTCAAGCCATATCCAAACTCATGCTACACATTCTTTGCTGTTTACAATGAAGGGGAGGCAAGACCTTTAAAGATGATTTTACCAAAGAGGGATTGTGGATATAACCTACATATTTTGCAAGGTGGTTCTGAGGCCATTCTTGCAATATTCAAAGGAAATGAATATTTGCAAAAGCAGTTGTTGGAATTGTCGCAAAAGTTCTTGCATTGTGACCTTATCCGATATAAGAATGTGATTGGAAATATATATATAATACAATACCATCCAGAGTTTAGAAGAATTGATTGGAAGGTATGCAAGACGTTGGGTGGATTGGTAGGAAAAGTAACATATAGAAAGCAAGGAAATACTAAATATCAGTGCTGTGCGATTAATTCCGATGCCAATGGAATTATCTTAGAAAGAAGAACAATAGAGTTTTCTACTGGTGACAGGATGGTCTTGATACCATTTGATTCTGATATAGAACTGATTGAAGTAGTGATAGTAGATGATAAAGGGCAAATTGTCTATCGAAAACAGAATATGCATTTCATTCGCAGTATAAGCATAGGGATGAGTATCAACTCTATTAATGTTAAGATGAAAAGCAGAGATATAGATGGGAAAGACCATATAGAGGAAATACCTAAATTTTCTACTACAAGGTCTGTGATTGGTACACAATCAGACATAGGAGAGAATATAGTTAATGATACGAAGTCATACGAACAGGCTGAGCAAGATTTTAAGTTCATATTCTTTGATGGAGACAAAACAAAGAAAGACGAGAATCTGCAGAAAGCTCAGGACGTATTGATGGCAATACAGAATCGTGCAAATGATAAAATCGTAATTTGTGACCCTTATTTTGGAGCAGATGAACTATATAAATATGTATTCCGTCAAAGGTCATTGGATGTGAGTGTGAGAATTCTGACGAGTAAGAACATCAATAAGGAACAAGCAAAATTATTGAAAGTAGCTCAAGAAAAGTACAATAAAATGGTGAATGGGAGTAAGGTGACATGCAAGGTCATGAGGGGACAATCTGATTTACATGACCGTTTTCTTATAGTAGATGACAGAGTGTGGATTTTGGGCACTTCTTTCAACAACTTTGGTGAAAGGGCAACCTCAATAGCAATGGTTCCTGAAGAGTCAAGGGCAAAGATTATTTCCCAGATTGATTCTTGGTGGTTTGACAAAACGATAACTGAAGATATTGAAAGTTATGCTGCAAATTAATCAGATAGGCGTACAACTATCACAAGATAAAATGGAACATGGCAATCATTATGCTTTGTTCGACCATAGTGATTATGGTAATGTTGATCCTGGTTTATATGGGCTTTTGTTGGAAAGTGCGCGGCAAAGAGTCTATATATGGGACCCTTATTGCAACGATGAAGCTTCACAGTATGATGTGTTTTCACATATCAATACTGCATTGGATTTATTGGTGCTGACAAATTGTTCAAGCGATAAGGACGACAAGATGGTTAGAGCGTTGGGCTACATCAAGCAGAATGTGCTGTCTGATATATTGCAGGATATGAAGATTCGGTTAATGTATGTTGACTCGAAAATACACAATGAAGCTAACAATGTGAATTATAATTTGCATGACCGCTTCTTGATAGTTGATGACAGATATTTTTTGGTTGGCACTTCTTGGGGATATTATTCCATAAAAGGTGCTCCTGGCACTACTGGCATTTATGAGGTTACAGATTTGTCTGACAAACTGCTTATCCAAAGTAAATTTGACAAATACAAAAGAGTGGCAGAAAATGATGGTACAGTAAAAATGAAAGCAATTGGTGACCTATGAATAAAGATGATATTTATATGATTTTTCGCACGAAGATGGGAGATTCCGCTTTGCGTGTGTACAGAGAGCGTCAGTTTTTGGACAAATTGAATATAGAAAAATTTTGCTCTGAGTTGAATCCAATTTTTTCGGAATTGCAGGACCAATGCAAGATATTAGCGCATAACAAAAATTGTACGCTTGATGGCAATATGATTATGGGGCTGTTACAAAGAAACATCAGTAAAGGAACTTTGGCACAGATAGAAACTCTATTATCATTAAGTGAAGAAGAAGTTTGTAATATTTTATTTGTCGGTTTTGAGAATTTTCTTCGTCTATTTGATGTAACTGTGACTATTGACGAGGAACGATATGCTGACTATTCTAAAACGTACATTATAGACTATTCCATAGGTAGTGCATTTGGAGCATATTGCTCATCAAAGCAAGAATGTAAAACTTTGGGTTTTATAGAGAGAATGGCAGAAATCCCCGTTCATGCTTTCTTTGAAACTTTCTGTCTTGATGAATATATTATTAAGCAAATCATTTCTCATGTCATCCCTTTGGATATACTAAAACATAATAGATATTTTTCTACAGAGGAATCCGCTGAGACATACTTGGAAGGATTTAAAGCGGCAAATGTTGATGAAGTGATTGGAAACTTAGAAGGCTTTCTCACTCATGAAGGTTTCTTTCCTATTGATAGTATTTTCTATGTTTTGTCAAGGCAGTTAATTGAAAAAAGAAATTTTACTTTGTGGATTGATTTGATTCAGAAAATGGAATGCCCTGTCTTGCAGAATGAACTACTTTTTGTACTTGATGATAGTTGTATGTGTAAGAGAATTGTTAGTTATATCTTGGAGAAAGTACATGGAGAAGAAAAACCTAAAGTGCTTTTGGCATTATTACGCAAGCGTTGGTTCCAATGCTTAATAGATAACAGCAAGAATCTAATTGATGCTTTGAAATTGAATAGAGTATCTGAGGAAGAGAAAAAGCTGATTGTAGATTGCTCCAATGAGTGGAAGCAGTCATTGGCAGGAAAACTGAATGTATATATAGGGTATATGCTTAAAGCATTTTCTGCCTCTGATTTCTCAAAGTGGAGTCTAAAGAAGAAACTTCTTGACAGTTCTCGACAAACAACGCAGACGGAAGCAAATAACAGAGTTGTAAATACATTATGGGATTGCTTGCTCCAGATGGTAGATTGGCATCATCTTGACACAAGTAATGGTGATTACCGTTTTGTACTGTTCTGTGTATCTTGCTATCTAAAAGAGGAAAAGAATAATGCAAAACAACTTAATAAGTATGCTTCTGAAATGGAAGTCGCCATAGAAAGAGAAGATTTCTCTTGGAACTTGTCTTTGGATGAATCGACGCAGTCGGATATTCGTGAATGGAACAAGTTGATAATGATGTTAAACAAAGAATATCCTCAGCATTTGTTGCGGAAAGAACTGGTAATATGGGAAGGTTATAATGCGACTCCTTTGGATAAAATTTATAAGGCGCAACGTAGAGAGAGTTTCGTAATGACAACATTGGCATTGTTGTTGGAGAACAATGAGTATTTCTCTAATCAGGACGAAAAGAAAAATTTCTTTATGTTTCTTGCCCAAACCATTTTGACGCAAAAACATTGTTGCGTCTTTGACAGAGTGTCCGTTCCATATTATTACCTTCCTTTATTTATACTGGAGCTTGTGGCAAAGCAGGTATTCAATGAAATGCAGGAATGGTATCACAATGAACTTCTTGAGAAAATTGATGATTTTAGGACTCTATTGAGACTGTTTACTGATGCTGGTAGTTCGTTTACAGAGATTGAAAGAAACATACTGAGTCAAAGAAAACAGAAAGAATGGATAATGATAAGGAGTTGCATGGAAGATCTTGGGCAAAGCAAAAAGGATATTGCTGCTTATGAAGAAATGATGGTTAAAATGGGAGTGTAATATTAAAAAGACAGCTTGATATTCCTTCCAATAAGAAAGAAAAATAATAGCTTATGGTTTATATTCCTCCATATATAGTTTCAAAGTTGGATACTCTTAGTGTTTATGATGTGGCAGAGAAATTGGGAATAGAAATTGTTCGTAACCACGCTCTTTGCTTTATGCATGATGACCATCACCCAAGTATGGTTTTCAAGAAAAGTAATAATAGTTGGAAATGCTATGTCTGTGGTGTTGGTGGTCATAGCATAGAGTTGGTAAAACGCTACAAAGGCTACAAATTTCAGGAATCTTGTATATGGTTGGCAAGAAAATTCAACATAGAGATACCTGATACTAAGAATATCAAACTAAGGAAAGTTACAGCAAGAAAAATTTCACCAAAGGTTAAAGATACTCCCAAAAATGTAGATGAGGAGGTCTTAAGATGGATTATTAGTAATGCTGGTCTTTCTGATTTGGCAAAGCATTTCTTGTTTGAGGAAAGAAAATACTCGGAGGATGTAGTGAGAGCGATGAATATAGGAAGTATTTCTGATGGCGATAAATTTGTTGCTGCATTGACAAAAGTCTTCTCAAAGGAAAGATGTATAAAAGCAGGTGTCTTGATAGAATACAATGCAAGGTTGTTTCCTGTGTTTAGGGTGCCATGCTTGTTATTTCCTTATTATGATATAGATGGAAACATAAGAAACATACAAAGCCGCTTTCTTGGAAAATTAGATAAAAGGAAAAAGGATAGATTTAACAACTGCAAGGGGCTTACTCCATTAATGTTTAATATGCCAGTACTGAAATCATCAGGACGATATGAAAAGATTTATGTGGCCGAGGGGGTTACCGACTGTCTTGCTTATCTATCTGAGGGGAAAAAGTCGATAGCCTTGCCTGGTGCAGGTTCTTTTAGACCAGAGTATACTCAATATCTAAAAGACAAGACCTTATTTATATATGTGGACAATGATGATCCAGGAAGGTCTTTGCTTGAAAAAATGAATGTGGCTTTGAGAAAAGTGGGAAACTGTATTCACAATATACGCAAAGATACCGAGTACAATGATTATTCTGAATTTTATTTAAGCAAATACAATGAAGATGAGAAAGATACAAGAACATCTATTTGAAGCTATATACAGTAAGGAAAACCTCATCTTGGCATGGCGAAGAGTGGAGAACTCTTATCAGCATGGTGATGTGTGGTTTGATGAGTTGGAGATTTCTGCTTTCAAGTTTAATTTGGTACAGAATGTAGAACGTCTCTCTGAACTGATGAAGAGCGGCAACTATAAGATGAAGCCGATAAAACCTGCTCCTTACCCAAAAGGGATGAAAGTAGATAAGGATAATGAAGGACAAGAAACAAAAGAATTGCGTGTAAGGCAGTCATTCTGTATCAATGTGGAAGACCAAGTGGTATGGATGGCTGTATATGGGGTACTTGGCCCATACTTTGAGGAACTAATGCCTGCATGGAGTTATGGAAACCGTATGTTCTTGAATAGTTGGAAGGACGAGTATGGACATTGGATAAATGGTGTTTACAGAACGACATCCAAAAACTTTTATAGAAAGTGGCAGCAAGGATGGCCGCTATATAGGCACATGTTGGCTGCGTGCATCAAGCGAATGGCATTTCCTAAATTGACAGATGAAGAAGCTTGTAATGAATCGGAGTTGCAAGCGATAGAAGAAAATAATGCTCAAGTAAATAAGGCATTTAAATTGCCTTATTTGGAAAAAGGCTATTTTGGAACTAAAGGTTACCATACCAAGCTCTACTATGTGGCAATTGATTTAGAAAAATTCTATCCTTCGATAAAGATGGATAGAATAAGAAAGATTCTACTTGATAACTTCCCTATAGGTGATGCCAATTTTGCATCTTTAATTTCTGCTCTCACAAATTTTGTGGTCGTCAATGATAGTGCTGTAGCAAATGCGTTTTCCGAAGAAGAAATGAGTGAGATGGACTTATACAAAGATGTCATTTTTGACGGATTGCCAACAGGTTTGCTTGTTGCAGGTGCCTTGGCTAATCTTTGTCTCTTGGAACTTGATTTGAAAGTCATTGAGAGATTGAAAAGCGTAAAGTCACATCGAATCATGCATTTCAGATATGTTGATGACCATTTGTTTTTATCAGATGATAAGGAAGAGTTGGTAAAATGGGAGAAATGGTATATACAAGAACTTAAGAATATGCAATTAAGTGTAAATAAGGCAAAAACAAACAACGATCCAATAGAATTTGATTCTCACTATCCAACGCCTCTGATTACACAAACATTGCACAAAATCTCGGACATAGCTAAAATGCCTCTTGACTTGCTTAACACTAACGAGTTCAATATGGTATTTCGGGACTTGCAGATGCTCCTTGTAACAGAATTCCCTGAAGAAGAAATAAAGAAAGGAACAAGGACATCTTTTGCTTGCACCATGTTGTCTCGTTTGACTTCAGACATCAATGTCGATTATGCCCAAATACATAAATTACGTAAGGAATGGTTATCTTATGTGGATAAGCAATCAATAGAAAATAATGTAAAGAAAAAATTGAAGTCTTTGGTCTTTACTGAAGGGAACGAATATCCAGAGTCTTTGGATAAGGAGTATAAAGACATTATATCAAAGGAAGGCAACAAATACTATGATGCGATCATTGCTGCTATTGGTAATTCAAGAAAAGAAATAAATAAGATTGAAGAAAGAATATTTCACTTATTGATTTATTCTTTGCAAGAAGTTCCTGATAAACCGAAGATGTGGCTGAGAATATTGGATTTTTGCATCTATCATATTCCTGAGAATATTCAGGAACTGTATTATAAGCTATGTAAGCTGAATAAAAATAAGCAAATTCATAATTTGGGTTACGAATATATTGTATCAGTAATGAATATTCATCTTGTAATGCAGGCAATGAGATGTATATCACGGCTTGCTGTGAATAAATATAATGATCCAAGGAAAAGGACTATTGATCAGAAATTTCTTAAAATATATGTCCAACTGGATGATAAATATTCTAAGCCACACCATTATCTATATGAGGATGCTAATTTCATGGTGGAAAGAACTAAAACATGGATTTCTCATTTTAATGGAGAAGCAAATGGAAGTGATTTTTTGTATGGCTGCACCTATCATGGGATTTATTTAGACCCCTCTTTCTGGTTATTATGGGGTATAGAGAAATTTAATCGGAAGAAGCCTGCTCCAAATTTTGTGATGCCTGATTTCTTGAAAGAGAACTTGGACAAAGCGAATGCTGATTCTGACTATTTCATGCAATTACTGTTTTCTTGTATCAATCAAGTGCCATTGAATAGCTTTGGCAAAATTGAATTTAAAAAGCTAAAGCTAAACAAATTGCAAAAAGAAAATCTATTGCTTTCTGTTTGGGGACGGCAAGGTGATCAGCAGGTAATTAAGGCTTTTGAATTGGATGATAAGAAGATGACAAGTCCAAATAGAATTTCTTTAGTTCAGTGGATTCATGAGGTACATATAATAGAATTATCGAATTGTGATATTTTGAGCAATGCACTATGCTCTGAATATGCAGCTACACTGATAATGAAGAATGTTGTTGACCATTATTGTAATGATATAGAGCACATGGATAGTTTTTGTATTCATCCAGCAGCTATTTTAGTAAAAAGAGAAGAATGCCTAAACAGGAAGGATTGGGACTATTGGCTATCATTCAACAAGAACATTGAAATCAAGGTGAAAGATTCCTTTACAGATGAAATGTATCGTTATCCAAGTTTCGCCTCTAATGAATATTCTCCAATGATTGGAACTATTTATGGTTTAGGAATCGTTTTTCTACAATTATTGACAAAGGAGTTTTCCTTGCCATGGGTATTTAATAGACCTGAGTATGGTTATGAATGGCAATCTGTTTTGTATCGTTTGCTGGAAAGAGGAAAAGTTTCTTCCACTAATTATGAGATTATTGCCTCTTGCTTATCCTTGGAAAATAGAGAGACAATTAAATTGAAAAGTATCTTGAATGATGCCGTCTGTGCTAAACAATATGTGAATGACGCAAAAATAGAAATTATTGAAGATTTGCGAAGTGAACTTGAAAAATCTCTTACAGAACTAAAGGAAAACCAAATATCTGTGGCTAATCACGAAACACGACAACTTATAAAAATCAAGCTATAATGGAAGATGTTTTGAACATAGGAATTATCCAAGCTGTTGTAGATGAAGACTTGGCATGGCATGATTCTCCACAAATGGATGTTTACGAAGCCAATGCTATTTGGAAACAAATACAAGCAGCTTTTGCTTCATTTCAAGAAATGTCAAAAATGAATATCCCGGATGTTGTTGTCATTCCAGAATTGGCAGTTGCCAATTATTTTGAGTCTCGTCTAAGGCAATATGCGCAGAAATTGGGAGCAATCATTATTGCAGGATTGGATTTTAGAAAATATGAGAATAATCAAGTTGAGAATAAGGCTTTGTTTTATATTCCTAGAGGTTGGCCGAAAGATAAGAATGTAGAAGTCAAACAATCCTCTTTTTATTTTGGGAAGCATTTTGCTTCGAGGCATGAGCTTGATATTATTCAAAATGGATGGAAAAAAACATTCAGACCTTGCAATGATTTTTATATTGTTGACTTAGGTAACTACGGGAAAATGGGAGTATCTATCTGTGCCGATTTTTATGACATAGAGCGATATGCTATATACAAAGGACGTATCCAGCATCTTTTGATTATTGCTAACAATATGGACATTAAGTCTTTCTATTTCTTGGCTGAAGCTATTTCACGACTTGTTTACTGTAATGTCGTTATTTGTAATTCTGGACATTATGGTGGTTCTGTATGCTTTACTCCAGCAAAGAAAGACTACCAACGGTATAGTTATAAGCACGAAGGCAAGGACTTGTTTACAACACAAGTCGTATCAATTCCTGTGGATGCGTTGTGGAAAGCTCAATCCGGTGATGATGAAGCTTTAAAAGGTTTCAAGAATCCTCCACCAGGGTATCAATACAATTACGAAAAATATGTAAACCCCCAAATAGAAGATAAGAAATGACATATCGTTGGCAAGAAATAATCAAAATATTGATTCCAGGCTTTTATTTGTTGTTGGGTGTTGGCATTAGTTATCTAATAGATCATAATGCTTATGATAAAGAAGTTGTAGAGGTTATAGGCAAGTTATCAGCAATACTTCTTGTTTTGTTGTTCTTTATTGCATTTGTTGTAGGCTATATCAATGAAATTATCAGTGGAGGATTGGAATATCTCATGTACCATTGGGGGATTCCTCGCCCTTCTCGATTGATATTGAATAATAGCTTTACAAGATTTCTTATTATAAGAAACAACGACCTTAGGCATAAATTAGATCTTCAACGTGAAGACTCCGTGGATAATGTAAAGTCTGCAAAAGCTTTGGCACAGGCTAAGCAGAGTGTCAACATGGATGAATGTCAAGAATTCTACTATCAATCAGTTTTGTCAAGAAATCTGTTCTTTGCTCACTTATTTACATCAATAATTATGTTTTCCACCATTGGTTGGTCATGGCTACTGTTGCTTTTTGCAGTGTCAGTTGGTCTTCTGTTATGCTGGCAATGGTGGAAAATGAACTTAGTTTATGTTAAGAAAATTTTCTCGGAATATTTAAAGGATTGTAATTTACAATGAACACAAATACAGATTTTGACAAGATAGATAAGGTACTCTCGAAAATTACGGGTAAGGAGCTGAAAAGCTTTGTTCGGATTTACTCCTATACCCATGATGACTTTGCCACTGCACTGGTGGAGAAATACTGGAAGCCAGAGCGAGGAAACTACAAGGAGATGGTAGAGGCTTGCTTTGCCCATGTTGGCGTGCTTGGCAAGCGATTCGGAGAGCCAGACTTGGACTGGAGGAAGATAGAGAAGGACTTGCAGGC
>OIYH01002132.1_pt1 | contig 10535 bp, 8 predicted proteins | sample 1587911 | NCBI WGS metagenome assembly OIYH01 (sample SAMN03283252) | human gut metagenome | biome: human-associated habitat; material: feces | host: Homo sapiens | place: USA | collected 2013
AGGTATGGGTATTTGGTGCTCCTCCGAAAGCAGTGGAGCAGGCACAGAATATTTTTGTTTTGGTCGCAAGCTCTACATGGACTTCCAGACCGATCACGGTTTCATACTGTTTACTCATCTTATTTTGCCTCCCCTTCTGCTGTTTTTGCAAGCTTTGGTGCTTCGTATTTCCTCGTCTGTTCATAAGCATACGCCGCACGGATGATATTCTTTTCTTTGAAGCAGTCCCCGATCAGCTGCAGACCGATCGGCAGCCCTTTTGCATCTCTTCCGCACGGAACGCTCATGCCCGGAAGTCCTGCCAGATTAACAGAAATCGTATAAATATCACCGAGATACATTTTCAGCGGATCACTTAAAGAATCTCCGATCTTCGGTGCGGTATTCGGAGCCGCCGGTCCTAAGATCACATCATATTTTTCAAATGCTTTGTCAAATGCTTTTTTGATCAAAGCTTTTGTGCGAAGTGCCTTCAGATAATATGCATCGTAATATCCGGAACTCAGTACAAAGGAGCCAAGCATGATACGACGTTTTACTTCCGCTCCGAAGCCCTCAGAACGTGTCTTTTTGTACATGTTGTGCAGTCCTTCGTAATCTTTTGCACGATAGCCATATTTCACGCCGTCAAATCTTGCCAGGTTGGAGCTGGCCTCCGCACAGGCGATGACATAGTAAGCCGGGATTGCATATTCTACAAGGCTTAAATCAAACTCTTCCACAATAGCTCCCTTTTCTTCCAGCACTTTTGCCGCAGCCAGAATTGCCTCTTTGACTTCCGGATCCAGTCCTTCTCCGAAATAATCTCTCGGAATGCCGATCCGCATGCCCTTCACATCATCCACAAGAGCAGAAGTGAAATCATAATCTTCCCGTTTTACGGAAGTGCTGTCCTTTTTATCGTAAGATGCGATCGCCTCCAGGATTGTCGCACAGTCTGTCACATCTTTTGCCACCGGTCCGATCTGATCTAAGGAAGAACCATAAGCGATCAATCCGTAACGGGAAACGGTTCCGTAAGTCGGTTTTAATCCTGTCACACCGCAGAAAGAACTCGGCTGACGGATCGATCCTCCGGTATCGCTTCCAAGTGCAAAGAGACATTCACCTGCTGCCACAGCTGCACAGGAACCGCCGGAAGAGCCGCCCGGTACGTGTTCCAGATCCCATGGATTTCTGGTCACACCATAGGCTGATGTCTCAGTCGTACTTCCCATCGCAAATTCATCCATGTTGGTCTTTCCGATGATTACCGCTCCGGCTTTTTCCAGATTTTTGACTGCCTCCGCTGTGTAAGTCGGTTTGAAGTTTGAAAGGATTTTCGAACTGCAGGTAGTTAAAACTCCCTCTGTACACATATTGTCTTTGACAGCTACCGGAACACCTGCCAGCGGACCGTCAAGCTCTCCTGCATCGATCTTTGCCTGGATCTCTTCCGCTTTTTTCAGGACTTTTTCTTTGTCTTTCAGTGTCACATAGGCGTGAACGTCTCCTTCCACTGCCTCAATCTGTTCGAGTACGGCACTTACAGCTTCTGCAACTGTAATCTCTTTCGCTTTGATCTTTTTGCCAAGCATCACTGCTGTCAATTCTGTTATCTTCACTGTGTGCCTCCTATTCTACCGTTCGCGGTACTTTATATGTTCCGTCTTTTTCTGCCGGTGCATTTTTCAGCATATTGTCTCTGTCATCGCCGTTTGTGACCACATCCTCACGAAATACATTGTACACCGGGAAAATATGGGACATCGGCTCTACACCTGCTGTATCCAGTTCATTTAATTTATCAATATAATCCAGCATGCGTTCCATATCTTTCCTGGCTGCTTTCTGCTCTTCTTTTGAAAGTTCCAGCTTTGCCAGAATGCCCACATACTCCATTGTCTCATCTGAGATCACATTTGCCATGTTCTTTCTCCTCTCTTTGCCGCCATATAAAATATCTTTTCTTTGCAATTTTTATTCTATTATCTGTCTTATTTTTGTTTTTCTATGGCTCCAGTCTGCTCAAGTCTCTCGGGAAGAGGGTTGTCTCTCTTACGTTGTCCTCGCTGATCAGCTGCATGGTCAGTCGCTCCAGCCCGATACCAAGTCCTCCGTGAGGCGGCATGCCATGACGGAACGTATCAAGATACTGCTCCAGTCCTTCCGTTGTCATTTTCTTCGCTTCGATCTTGTCAAGCAGCTGCTGATAACTGTGGATACGCTGTCCTCCGGTTGTAATCTCCAGTCCGCGAAACAGAAGGTCAAAACTTAAGGTAAATCTTGCATCCTGCGGATCATCCATCGCATAGAACGGACGCTTTTTGCTCGGATAATGTGTGATAAACACAAAATCTGCACCATAATCTTCTTTGAACAGCTCCCCGATCAGATGCTCTTCTTCCGGCTCCAGGTCGTATGGATTGCGGATCGTACGGTTGTATTTCTCTGCAACCATCTCTTTTGCTTTGTCAAAACGGACCGCCGGAATTTTCGATACATCCGGAAGTGTGATGCCAAGCATATCCAGCTCTTTCTGATAATCCTTTGCCAGAAGTTTCATCGTGTACTGTAAAAATCCGGTCTCCATCGCCATGATATCTTCAAATCCGTCGATGTATCCCATCTCAAAATCAAGAGATGTATACTCGTTCAGGTGACGTTTTGTGTTATGTTTCTCTGCACGGAACACCGGTCCTGTCTCAAATACCCGGTCAAACACACCAACCATCATCTGTTTATAAAGCTGCGGGCTCTGCTGCAGGATCGCCGGTCTGTGGAAATACTCCAGTTTGAAGAGGTTTGCACCGCCCTCTGCACTTTTGGCCCCAAGCTTCGGTGTGTGGATCTCCGTAAATCCCTGCTCATAGAGGAAATCGCGGAAACCGCGGACCAGACCTTCCTGGATCTTGAATTTCGCACGTTCTCTGACATTTCGAAGAGAGATCGGACGCATGTTCAGTTTCGCTTCCAGTGAAGTATTCAGCTTCCATTTGGAAATCGGCAGCGGCAGCGGTTCATCCGGCTCGCTGAGCACTTTGATCTCTTTCAATCGAATCTCAATGCCGTGTGCGGCACGTTCTTCTTTGCGGATCGTACCGAGTACTTCCACCGCAGATGCCTCTTTGAGTTCTTTTAAGTCAAAGGCTGTCACACCTTCTTCAAACACGCACTGCACCAGACCGTCACGCTTACGCAGGATCACAAATGCCACATTTCCCATATCACGGATCGTATGCACGGCTCCGTTTACTTTTACCTCTGTGCCTTCTGCCTGCAGCAGTAACTCACCAATCTCCAATGTTTTTGCTTTTTTTACGCCTTCTAAATACTCCATCATAGTCTTTCGTCTCCTTTCAACTTTTCGCTGTCCGGGAAAAGAATGGAATAAAAAAGTCCCGAAACAGCACTGAACTGTTTCGGGACGGATAAACTTTATCCGCGGTACCACCCGCCTTGCAGATGAATCATCTGCCTCTCTTGACGTTTAACGCACGCTCACGTACCGCCCTACCTGTATCTCCTTCGAACGGTCTGCTCCGAAGTGTTCCCATCTTGCCGCTTCCGCCAAAAAGTGCTCTCAGTCGGTGACACTTTATTCCTGTCGGCTTTCACGATCATGAGTCTTCATCTCAGCATTTGCATGATGCCAGGGGCAAAAGCCTGAAACCACGATGTGCTCGCACAAGAGTGGTTTTATGGCATCTCTTAATCGTTTTATCATTTTTATGATTCAAAATCATAGCACAAGTTTTTTCTGTTTGCAAGTATTTTTTATAAAAAATATCGTGTATTTTTTAACAAACGCAATAGTTTTTAAAGTTTTTTAATCCGATCGATTGCTTTTACAGTATTCTCGTAAGTACCGAATGCAGTCAGACGGAAATAACCTTCTCCGCTTGGTCCGAATCCGGAACCCGGTGTTCCGACCACGTTTGCTTTTTCCAGCAGATAATCAAAGAATTCCCAGGAATTCATCTGCTTCGGTGTCTTCAGCCATACATACGGGGAGTTCACGCCGCCCGCAACGGTATAGCCGGCTTCTTTGAGTCCGTTGAAGATATAAGATGCATTCTTGTGATAATATGCGATCTGTTCTGCGATCTGAGCCTTTCCAGCCTCGGAATATACCGCTTCTCCGGCTCTCTGGATGATGTAAGGTGCACCGTTGTATTTTGTGCCGTGTCTTCTTGCCCAGAGTGCATGCAGCTGTACATCGCCGCATTTGAGCTCTTTCGGGATAACCGTGTATGCAAGACGCAGTCCGGTAAATCCGGCTGTCTTGGAAAAGCTGCAAAGCTCAATGGCACAGGTTTTTGCACCTTCACACTGATAAATAGACACCGGGATATCTTTTTCTGTGATATAAGCTTTGTAAGCAGCATCGTAGATGATGACTGCACCTGCTTTATTGGCATAATCTACCCATACCTGAAGCTGTTCTTTTGTGATCGCCTCGCCGGTCGGGTTGTTCGGGAAGCACAGATAGATAATATCCGGAGTCTCTTTCGGCAGTTCCGGGCAGAAATTGTTTTCTGCGGTACAAGGCATGTAGATCACATCACTCCAGGTCTCACTTTTCGGATCGTAAGTGCCGGTTCTGCCTGCCATAACGTTGGAATCCACATAAACCGGGTAAACCGGATCACATACCGCAATTTTATTGTCCAGAGAGAAAATCTCCTGAATATTTGCAGAATCGCTCTTTGCACCGTCGGATACAAAAATTTCATCCGCTGCGATGTCACATCCGTAAGCTTCGTAATCATTCTTTGCGATCGTCTCACGCAGAAATGCATAGCCAAGATCCGGTGCATAACCTTTGAATCCCTCTGTTGTGCTCTGCTCATCAACTGCTTTGTGCAGTGCTTCAATCACGGCCGGTGCGATCGGCTGTGTCACATCACCGATACCCAGACGGATGATCTCTGCCTGTGGATTAGCCGCTGTAAATGCATTGACTTTTTTCGCGATTGTAGAAAAAAGATAGCTTCCCGGTAACTTCAGATAATTATCATTTACTTTAAACATATGTGCCTCCTGTGATTCTCATTTCTGCCGGCAGTTCCGGCATTTTTATAAAGTGGATCTTCATCGCCCGCTTTTGCTTTTACTCATGGCATTCTTTTGCATCTGCCCTATATCGTTACAATTTAATTTCGCCGTCGAAGACGACTTCCGCAGGGCCCGTCATAAAGACAGTATTCTTCTGCTGATCCCAGAAAATCTCCAGATCTCCGCCAAGCAGTTTTATGGTCACCGGCTGATCTTTTACCACATACCCATTCAGAATGGATGCCACTGCCACCGCACATGCACCGGTTCCGCAGGCAAGTGTCTCACCGGCTCCGCGTTCCCATACACGCATCTCAACAGTATGATCGTCCAGCACTCTGGAAAATTCTGTGTTGACACGATCCGGAAAACATGGATGCGTCTCAAAAAGCGGTCCGATTTTTTCAATATCCAGACCTTTTACATCGTCTATATAAACAACTGCATGCGGATTTCCCATAGAAACACCGGTCATGCGATATTCCCTGCCGCCTGCCGTGATCGCTTCATTGATGACCTGCGGATTTTCCGATACGATCGGGATCAGGCCTGCATTTAAGATCGGTGCCCCCATATCCACACGGACCGTCTTCACTTTTCCGTTTTCCACCTGCAGTTTCACGTATTTGATGCCGCTCTTTGTCGCAATGCTGATTTCATCTTTATCTGTAAGTCCATAGTCATAAACATACTTTGCCACGCAGCGGATCCCATTTCCGCACATTGCTCCCTGAGAACCGTCGGAATTATACATATCCATCTCAAAGTCTGCTTCCAGCGAAGGTTTGATCAGGATCAGTCCGTCCGAGCCGATCCCAAAGTGGCGGTCGCTGACCTTTCTGGCAACTTCTCCCGGATTTTCAACCGTCTCTTCCAGACAGTTGACATAGACATAGTCATTTCCTATGCCCTGCATTTTTGTAAATTTCATCTGTTCGCCATCCTTTCCTGGTCTGCCTGACGACAGTTTAATACTTCATCAGGGCAAAAATCATTTTTGCTGTCTCTACCATATTGTTTCCACTATCCATACTACATTTCTGCATATAACGATGTGCTTCTTCTTCTGACATATGGTTTCGCTCCATCAGTAACTTTTTCGCATCCAGAATCACTTTTTTCTCTGCTTCGGAACGTTCCTTCGGCTGTGACTTCTGTCTCCGCCTGCGTCGATACATTCCGGCCGCCATCATCTCCAGCGTATTGGCAAGATCTCCGATACGCAGCGGCAGCGGCAGAGATACAATATCCCTGCGGTCGCAGGACTCCAAAATATGCATAGATGCTACCAAAAGCATCTGGAACGAAGATGCCAGACTTTCCCTCAAATCCGCATACATCATATCGTTAAAACGGTATCCGCAGATCACAATGCCTTCTTCCAGATTGTCTATAATCTGCAATACCTGTGCACCGGTACAGCATACACCGATCACGCTGTATCCATTTCTCGCCAGAAGGTTACGGATATTTTTCGCATCTTCCAGCTTTGGAAATACAACTATTATGTTTACCACTGTAACCCTCCTCCTCTTGTACAATCTTAAAAATCAAGATCCATCTCGGGAGAAAAATTTATATGCGGTAAAGATACTGATCCAGTTCCCATCCGGAAACCTGGCGGGAATATTCTGCCCATTCTTTCTTTTTCGCCTTGATATAACGCCGGCTGGTGTGTGTTCCAAGCACCTCTTTTACCAGCTCGTCCTTTTCCATTTCATAGACTGCTTCCAGAAGATTGTTCGGCAGGACATCAATCCCCTCTTCCTGGATCTCTTCTTCTGTCATATTGAAAATATTTTTATCAACAGCTGCCGGAGGCATGATCTGCTTCTGGATGCCGTCCAGTCCTGCTGCCAGGCAGACTGCCAGCACCAGGTATGGATTTGCCGACGGATCCGGACAACGCAGTTCTATTCTCGTGCCCTCCCCACGTTCTGCCGGAATGCGGATCAGCGGGCTGCGGTTTGTGCCTGACCAGGCAATGTAAACCGGTGCCTCAAATCCCGGAACCAAACGTTTGTAAGAATTGACCAGCGGATTGGTGATCGCACACATTCCCTTGACATGCCGCATCAGACCGCCAATAAAATAGTATGCTTCCTGACTCAGGCCATTTGGATCACAGTCATCCGCAAAAATATTTTTTCCATCCTTTGACAGGGACATATTGATGTGCATGCCAGAGCCATTGATACCGGTCTTTGGCTTTGGCATAAAGCTTGCATGCAGTCCATGGCGTTTGGCGATCGTTTTGACTGCCAGCTTGAATGTCATGATATTGTCTGCCGTCGTCAGTGCCTCGTCATAACGAAAATCGATCTCGTGCTGTGCCGGTGCCATCTCGTGATGAGATGCCTCGATCTCAAATCCCATATCTTCCAGCGTCAGAACCATATCACGCCTTGCATTCTCACCAAGATCCATCGGACCTAAGTCAAAATAGCCTGCACGTTCATGTGTGATCGTCGTCGGCTGTCCATTGTCATCCGTATGATACAAGAAAAACTCACATTCCGGTCCGACATCAAACTGATAACCAAGCTCTGCCGCCTGCTTTACCACTTTTTTCAGAATATATCTCGGATCCCCCTCAAACGGCTCCCGATTCGGACGGTACACATCACAGATCAGTCGTGCCACCTTTCCCTGCTGCGGCCGCCACGGAAAAACATTTAACGTATCCAGATCCGGATAAAGATACATGTCTGACTCCTCGATCCGCACAAAACCTTCAATCGAAGATCCGTCAAACATACAGTTGTTATCCAGTGCCTTTTCCAGCTGGCTGGAAGTGATCGCCACATTCTTCATCGTTCCGAAAATATCCGTAAACTGAAGGCGTATAAATTCTACATCTTCCTCCTGCACAAGACGCAGGACATCCTGTTTTGTATACTTCATATATTCTCCTTTTATGATTCCCATTAGAAAAAGCCTGATAATATGCAAGTCTGCGAAGCAGACATTTTCATTTTCGAATCTCTGCACAATTATTTCATTCTTCTTTTTTATTTACAAGGGATTCTCCTATAAATAGAAAAGAAGGGTGCACTGAATAAATCAGAACACCCTTGTTCCAGTCAAATTAGTTTGCATTTTCAGCATCCGCTCATGACGAAGTCACAAGTGCTCTGCTTTTTCATAAAAGCCTTTCTTTTATATGATAGCAGTGCCGCCTTTATTTGTCAACCGCACGGTTTTCATTTTTTATCATTCCAGCCCCAGCGGACTTCTCACATACTGGAATCCGGCTGACCATGCTTCTCCTGTCATAACTCCGTTCTGGCTTGAGGAGCAGTGTACGACCAGCAGGCTTCCGTTGTCATTGACTCCGACTACGATGCCGACGTGGTTGTCGTCTCCTGCACTTGCCGGATGATAAAAGACAAGATCACCAGGTTTGGCACTCTGGCTGTCCACCATCTCGCTTGCATTCCACTGTGTTGTGGTATGATTGCCGATACCGGCATCCTTGCCGCCAAGTCCGTTATAGTAAGACCATGCAACAAATCCACTGCAGTCCAGACCATAGGAACGCACCGTTCCACTGCTCTTGCTGCCCTCTGCGGACACGGTCATCGGACTTCCCCAGCTGTCATCCCAGCCGATTGCATAGGACTTGCCGCCCCAGAAATAGCCGACTTTTCCGATCAGGCTGCACGCTGCTGCCACGATGGAAACACGTTCTTCACTGACATCGCTGCCTGCCTCGGAACGCACAAATCCTTTGGATGCCGTAACGATTGCACAGAGCTGTCTGCATTTTGTGGACGTGTATTTCTCCAGTATAGCTGTCTGCTCTTCATCTGCACCGTAAAGTGCTATGTAATCCTGAACCGACAGTGCACGGTATTCTTTTGCATCTGTTTCTGCCACTTTTTTTGTTTCTGTTGATTCTTCCGCATCGGCTGCCTTTTCTGTTTCTGTTGATTCTTCCGCATCGGCTGCCTTTTCTGTTTCTGTTGATTCTTCTGCTTCTGCCGCCTTTTCTGTTTCGGCTGATCTGCCTTCGGTTTCAGAGACTTCCTCTTTCTGGATTTTCTCCAGTTTGCGTAAAATTGCAGAATTGCTTCTGACATTCATCAGGAAAAAAATCTGCTCCAGATCATCCCTGCAGGACTTGTCCATCTTTATGCCGGCGTCCTGTCCGTACTTCATTACATAAACAGCCAGCACATCCTGCCAGTTTTCTGCCAGAAAATCTTCCGGTTTGTCCAGAAACTCTTTATAATCTGCTTCGATCTTGTCCATTGTCTTTTCGAACTCTTCATCAAACGAAATACCATACTCACTGGAAAGTTCACCTAAATAAACACTGTTTCCGGCAATGATATTGGAAGCATAATCGGCTGCCGCATCAGAATGATCCACCTGTTCGCTCTCATCATCCGGTTTCTGAATGTCACCTTTCTGACTGTCCTTGTCATCCGCATTGTCTTTTTTATTCCTATCGTCCTTGCTGTCACCGTCTGGCTTCTTGTCGCCGTCTTTTTTATCCGAACCATCGTCTTTTTTATCGCTGTCCGATGTCCCATCCTCTTTGGATGCATCCGTATCCCCTGTCTGAGATGCATTTGTTTCTGTTTCGGCTGCCGCCGTCTCAGTCTGCCGCGTTTCCAGTTCCGGCTTCGTCTCCGGCTGACTGGTCTCAGTCTCCGTTGCCGGTGTCTCGCTCTGGCTCGTCTCCGGCTGACTGGTTTCTGTCTGAGAGCCTTCCGTGTTACTCTCCGCCTCTTTCTGAAGCTCCGTCTGCAAACTCGATGCATAAGCCACCGGTGCTGTACTCATCAGCATACTCCCCGCCAGCATCATGCAGCCTAATTTATATAAATATCTGTTTTTCATTCATCTTGCCTTTCTTCTATAACCTGAACACCTTTTACCCCTGACATTATAATTTTTAATTATAGAAGTTTTTGGATGAATTTTCAAGTAGTGACACAGAATTTTCACAGATGACCTTTCATTGCTCTCCTATTTTTCTATTACACATTGATGCTTTTTACTGCTTTTATCATAATTAATGCCTTCTTCTATGTGAACACTTTCCCTTATTTTTGCTGATAGCAGACGATCGACCTCCTGCCAAAAAAAGACCAGGCTTCCACCTCTTGGTTTCTGCCTGATCTTTCTGATATACTATGTATTGGATGCGATATGATTTTTCAACTCCCACTGACATAAGCATCCCCCTCACCCACCGCTTAGTGCTCTGCACACTTGAAGCGGGGGGAATGCTTCTCTGCGTTCAATCTGTGATCAGTCGTTGTATCCGTTTGGATTCTGGCTCTGCCATCTCCAGGAATCTGCACACATATCTTCGATGCCGTATTCTGCTTCCCAGCCAAGCTCTTTCTTTGCTTTTTCCGGTGCACAGTAGCATTTTGCGATATCGCCAGGTCTTCTCGGTTTGATCTGGTATTTGATCGGATGTCCGCATGCTTTTTCGAATGCATGTACGACCTGCAGAACGCTGTAGCCGTTTCCAGTACCTA
>OIYH01002137.1_pt1 | contig 10525 bp, 8 predicted proteins | sample 1587911 | NCBI WGS metagenome assembly OIYH01 (sample SAMN03283252) | human gut metagenome | biome: human-associated habitat; material: feces | host: Homo sapiens | place: USA | collected 2013
ACCTGCATACCTGGAATATCCTCTTGACTCTGCAATATTTGCTTTATTTTCATAATCTTCAGCTAATTCAAGCTCTGGTTTTCCTTCCGGATCAATCCAGTGTACTCCTCTTTGGTTAATTATGCCCAAATAATAACCACGACGCAGTTCTTCATTCTCTACTCTGTTAAGTTCTTCAATAATTGCCGTTTGGGGAAGCTTGTCCTCATCTAATTCCGCATATGACAATCCCGAACCAACCGTATGCATTGCCACTTCATATCGATCATTATCCCTGCTCCATGTTTTTACAGTCTTCATCCAATAATCAAATCGTTTTGCATCAAAGTTACCATTCCAATCAATCCCAGGTATAACTTTAAATTGAAATAGTATCTCATACAATCTATCACTCAAGCTTTTATTCAACTCTATTTCCCGTTTTTCACCATTTCTTTCCTTATAAAACAGCTCAATCAAACTGCAAAAATATTCCGGCTCAAGACTTAATCTTGTGTTTAATGCGCGAGGTCTGACTTCCGAATACTCGTCTAACATTGGTAAATAAATGAATTCAATATCACTGCGTAATTCTAAATCTATATCCTCTTGCTGCTGAAACCAACCAATAATCTTTTGAACTGCGTAATCATCAAGCGTTTCCACCCCTATGGATTCCTCTGTTCCTGCAAGTTTCATTAACTTATATATACATTCTGCATTAATGACTGCTTCACACTCCGAATGTCCAATAATATTAACAGCTGTCACATATCGCTTACATGCAACAAGTTTTTCTACAATTATTTTTAACTCTTCGGCGTCATAACAGCTATATGGCATAGCTCCTTTTTCCCAGTACGCAGTATCATCATCTAATACCTGATTTATCACATCTAGCAACTGTAAAGAAAACGGAATTTTAGAAAGTATTTCTAACATGAATTCGTCTTCCATCTGGCATAATGAAGTTTCCAATAATTTTTCTGCTCCCTGAGTATACACAAAAGATATCAGACAATTAATCGTAAATTCTTTCGATAATATTCCTATAAAATATTTTTCAATTATTGAAGACATTTCATTTGGTCTCAAAAAGCGTCCCAGTTTATTAGCTACGTCATGCACGTTTTTTACTGCACAGCCAAACCGTTCTACTTCTTCACTTCCGTACTCATCAAATATTTCTTTAACAACAGATAACTTTTTATCCTCTAGCATCTTCCATCTATTTGCATAATTTCCTTTATCAAACAAACACCTGTTTCCTAAATAGCATTCTCGATGCTTCACTCTTATATCTGTTGGTTCCATTTTTTCTATCAATTGTTGGATTCTATCTAACTGCTTATATATTACCTTTCCTTCAGTTGGCTCTATTCGCGCCATACATTCACGTAATTTAAGCCAGACTTCAAAAGTATTCTCATCTGTACCAAATTCAAAACTATTTTCCAAGCACTCCAAATAATCAGTCAGAGTTGGTTCATACATATATCCCAACTGATCGATTAATTCTACAAGTTTTTCATTCTCATTACGGGCAGTATCAACAGCCAATTCCACTAAGTACACATAGCATTCATGGGCTTCTGCATTCGTTACTTTTACTTCTTCTGGAATCTCTAATTTCAAATATTTCGGTCTTGGATTACCTGACGTTGAACGTGTCTTATTAGGCAGCAATTTCTTAAGTGTACTCCAAAACACACAGGGATTATCAGTTTTTAAACATTTTAATGCATTCTTTCTTTTTTCAAGATCAGCCATCGTCTGCGGATACCAAGGAAGTAATATTGATACAATTGAATTTATAGGTGTATTTGTCCAATTTGTACGCTCGTATGGTAATGCTTCTAACAATCCTAATACACTTATCCTATACAGTTCTGAGTTCTTATCGCAACATCTATATAAGAAAAAAACATTCGCTTCTTCAACCGCCGCTTCTGGCACATCATTACTTCCTAATATATCTTTTGGGAGACTTGATGTCTTTTCAGCTCTGAAAATCAATATATCATCTGGTTGAAACAACAATTGCTTCCCTTCAAGTGCACCATTACAATATATTTTTTTTGCAACCTTTTGATACAATGGAATTATTGGAATTATTGATGAATCATTTGTAACTGTTTTGGAAAGAGGCGGAAAAATATCCAATACATTTTTATCTTTTGAAATATAGATATACCTACCTCTCTGTGCTTTACCGTTTTTTACGCTTCCTAATTCTTGATGACCAAGACGTTTAAGATAATATTTCATTGTTTTTCCTTTCTAATTTTCTTGAATCAAATGATAAATGGCATAAGCAACTTTTTTTGCAAATAATGGAGGTACTGCATTTCCAATCATCTTAAAAGCGTCCGTCTGACTACAATTAAAATAATAATCGTCAGGAAATGTTTGAAGTCTTGCTGCCTCACGCACAGTGATTGTTCGTGCTTGCTCTGGATCTGGATGAATATGCCTAAGACCATCCTTAAATAAATGTGCTGGAATTAAATTACTAGGCTCATCCCATCTAAGGACATAATACTTATGTACATTTGACGTTTTACCTGTTAATTTCGTATAAAGTGTCTTCAAAGATTTAGCACTCGTATATTTCATCCTTCCAGATGCAATATCCTCCTCTAGGAACTTGAACAATTCAATATCTCGCTTATTATGAAAAGCAGCCTGTTCATTATCTACACCAACAATAATATTAAATCCTGCTTGTTGAAACCCTAGAGATAATCCACCCGCTCCGCAAAAAAGATCAATGGCATTAAATTTTTTCATATATTTATTTACTCCTTACTATTCTGATTTATATCCATAATGTCATCAATCGTACAATCAAGAACTCGACATACTTTTTCAAGTGTTTCAACTGGAACTGATTCATCTTTTCCCAGTTTAGCCATAGCATTGCTTGTGATTTTTGCTGCTTCTCGAAGTTGCGTTTTATTCATTTTCTTATCAATCATCAACTTCCATAATTTATTATATGATCTATTCATTTTTTCCTCCCAAAAAGTTCATTTATTATATAGCCGAATTATAGTATCATATGTTATGTAATTTTTCAATATTTCGTTGAAGCATTCAATCGGTCTTAAAATAACTTTTTTAATTCACCATCCACATGCCTGCATATCAATTTTTCAAAAGTCAATAATAGGATTTTGTGCATGAATATAATTTATTATTTAAAGTGCTTTTATCCGCTTACTCATCTATTCTAATATTCTTATGAAAAAGATCATTAATGGCCTTCTTAATTTTCACATCTTCAACTCCATAAAATTTTAATTGCATTGCATATAATATCAACTCAAGATAAATCAAATCCAGTAATGCCAGTTCATCAAAATCCTTATCCAGATTTCCATGTGCAAAATTATTACGTTGAGCGGCCAGTCGCTCTCCCATTTCAGAATATTTTAACTTCTTACCATTTAATGCATATAAATGCTTTCCAAAAATATCTATAATGTTTCCAAGTTCCATTCCAACAAAAGTAAGTTTGCTCGATAACGGATCATTTCCCACACATTTCTTTAAATATTTTAAAATGCTTTTAATTTCTCCAGTATTATTCTCAATTAATGGCGTCAATAATTGTACAACTGTTTCTTCTGCTTTAATTTTCTTTTCCTTCTTTTTTATTCCTTCTGGAAAAATCCTACGAAATTCCCACTCAAATGCTGCTGTAATCATTACAAATCTTGCGGCATCTATGTGATGTCCTTCTTCATAATTTTGCGGTAAATGTCTTAAATATATGCTATCTTCTGCTATTGACTGAAGTATTGAACCTACCGCCCCCGTAATGTAACTCTGTCTTATATAACACCCCTTTTTCAACACTTCTTCTTCAGAATTATGTTCTTCCAAATCTTCCAAAACATATAATTCTCCACTCTTTATATGTTTATATCCTTTATAAGATGTCGACAATTCCACTTTAGAAAAGAAAACATTTTTTCGATAACATAAATACTGTATAAAGCGTTTTGCTATACCTTTTTAATCTCACCCTTGCTAAATATTTTAAAGTTTTATATGGATCATTGTATATATCCCTTAAATCTTCTTCTGTCATATATCTTTTTAATGTCTCTTCAAATATATCTTCTTCAACCGAATAATCATTCTCTTCTTCATTTCTCAACAAATCTCTATATGTACATTCTAAATAAGAAAATTCTACTGATGCTTTCCCATAACAAAGCTCATTTATTTTTAATATGTAATTCTTTAACACATTCTGCTCTTTATCATCTGCAAATGTCTGATACATTCCAATTGCAGCATCCCATATATCCGCTCCGTAAGAATTCATAAATGCCTGCAATATTTTCTCATCATCCTCCATATCTTCTTCCGAAAGTTCTGAATAAATAATCTTTTCCAATTCTTTCTTGTAATCTTCATCTGATCCATTCTCCGGTTGATGCATAGCAACAAGTCTTTGTTTTCTGTATTCAAAAAATCTATAATATCTTGTAAGTCTTTTTTCAAATTTTTGCGTATCATCCTCATCTTTTTCTATCGCATCTTCATTCCCACTGTCTCTTTTCTGACTTTTCTCCTCTACTAACTGATCCCGTTTTGCTTTTACTTGTTTAGATAAAACATCTAATTTTTCCTCTAAGTTCCTATTCTCTTCATCTGAGTACATTCTGAAAAAATCACTTCCGGCCTGAGACATTTCACGACTTATACACTTCAAATACACTTCACTGTCATCCAGATTATCTAAACGTGTGTAATTACTTTTTCCGTCTAAATGTACATTAACTCCATAAAGATCACTCTTATAAAATTTTTCTGTTCCCTCGGGATAAATTGCACTATCTTCTTCAAAATTGTTAGCTTCATCTGCAATTTGTTTATTAAGTTCTTTTAATTGCTCCTTAAAATTATCTTCCCTCACATCATTTGTAAAAATAACAGAATCATCTACGTAAAAATAACTTACTCCAGTAAATTTTTTTCTGAAAATCTCAGCAATAGATATCATGTATATATTTCCAAGGAAATATGATTGTGGTAGTCCTTGCGGAATCCCCCTTACAAATTTATCTGATTTTTCCTTAAAAGCCCAACATTCCTTTTCATTTTGTTCTATTTTATCCACATTGTCATAATTGCCAGCCCCCTTTGTTACTTTATAGTATTGTCCTGCTGTTTTTTCATCAAATGTTGTAGTAAGCTTACAAAATAAAAGCTTTTGCAATACTCTTTTCATCATCTTTCTTTCTTCATCATTCAAATATGCAGGAAGATGATTGATAATATAACGGTAAATAATTATCGGGTTAATTGTTGGAAAAAAATTCTCCAAATCCAATGTCACTTCATATTTATATTCTAACGAAGTATGATATTTCATTAACGCATCATTACTGTTCTGATTATATTTTTGATACTGCTGCTTCCATGGTTTAAATAAATATTCTGGCTTCACAGAAACTCTGTTTCCATAAAAGTCAGATGGTATTAACCGGCTTAAATTTGAAAGCCGCAATTTGGGATCTCCTTCCTCTTCTTCAGGTATTTCATAAACAAATAAATGAAGCATCGATACGATTGCTATCTGAGTAATTAAACCGGTACTATGAAGTGGTCTAAATTCCAATTCTCCATTTTCAGATAATTTCTTGGGTTTAAAATAAACTTTTGCTTCAATATATTTATCCTTATCAAATAACTCTATAATTTGTTCTCTTACTCGTGTAATCACTCCATTAATAAGTCTTGCATCAAATTTGTCCTGTAACCGATGATATAAGATACGATCTTCTGTATTTAAGAGATTATATTCAAATACATACGAATTCAAAGAATATATAGAAAGATATATATTTTCATCAGACAATAAAAATCTGCCACATTTAGTTTTTTCAATTTCTTCTTTTGTTATCCTGCTCATTTTTTAGACTCCTCTTTGTCTTTTGATGAATGCTTTTCTAAAAACGCTTTTAAATCCTCATGCACTTTTTTTAAGCTTTCATCTCCAAAAATAATCATCTCATTTCTTCGAAAAGTATAACGTTTTAAATTATATAAAATGCTACATTCTATCATCATTTCTTTTTCACAGATATAATCCACACCACTTAAAGTGGATTTCTTAATCTTTCCCTTTTCATCTACTGTCATCATCCAATATCTGTCAATTTTCAAAGTGACATTATAATATTTTTCTGCTACATCAAATAATTTTTCTACAATTTTATATTTCTTATTAAACGCACATAAAAAATTCCAGAAATCATCCTTGAATTGTGGTAAGAATGTTGCATTATACACATAATCTTGATTCACATGGCTCAAATATAATGAAAAACATTTAATTTCCTCTTCAAACAACTCCCGCATTTCCTCTTTAGAAGACAATTTATCATATAATTTGCAAAACGTTTCCCATCTCTCTTTATCATCATTATTATTCATAGCTAGTCTCCAAATTAAAATATTTTATTTTTCCCGTTCTCCATACCACATATCAGAATATATAAGTTTTAAATAACTGTGTAAATTATTTTTCCACTCCACATATTCATGATAATCTTCTTTCCACATATTATTATTCATATGTTCTAAACATAAAACCGCCTTATCTTTTTCATCCAGTATCTTATTTAATAATTCTTCTCTGGAAGACGTTATGGCATTTCGATAATCTGGAAACTCCTCCATCTTCAGCAGATACTTACCCACAGGTGGTTGTCCGTACATATCCCTGATATGGTTATCCTTTGTTGTTAACTCTATTTCGCTTACATTTAAAGAAAGGAATGGTGGAAATAAAACTTCTTTTTCATCATAGTTGCAATACTCTTGCATTGTTATAACCTGTTGGTAATCCACATATGGGGTATTTTCTAAACTTTCTATCTCCAAAAGTATTATATTGTTTTTACTAGCAAACTCATCATCATATTCCCCATTAGTACAAGACACAAACGATTCTGTATGACCCTTAAGGTACGCCATTAATGATGCTTTTCGATCTACTCTTTTGACTTTCGAAACCGACAACTGGTTTCCTTTTTTTCGACACATTACTGCGAAAATTCCTCTGTATATCTCAAGAGTATTTTCAATTAATTCTATAAAGACTGGATTTAGCTTACGCTTCTCTTTATATATCCTCTCTTTTTCATTTTCAATTCCATCAAACAACAAGGCATTTAATGTACGATACGCATCTCTATCTCCCCATAACACATCTTCTTTATTTTTTGGATTTACCAGATTATTCGTAATTACATATTCCCCTTCTTTATTTTTTTGGTGAATATCCCCACCATAAAATCTAAGCATATCAATATCTTTTCTTTTTTCCATATTATTTAGATCTCCTTTTTGTAAACATATCTTTTGTACTTCCAAACTAATCAATCTTTTTCTATACTGCTTTGATAAAATTTATATCTAACCATATAGATATACCTTACGTATATAAATACACATAACAGTCAAAAAGCTGTCGCTTTTTCTCACTTTTTCTACTATTTTTCTAGAAAATTCACTATATCAAAAGCTGACCTTTCCCGTCAGCTTTAATCTTCTCCACCCTGCCTTTAAATCTTCTCATACCTCCGCCGATAATACTCCAAACTCCGATACCCAAGCACATCCCCCATCTGCTCGCCAAACGCCATATTCCCAACAACTTCTCCAATTTCATTCCTCAACGCCAGCGCATATCCATCCTTCTCCACAAAGAATCCTTTCCCTGACGCCTTCAGGAATCGGATCGGCATCCTTTTCGCCTTACTCAAATGCTGCTTATCCGTCACTTTCTTATAATCCTCATAAGTATTCACATTCGGGAAATCCTTCCACTTCGTCCCGGTATCAAAGAATTCCTTCCAACTCTCCAACACCTCTTCATCCGTAACCGCAAGCCGGATATTTCCCTGATTGTAAAAGCTGTAAAGGATCGGCATCGTATATACTTTCTGCATCTCCGTAGTTTCGATGGTCTGAATGAATTCTCGTCCGATTCCCGCATATAACTTCTGCTCATCCTCTGATAATTCACCAAGTTCATACAGGAAATCAAGATAATGCTGGAATGGATTTTCTTTCGCATGGCTGCCGCTGACACAAATCCGGTAAATCTCATCATCCATATAAGTGAATAAATCCATTCTGCTCGGCCGCTTTCCGTCCAGCAGTTCTTTTACACGATAATATTCCTGCCGGATCTGCATTTTCAACGTTAATTTCTTCTTATCCATTTCCTTGAACAGATCGATCAGACGCATGTCAAAATCAACGATGCAGTCGTCCGGATATTCCAGATCCTGATACTCGCAGGATCTTTTCTTGCTAAATGACTGCTCTCCGCTTAACAATAGCGGTGCCTTCCCCGCCTTCTCATAATTTCCGATGAAATCCAATACGTTCAGATATTCTTTTCCTTTATATAGACGAAGTCCTCGTCCCAACTGCTGCAGGAATACGACCGGGGATTCCGTCGGACGCAGGAACATTACCATGTCCAGCGAAGCGATATCCACACCTTCATTGAACATATCCACAGAGAAGATCACCCTTATCTCTCCGTTCTTCAATTTGCGGATAGCTTCGTTACGCTCCTCGGCATATGCTCCATTTTCACCGCTGTATACTGCTGCGGATGCGATTCCTCTCTGACAGAATTCTTTCGCCATGTCTTCTGCATGCTGTCTGGAACAGCAGAATCCGATTGCACGCAAAGAACGATATTTTCGATAATATTTGTAAATCAGATCATATCTTCTCTCATTTCCGATATAAGCCTGATTCAGCTCCTGCTCATCATAGCGTCCCTTCACAATCCGCAGTCCGGAATAATCCGTCTCATCATACACGCCGTAATAGTGAAATGGTACAAGCATTCCTTTGTTGATCGCTTCTTTTAAGGAAATCTGATATGGCACGTTATAATCACAGATTTCGTAGATATTTTTTCCGTCCATTCTTTCCGGTGTTGCTGTTAATCCCAGTAAAAATTGCGGCTGAAAATATTCTACGATTCTCCGGTATTGATCTGTAACCGCATGATGGAATTCATCAATGATCACATATTCAAAATAATCTGCCGGAAAATATGTCTCATTCAAATATTCCGTTCTTCCGAGTGTCGCTACCGATGCGAAGATAACGGATTTATCCCTATCCTTTTCTTTTCCGTCAAAGAATCCATAATCCGCCGAGTTCCGCACATTTTTGAAAGAAACCACCGCCTGCTTAAGGATTTCTTCTCTGTGTGCAACGAATAACACCCGTTTATATTTTGCCGAATCAAATGCAGCAAGGTATGTCTTTCCGATTCCGGTGGCCGCATATACAAGTCCTTTCGCCGCACCTTCCATGCGGCTTTCCTGTAACGCATATAGTGCCTCTATCTGTGCTCCCCGCGGACGGTACAACATTCGGACATTTTCAGCATTCCTGTCCTCTCCATCTTCTGTAGCGTCATATTTCGCCAGATCCTTGGACACCGCCGGCTTCTTCCATGCCTTGGAATATCGTTTTAATTCTTCATCATCTATAATGATCGAATGGTTCAGAAACAGATCTTCAAATGTAGCATAGAACAATTCATAATTCTTTTTGTCCAGTGTATCACTGAATCTGTAATTCCATTCGATTCCTGAAGTTAACGCACTTTTGGAAATGTTCGATGATCCGATGTATATTTCATTCGAAGATTCATAATGAAAGATATAAGATTTTGGATGAAATGAGCGTGATGTTTCATTATACAGGCGCAGATCCACACGGTCACCGAGCTCGCTCTTGATCAGATATAAAGCCGACGGCTGTGTGATCCCCAGATAATTTCCTGTCAGGATACGGATCTTCACGCCCCGGTCCAACGCCCGCTTCATATCATTTAAGAGCATCCGCACACCTGACTCCATCAGAAATGAGACGATGATATCAATCTGCTTCGTCCTCTCTGACTCGTCAGATTTAACAGCTTATTTCGAATCTCATTCGCATCATGAACGGACACACACCTTGCCTGTTGCACCGAATCTAACATCAGCTTAATTTCCCAGTCTTCCAGCAAATGTTTCTCCATATACCATCCTTTATGTGAATTTTCTGCCTGCTTAATCGGATAACCGCAGCTTTGCAACAAACGCACATCGTCATAAATGGATGTACGGTGTACATTTTCCATTCCGTATTCTTCTTCCAGTTTCTGGCTTACTTGCACAGCATTCATCGGTGTTTTTTCATCAGTAGTCTGAAAAAGTTGAAAGACTCGGATTAATTTTTCTTTATGAGGTGTGGACATAGGGGTGCTCCTTACATTATGTTTTGAATTGAAATGATATATTAATTATACTGTACTGAGTTAAGCTTCACAACTTTCATCTTTTTGATTTTTATAGTTGACTTTTGTTAACAAGCAGGTTAATATTATATATAAGAAATGGGTTTGTTACCGTACGGCTATTGCCTAAGCGGGGTGCTCGTTTCTTGAGTGTGTAAATAATTCTGTGTAAACTAAATACGTGATATGTATCCTCTTGGATTG
>OIYH01002151.1_pt1 | contig 10485 bp, 9 predicted proteins | sample 1587911 | NCBI WGS metagenome assembly OIYH01 (sample SAMN03283252) | human gut metagenome | biome: human-associated habitat; material: feces | host: Homo sapiens | place: USA | collected 2013
GATGCTTTGTTTTCTCAGGCGGCAGCCCCAGCTGCACGGCGCAGGATGTCTGCTGTTTTCCGGTCTGCTTCTGCCGGTCATGTAAAAAATTTTCACAGAACAGCCCGTTCCAACGCTCTGCGACCGGCTGTCCCACAAATTATAAGAAGAAGGTTCTGCTAAATTGAAAGATCTGTTCATTTTGTTCCGCACTGCAAATCAGACCTATTCTGTCCTGCGGCGCTCTGTCTTTTCCCTGATGCACCGCGCCGAAGCTGCACTTTTCTCCATTCTCATCCTCTGCAAGCTTGCCACGAACCTGTTGTTCGTTTCCCTGATGCAGCAGGTCTGGTCCCTGACGCTGCGGTTCGCTCCCATGCACTATTTGAGCAACAGCAATGCTTCGGATATTTTTACCTCCCCTGCTATTATCGGCTGCATCGTTCTCATCGCCGTTCTGACGGCCTTCTGGTCGCTGTTTGAATGTTCCGTCCTGCTGCATGGACTGGACCTTGCCCGCAAGGGCGAGAGCATCCGCCTGCCTGCACTGCTGTGCACCTCCCTGCTGGACGCCTGTCATGCCTTTCTACCGCAGAACTGGCTCATTCTGGTCTACAGCGCCACGCTGATCCCTTTCACCAATTTTTTCCTTGCTGTGAATTATATCACTCAGCTTGCAGTACCGGAATATATCATGGGCGTCATTCGTGCCAACAGCCGGTATCACCTGCTTTATCTGGCCCTCTGCGCCGCACTTCTGGTTCTCCTGATCAGCTGGGTCCTGGTGCTGCCGCTGTTCCTTCTGGAGCACAAAAGCCTGTGGCAATCGGTTCGTGAAAGCGTCGGCTATGTCCGCACGCGCATTCTCCGCACATTTCTTCTGCTGCTGCGGTGGAATATTTCGGCCCTGCTGCGTTCTCTGCTGCTGACTGCCGCCATCGCGCTGCCGCTGTACGGCATTATCATCGGCATCGGGATGCAGAGCACGCAGGCCATGTTTGCACTGTCCCGTGCCGCGCTGACCATCGAGCTTCCCTTCTTCCAGTTTCTCATCGACTGCACCATCACCCTTGCACAGTGCACCGTTATTGCCGCGCTCTATGACCGCCTGCGGGGTAGCTTATCGTTTGAAGCGGAGGCAGACCCGGACCGCAGACCCTGCCGCTCCAATGGCAGGCCACTTCTGACCGCCGCCATTGCCGGTGCCACTTTGCTCACCTTCGTGCTTGCCGCCTGCTACTTTGTTCTGCCGGAGGACGATGCACTGCGCTCAATGCTGGGCGGCACTGTGCCGATTGTCACGGCACACCGCGGCTATTCCGCCGCCGCACCGGAAAACACCCTGCCCGCCTTCCAGCTTGCCATTGACCACGGCTGTGAGCGCGCTGAGCTGGACGTTCAGATGACAAAGGACGGTATTGTGATGGTGACGCACGACGCCAACCTGCGCCGCTGTGCCGGCCGGAACGAAAACATTTATGACCTGACTTATGATGAAGTGCGGAGACTGGACGCCGGGCGCTGGTTCGGCCAGAAGTACACCGGCACCCGGGTCCCCACGCTGGAAGAAGTTCTGGATCAGTGCAAAGGCAGGATCCAGCTGAACATCGAGATAAAGCCCAATGCGGCCACACCTGAGCTGGAGGCAGAGACCGTCCGGATCATCTATGAAAAGGGCTTTGAGCATGACTGCGTGATCACCTCGCAAAGCTACGATACCCTTTGCAAGGTCAAGGAGCTTGCCCCGGAGATCCAGACCGGCTATATCCTTGCTTTGGGCGTAGGCAGCTATTATGACCTGCCCGCCGCAGACTTTTTCAGCGTGGAGTCCACCTTCATCACCCCCGGCATGGTCCAGCAGATCCACCTGCGCGGCAAAACCATCTCTGCATGGACGGTCAACCGTCAGGAAGACGCCAGCGATCTGCTGAGCCTTGGCGTAGACGACATTATCACGGACAAACCCGAAATGGTCCAGCAGCTGATGAATGCCGATGCCGATCTGGACAGCGATCTGCTCTTCATCCGCGACACGATCCGCAGCCTGATCGGATGGTTCGACGCTGGGGACGAGCCCACGCCGGAGGAAGAGGTGATCGAGGAAGCGATCGAAGACCCCGAAGAGCTGCTGGATGCGGCATGATCCGTCAAAGAAAAACAGAATGCAGCTTTTCTGCAGTTATGTTATACTTGATGCAGTGAATCACAGATCCTCCGGATGGTGAGAAGGAGCAAAAACGATGCGGAAAACAGACTTGAACGCGATCTATATTTCGGAGCGGGTGCAGGAGACCCTGCGTCCTGTTTCGGTCAGCGCACTGACGGCGGTGGTGGCTCCTATGGGCTACGGCAAGACCACGGCGGTCAACTGGTTTTTGAACCAGCGCAGGCAGACGGAAGCGGCCGTCATCCTGCGGGTGAATATCTATTCCGACAATCACTTCATCTTCTGGAAAAGTGTTCAGAACGCCTTTGCGGCAGCAGGGCTGACAGCACTGGCGGGCTGCGAATACCCCGAAGATGCCAGCAGCGCCGCCCAGTTGATGGATGACCTGTGCGCTGTGCTGGCAGGAGACACGCCCTGCTACCTGTTTCTGGATGATTTTCACCTGTTAAAGGACGAAAAAGCGGCAAAGTTCCTGTGCGGGCTGGCAAACCGCCTGCCGGCGAACATCCACCTGATCGTGGCAAGCCGGAACAACTTCCTGCCCAAGGAAGAGATCCTCCGGCTGGGGCACCGCCTGCACCGTATTGGCAGGGAGCAGCTGCGACTCAACCATACCGAGCTTGCCCACTACGCCCACCGCTGCGGTATGGACCTGACCGAGGCAGAGGTGGAAAGCCTTCTGCGCTCCTGTGAGGGGTGGTTTTCTGCCATATACCTGAATCTGCACTCCTTAGCCGAGCGGGGAATCCTGCTGAGCGAGGATGCCGATATCTACTCCATGTTCACGGCGGCGATGCTGGAAAACCTGCCGTCCCAAAAGCGGGAGTTCCTTGCCATAATGGGGCTTGCGGATGAGTTCACGGTGGAAATGGCACGGGTCGTGACCGAAATGCCGGACGCAGAGGAACTCCTGCTGACCCTGACCGAGCAGAACGCCTTTGTGACCCGACTGCCGGACGGAAAGACCTTCCGGTTCCATCACATGCTCAAGGAGTGTGCCGTGCGGCTGTTTGCCCGGCTGACGCCGGAAAAGCAGGATGCCTGCCGGGAACGGTACGGGGCGTGGTATGAGGCAAAGCAGCAGTATCTCCATGCCCTGACCGCCTACGAGGCGTGCAAGGACTACGATGCAGCGCTGCAGGTCATCGAACGGGATGCCGGGATCCTGCTGTCTTCCCTTGACCCGGCAGAGCTGCTGGAACGGCTGGGGCGCTGCCCGGTGGAAACGCTCAAGCGGCACCCCTTTGCCATTCTGGTGCTGATGCGCTGTATGTTCAACTGGCGGCAGATCCCCAAAATGATGGAGCTGAAGCAGCTTCTGCTGACCACGGTGGCAGAGCATCCGGAGTGGTCTCAGGAAGAAAAAGGCAGCCTTCTGGGAGAGTGCGACCTGATCCTGAGCTTTCTCATGTACAACGACATCTCTGCCATGAGCCGCCTGCACCGCAGCGCCAGTGCGCAGATGTCCCACCCGGCTATCAGCATCCAGAACAGCGGTGGGTGGACCTTCGGTTCTCCCTCGGTGCTGATGATGTTCCACCGTCAGCCCGGTCAGCTGGACCGGGAGCTGGCGGAGATGGATGAATGTATGCCCCACTATTATAAGATCACCAATGGGCACGGCATGGGAGCGGAGACCATCATGCGGGCAGAAGCAGATCTGCAGCAGGGGCGGTTCGACGATGCGCAGATCCTGTTGGAGCGTGCCTATGCACAGATCGAGGGCAACGGTCAGACAAACATGACCCTCTGCTGTGATTTTCTGGCGTGGCGGCTGTCACTCTGCGGGCCCTACACGCCCCGGGTCCCGCTGGAAGTACGGCGGGAAGAGATGCTCCGGCAGCACAATATGTCATGGCGCAATCTGTTCAACGCCATCTGCGCCTATTACTACGCCCTGCGGGGGCAGACAGGCAGCATCCCGGAGGTGTACGCCGCCCACCGCATGAATACCGTAAACACCCTCGCTCCCGGCAAACCCATGATCGGGCTGATCGAAAATCAGGTGTATCTGGCACAGGGAGAATGGGCCCGGGTGCTGGGCCGCAGCCCGGGCCTGCTGACCCTGTGCGAAGCCCTTCACTATGACCTTGTGGCCCTGCATCTGCGGATCCAGATGGCGGCAGCCTATGCCCGGCTGGGCCGGCAGGACGAAGGTCTCAGCCTGCTCCAGCAGGCTCTGGCGCAGGCCGCCCCGGACGGCTTTATCATGCCCTTTGCAGAAAATTTCCGGGATCTGAAACCTCTGCTGGAAGCAGCGCAGGAAGGGCCCCATTCCGATGCTGTCCGGCGCATCCTTGCTCTGGGCGCAGCGCAGGAGGAACGCTGCCGGGCATTGAACCACAGCGAAGCCCTGCCCGAAGCTGCCGCCCGGCTGACAGAGCGGGAGCTTACACTGGCAAGGCTCATTGCAGACCGCTGCACCAACAAAGAGATCGCCGCCAAGATGTTCCTTTCGGAAGGAACGGTGAAGCAGTATACAAACCAGCTTTATTCCAAGCTGGGCATTGGCGGCGGGGTGCGCACGAAGCGTGCCCAGCTGGCAGAATTGTTCGCCAAAAAATACTAACCTCAGGTTAATAGCTTTTTTCACCGGCCCGTTGTACTCTTTTATTAGAGGAATAACAGGCCGGTTTTTCTGCGCCCGGATGCAGACTGAAAAAAGCAGCGCACAGGGCAGCGGAACGGCGGAAGGAGGATGTTTTTATGACAAATGAACTCCGGCACACCCCAAAGCTGCGGCTGCTCAGTGCTTTTCTGGCAGCGGCCATGACTCTGACCACGCTGCCTGCGGCTGCATTCGCGGCGGACGTGACAGATTATGAACTTGCTGTGAATGGAAAGAGGGTGACCTCGGCCAACGCAACGAATATTCTGGACGATGGTAAGGCAAGTTATGATGCTGACACCCGGACGCTGACCCTGAGTGGAGACATCTCAGCCACAGACAATGCAGTCAACCCATTCGGGGAGCAGATAACTGTTGACGGAAACAGTACACTTACACTGACCGATGGGCAGAAAGAATTGTACGCCGGGCTTTGTGGTACAAAGACGATCAATGTAGCGGCAGGTGCTGATATCACATTGGACGCATTTGGATATGGCATTTCCTATGCGGGTGCAGATATTTCCGGAAATGTAACGATCCGCAATGTGGATTTCGGTGTCACAAGTGGTGGTGCCACGGTCGAGAGCGGCGGCAAGCTGATCATTCAGAATGCTGAAAATGCAGTTTCCGGCGGCGGTGCAAAAGTTCATGGCACGCTGGAAATTGACAAGGCCGAAAAAGCTGTTGATGCTGGCGGTGTCACGGTCTATGAGGGCGGTGTGGTGACCGTTACCGGAGCAACCAGCGGCCTGAACGGTGGGTCCACCGTGGACGGCGGCAGCCTTTCGGTGAGCGCCGAAACCTGCATCGACAACGGTGCCGTGACCTTCACCAGCGGCACCCTGAAGCTGGATTCCACCAGCGGCAATTTCATCAAGCTGGGCGAAAGCAACCTGACTATGAACGCGCCCAACTTCTGGTACCGCACGGCGAAGGGCGGCACATGGACGAAGGTGACGGGCAGCAGCTGGACGCGGCCTGACGATGCGGTTTATTTTGAGATCACCACAAGCGACCCCGCTGTCACGCACTACGCCGTTACCTTCAACCTCAACGGCGGCACTTCCTGGGGCACGAATGACAGCTGGATCAGTCAAAGCGGCGGCAAGTGGAATGACAGCCACGATCAAGTGAGCTTTCCCACACAGACTGGAAGCAGCGGCGAAGGTCTGTCGATCAATGTAGGAACCGGCATGGGCCCGAAGCGGGAAGGCTATGATTTCGTTGGCTGGTACACTGCAGCTGTCGGCGGTGAGCCGGTGGAAGAACAGACCTATTTTGAAAGTGAGCAGCAACTGGAACGGATCACCGAGAATATCACCCTCTATGTCCACTGGCAGTGGAACGGCGAGGGTCCTGAGCCTGACCCTGTCCCTGTCCCGGACGAAACGGTGGTCGACGGCGGAGACGGCTCCGGGTTCGGCGCAGTGCTGGCCGTGGCAGGCGGCGCTGCTGTGGTGGGTGCTGCAGGCTTCGGTATCTACGAACTGGCCACCCGCGCCATCCTGAAAGACCTGCTGCCTGAGGGCACGGTGATCCCCGCGACCCGCGGTGATCTGGCCCTGCTGCTGTGGCAGAACGCCGGAAGGCCGGAACCCGCTGCACTGCCCGCCTTTGCGGACACGGCAGATGCTGAGACTGCAAAGGCCGCCCAGTGGTGCACCGAACAGGGCCTGCTGACGGCTGAGGACGGCGCGTTCCACCCGGAACAGAAGGTCACGAAGTACCGCGTGATCCGGGTCTGGAAACAGGCTGCGGCACCGCAGCAGTGATGGAACAGCTGCAGATCTGCACCGGAAAACTCAGGACGGATGTGAAGAGAACCTGCTGATAGATCCCGGCAAAAGCGGAACCCGCTCCCCACAGAGCAGAAGGAAGGTTCTTTTTGCCGCAGCGGAAACGGCTTGGGTCAAATGCTTTTCCGTTTTTTAAACAGCGAGGCCCATGTCCGGCACCCCTGCGATGCGGACATGGGCCTTTTTTCTCAGCTGCTTCACTGCCGGCAAAACACTTTGCAGATCAAAACAGGAAAGGAGAAAAACAAGATGAAATGGAAAAAAGCAGCGGCTGTTCTGAGCCTTCTGCTGGCGCTGAGCATCAGCCTTTCTGCCTGTGGAGGAGGCGCGGCAGAGCCCTCCCCCAGCTCAGAATCGGAGGAAGCCCCGTATTCTGAGGAGACCTCGGGTACGACCTCTGCGGCCGAGCTGAGCGACGAGCAGCGGGAAGCACTGGACGACTGGATCTGGTACGAGCGGGGGGACTACACCTCGGAAAACTGGTACCACATTGCGTCCGACGGCACGGTGGAGATGCACACCGAGTACGACTCCACCGAGGACACCTACACCGCCTACCCCATGCTGGGATGCTCCTACAACTTTGAGGGCTTTGACGTCGGCCCGGACGATGTGCCTTTCCTGAGCCTTCATATGGAGGAGAATGTCTTCAACAGCGTGGAGATCATCGAGGATGGCAGAGCGTTCCTGATCGGAAATGCAAGCTCCTTTGAAAGCTACTACATCCGCTCCGACTACACCGATGACGAGGACCTGCACAACGCCTGTGTGCTGATGTACCGGCAGTGGCGGATGGACGAAGAGCACCTGTACCTCAACTTCTACCCCAACCATGGCTTCATCCTGTATGGCCAGAAGGATCTGGGGGACGGCGTTTACGGCTTTGATGCCGACAGCGTGTATACCGGTCAGTGGATGGTGGACGGCGATACCGTAAGCCTTTTCTGGGACGACGGAACCGAGGACACTGCTGTGCTGATCCCGAATGAGCATCCGGGCGATGTGGGAGAAGACGTAAGCACCCTGAGCCTGAACGGCACCGACCTGCTCTTCAACAACAGGTGGTGAACGATGAAAAAACAAATCGGCGTTCTGCTGGCGGCATTTCTGATCCTGCTGGGGTGGGCCGTCCTCCCGGCTCCGGCAATGCCGTCGGATGATCCACCGGAGGAAGACATTGCCGGAAGCGACTGGCGCACATGGGGCATCATCGATGACTCCGGCACGTTGGTGCAGGACGGGGAGACCATCCCCTTCTGCGCCTGCGTCCACACCGGGAACACGACCCTCTACCATGACACCGAAAGTCAGATGCTGCTGGCAGAGCTGGACTACCCTGCCCCTGTGGAGAATGCGGAACAGCGCTACCTCGGCATGGAGACCGCAGACCGGAACGGCGACGGCAGCAGCGATGTCCTGCTCCGCTTTTCGCAGGAAGATGGAACGCTGGAACTGTTGTTCTGCTGGGACCCGGAGACCGGGGCCTTTCGATCCGTTCCGGCATGACCGGAGCAAAAACCATTTATTAAAAAAGGAGGCAATTCTATGAAAAGCACGATGAAACGCACGCTGGGGCTGTTTGCAGCTGCACTGCTGACCATGTCGCTGGCACTCAGCGTCTATGCATCCGGTCACGACCTGACCTTTACCGACAAAGGCAACCGGATGCATGTCAAGGACAAGACCGTTCATGTGCAGACCTACTACCCCTATGAGTACTATGTGCTGGATGTTCTGGAGGATGCCCTTGTGGTGGCAAACCCCGAATGGGACGACTGCGGTTTTGCGGTCTGCCGCAGGATCACCAATGAATATCTGGACTATACCGGCTCTGATGACGACTTTGTTCTGGACTATGCAGAGGAATATCTGGAGTATGATTTCCAGCAGCTGTACGGTGGTCAGTGGCCCGATACCTCGTGGGAGGTAGTGGACGAGAGCAACGCTTCCAACCGCATCGCCACCATGCGGGGCTACATCTGGAACGATGAGATGGATGCCTACATGTGGACCGTGATCTACTGGGACACCAGCTACAACAACGCCATGGCAAAGACCTTCTTTGTCCCGGAGTACAACGGCTACGATAAGGCTGACAAGATGGGCAAGAAGGTGAGCAGCACCGTCGGGTGCTGATGGGAGTGATGCAGTATGAGGACACGGAACCGTGCCCCGCAGGAAAAAATGCCGGATGAAGAGCTTTCCCGCCGCATCCTGTTTTACGGGCATCTGGCAAACCTCTGCGCCTACGGCTGCATTGCAGGTGCCGTGCTGGGCGTTCTGGCCGGCATCCTGCTTCAAAGCTTCACGGCGGGCTGCACCATCGTGATGCTTGTGATCGTAGCAGCAGTATTTTTGATCCAGCTGATCCATGCCATGCAAAGTTCCCTGATCCTCGGACAGCTGGGGGATGGTTTTATGGCCGCACTGCACAAGGCCTTTGGCCCGCAGCCGGAGCACAAGCAGTGGCCCATGAGCGATGAACTGGCGCGGCGTTCCGGGCTTTTCCCGGAGGAATGGGAATCGGCCAGTGCCCACGGCAGCTACGAGGGCAGCTATCAGGGCATTCCCTTTGCCATGCACAATGCTTCCCTCATCCACGTCTGGGAGGTGCGCGACCCCATGCCCGACGACCCGCACAACACCCGCACCTGCTCCAAAACGATCTTCAAGGGGTTGTTTCTGGTGTGCCGGATGCGCAGGCCGATGGCTCCGGAGCCCTTTGCCCTGCCCGGCGAGTTTGATCTGGCACCGGAAAGCTGGAAGCAGCAGCTGCAGAGGGCCGTGGACGCCCGGACACTGCGGATGAGCTTCCGGGGAGATCTGATGTTTGCCGCCTTTGACACCGACCGGAAGATCATGGCAGTTTCCAAGGACATCGACCCGAAGATCATTGATGAATACCGCCGCAGTTTTCAGGACTCGGTTGACATGATGAAGGATCTGATGGAAGCCGTGGCGCAGAATACGAAGCTTTTCTGAAACAGGAGGAACCAAAATGAAACGTATCGCACTTTTACTTGCCGCCTTGCTGATGTTTTCCCTGACCGGATGCGGCAGTTCCGAGGCCGCGGGCGAGGCTTCGGACTCCGACAAGGCCGGGGCTTACGAGGTCATCCCGCCGGAGGATGGCCGGGGCGACCTGATCCCCGCCTCTTCGGACATGGTGAGCATCCCGGTGCTGGTGGGCGGCGGTCTCCCCTTCACCAGCATGGAAAATCTGATGAACGAGAACTATGAGGATGGCACCTACACCTACGAGGACATGACGCAGGACGGCTCTGTACTGGTGGTGGATATGGCGTTCCAGTCGCTGCGCACCAACGAGACGGCGGAGGAATACGCAGAATATGCCGCCCAGTTTGCCGCTCTGGATACCGGCGAAGGGGAACCCCGCGATGTTACCTGCTTTCAGGATGAGGACTACACCCAGAATCTTTCCTACCCGGTTTACATCGTCTGGTACACCACCGGCTCGGGGGAGGACCAGCGGGAGTGGATGGTCTACACGGTGGACACCGACGACTACACCTACCTTTATGCCTTCGGCACCATTGCCGATGAAGCGGACGACATGCAGGATGTGTTCTACAACATCTGCGATCATCTTGAACTGGTGGATTGAGGTTTAAGGATATGACGCTGGAACAATCGGTTCTGCTGCTTGCACTGGCTCTGGCCGGGGCCTATGCGCTGTCCCGGCTTTTGCCGCAGAAGCCCCGGCTGCGCCGGGGACTACAGGCCCTGTGCATCGTGATGGCAGTGCTCAGCGCGGCGTATGCCCTGCTGACACTGCTGTTCGTCTGGACAGCAGGACAGAAACTTTGAAGATCGGGAGAAAACGACCATGAAAAACAAAACTCATCTGCTGCCCCTTGCCAGCCTTCTGCTGGCAGGCGGCATCCTCTGTACCGGCTGCGGCGGCGATGCCC
>OIYH01002161.1_pt1 | contig 10457 bp, 9 predicted proteins | sample 1587911 | NCBI WGS metagenome assembly OIYH01 (sample SAMN03283252) | human gut metagenome | biome: human-associated habitat; material: feces | host: Homo sapiens | place: USA | collected 2013
GCCCCCGTTATCGAAAACTTACTTGCCCAGGGCGGCCTTCAGGGCCTCCACACGGTCGGTCTTTTCCCAGGAAACACCCAGGTCCTCACGGCCCATGTGGCCATAGGCCGCCAGCTGGCGGTAAATGGGCTTCCGCAGGTCCAGATCGCGGATGATGGCGGTGGGGCGCAGGTCAAAGACCTTCTCCACAGCGGCCTCCAGCTCGCTGTCGGCCACCACGCCGGTGCCGAACGTCTCCACCAGCACGCTGACGGGACGCGCTACGCCGATGGCGTAGGCCAGCTGCACCTGGCACTTGTCGGCAAGACCGGCAGCCACCACGTTCTTGGCCACCCAGCGGGCGGCGTAGGCCGCGCTGCGGTCCACCTTGGTGGGATCCTTGCCGGAGAAGGCGCCGCCGCCGTGGGGCGCGCTGCCGCCGTAGGTGTCCACGATGATCTTGCGCCCGGTCAGGCCGGTATCGGCGGCGGGGCCGCCGCTGACAAAGCGTCCGGTGGGGTTCACATAGATCTTCGTCTCGCCGTCCAGCAGCTCGGCAGGAACAGTGGGCTTGATGACCAGCTCGATCATATCCTTGCGGATCTGCTCCAGCGTCACGTCAGGGCTGTGCTGGGTGGACAGCACCACGGTATCCACGCGGACGGGCTTGCCGTTCTCGTCGTACTCCACGGTGATCTGGGTCTTGCCATCGGGACGCAGATAGTCCACCAGACCCTGCTTGCGCACGTCGGTCAAGCGCTTGGCCATCTTGTGGGCGATGGAGATCGCCAGAGGCATCAGCTCCGGTGTCTCGTTGCAGGCGTAGCCGAACATCATGCCCTGGTCGCCGGCACCGTTGTCCAGCTCGCTCTTGCCGGAGGCCTTGGCCTCATAGCTCTTGTCCACGCCCAAAGCGATATCGCCGGACTGCTCATCGATGTTGGTGATGACGGCGCAGGTGTTGCCGTCAAAGCCGCACTCGGAGGAGTTATAGCCGATGTCCAGCACCACCTGGCGGGCGATCTTGGGGATATCCACATAGCAGTTGGTGGTGATCTCACCCATGATGTGGATCAGACCGGTGGAGGCGCAGGTCTCGCAGGCCACGCGGCCATTGGGGTCCTTCTCGAAGATCGCGTCCAGCACCGCGTCGCTGATCTGGTCGCAGACCTTGTCGGGATGCCCTTCGGTAACGGACTCAGAGGTAAACAGATGTCTTGCCATGATTTTTTCTCCTTTCATCTCGCGGATGGTCATTGAAAAAAGCGCTCTGCCGAACCGACAGAGCGCTGTGCTTCTTTGCTCATCCTCATCTTTCGATTCGTTCGCCGGATTTGGCACCTTGAAAAAACAGGTTGCCGTGGCTTCATCGGGCCGGTCCCTCCGCCACTCTTGATAAGGTATTTACTTGTACAGCATATTGTAACAGTTTTTTTAGCATTGTCAATAGCATTTCCATGATTTTTGCAAATAATTCAACTGTACGGAAACTTTGCCATTGTTCAAAAAAATGACATGACTTTTCCGCCGTTATGGGTTATACTGAACACAATTTGTACACAGGAGGACACTCCCCTTGAAAAAACTCTATGACGGGGTGCAGCGCTTCTGCGCCGCCCATCCCCGGTTCGGCATTCCCAACCTCATGCGCGTTATCGTCATCGGCAATGTGGCGGTCTATGTGCTCATGCTGCTGACCCAGGCCAACGACGCCAACGCCCTGAGCTTTCTGACCTTCAATCTCAATGCCCTGCTCCACGGTGAGGTGTGGCGGCTGGTGACCTTTGTGTTCGTGCCCGCCTACTCCAGTCCCTTTGCCCTGCTGATCAGTCTCTACTTCTATTACTGGATCGGCTCCACGCTGGAGCGCCAGTGGGGCACGGCCAAATTTAATCTGTACTACATCAGCGGCGCGCTGCTGACGGTGCTGGGCGTGGTGCTGGCCAGTCTCATCACCGGCAACCCCTACCTGACCGCAGCGGGCACCGGCTATGTGAACCTGTCCATGTTCTTCGCCTTTGCCTTCCTGTTCCCGGACACCACGGTGCTGCTGTTCTTCATCCTCCCCGTGAAGATGAAGTGGCTGGCGTACCTGGACGGCGCACTGTTCGCCTTCGACATCATCAAGGCCATCGGCGCCCACAACTGGGCCGGTGTAGTGCTGCCCATCGTGGCCCTGCTGAACTTCGCCGTGTTCATCTGGCCGGAGGTCCACTACCTGAAGGAGCGCGCCAAATACCAGAACTCCCGCAAGACCGTCCAGTTCCGTCAGGCCCAACAGCAGCAGGCCAAGCAGGCCCAGCAGCAGGGCTATCGCCACAAGTGCGCCGTCTGCGGCCGCACGGATACCGACTACCCTGATCTGCAATTCCGTTACTGCAGCAAGTGCGTCGGGTACCACTGCTTCTGTCAGGACCACATCTTCAACCACGTGCATTTCACGGAGGAATAACAAAATACAGACGGGCCGCCCGCCGGGCGGCCCTTTTTTTGCACATATCTTAATAAAATCTTACCGTCCTGTAAGTTGACAGTGAAAACGTTTTCGCGTACAATAAGCCTGTAGCAAAAGGGGAAAACTGCCCAAAAATCCGAAACGCAACCGCCGGTTGACACATTTCCAGCCCCGGTTTATAGACCGCAACCGGCAAAACCCGTATGATAGCGCCATCAAAACCAAACGGCGGCACCCGCCGTCATACGGAAGGAGCGCATACCTATGATTTTAGCTAACAAGATCGTGTCCCTGCGGAAAAAGGCAGGCTGGAGCCAGGAGGACCTGGCCGAGAAGCTGGGCGTCACCCGCCAGTCCGTATCCAAATGGGAGGGCGCACAGTCCGTGCCCGATATGGATAAGGTCGTGATGATGAGCCGCCTGTTCGGTGTCTCCACCGACTTCCTGCTGAAGGACGAACTGGAGGAGGAAACGCCCTGCGCCGCGGCCCAGGACGACGACACGCCCCTGCGCCGCGTCACCATGAAGCAGGCCTCCGCCTACCTGGCCCTGCGTAAGGCCGCCGCGCCGAAGATCGCCATAGCCACCGCCCTGTGCATCACCTCCCCGGTCACGCTGATCCTGCTGGCCGGCATGAGCGAGGTGCAGCGCTTCCCTATCAGCGGAAACGCGGCGGCGGGCATCGGATTGTGCGTGATGCTGGTGCTGCTGGCTGTCGCGGTGAGCATTTTCCTGCGCGCCGACGCGGACGTGCGCGACTACCGCTTTTTAGAGGAAGAGCCCTTCGAGACGGAGTACGGCGTCACCGGCATGGTGCGCCAGCGGCAGCGGGAATACAAGGACACCCATACCCGGCTCGTCACCGTGGGCGTTGTGCTGTGTGTGCTGGCCGCCGTACCGCTGTTCGCCGCCATGTGCATAAGCGGCAGCGACCTGCTCTATATCGCCGCTGTCTGCGCGCTGCTGGTGCTGGTGGCCATCGGCTGTCTGGCCCTGGTCACAGCCGGCGTATATCAGGGCGCCATGGAGCGGCTGCTGGAGGAGGGCGACTACGCCCGCGGGCAGAAGAAGCACCGCAGGGTACTGGGTACGGTGTCCACGATCTACTGGCTGGCGGCCACGGCGGTCTTCCTGATATACACCTACGGCCCGTCCGGCAACGGCCAGCCCCAGTACAGCTGGATCATCTGGGCGGTGGCCGGCGTGCTGTACGCCGCCGTTATGGGCATCGTCCGCATCATCAGCCGCAGCCGCGGCTGATGATGCCCCACAATAGAAGCTTAGGAGAGAAATAGGAGGAACTGACCCCATGCTGGACATTCAACATCTGACCAAGACCTACGGCGAGAAGAAGGCCGTGGACGATCTGTCGCTGCACATCGCCCCCGGCGAGATCTACGGCTTCATCGGCCATAACGGCGCCGGCAAGACCACCACGCTGAAATCCGTGGTGGGTATCCTGCAATTTGACCAGGGCGAGATCACCATCGATGGCCGATCCATCAAGGCCGATCCCCTGGGCTGCAAGCGGGAGATGGCCTACATCCCCGATAACCCGGATCTGTACGACTACATGACCGGCATCAAATATCTGAACTTCATCGCCGACGTATTCGGCGTGGACGCCCAGACCCGGCAGGCTCGTATCCGCACCTACGCGGATGCCTTTGAGCTGACGGGCGACCTGGCCCAACCCATTGCCGCCTATTCCCACGGCATGAAGCAGAAGCTGTCCATCATTGCCGCGTGGCTCCACGACCCGAAGGTCATCATCATGGACGAGCCCTTCGTGGGCCTGGACCCCAAAGCCGCCCACCTGCTCAAGGGCATGATGCGTGAGATCTGCGACAACGGCGGCGCCATCTTCTTCTCCACCCATGTGCTGGAGGTAGCGGAAAAGCTCTGCGACAAGGTGGCTATCATCAAGGGCGGCCGGCTCATCCGTTCCGGCACCATGGAGGAGGTCAAGGGCGACGACTCCCTGGAGGAGGTCTTCCTGGAGCTGGAGGCGGAGTAATGGTCAAATTATTGCTGAAAAAACAGCTGTCCGAGATCTTCCGCAGCTACTTCTACGACGCGAAAAAGAACAAACCCCGGTCCAAGGCAAGCACCGTCAGTTTGATCGTGCTGTATGTGCTGCTGATGGTGGGCGTTATCGGCGGTATGTTCACGCTGTTCTCCATAGGTCTGTGCGCTCCCCTGCACGAGGCCGGTCTGGATTGGCTGTACTTCACCCTCTTTGCCCTGGTCGGTGTGCTGATGGGCGTGTTTGGCAGCGTGTTCAACACGTTCTCCGGCCTGTACCAGGCCAAGGACAACGACCTGCTGCTGTCGCTGCCTATCCCCGTGCGTGCCATTCTGGCCTCCCGGCTGCTGGGTGTATACCTGATGGGTCTGATGTTCTCCGGCGTGATCCTGCTGCCCTGCGTCATCGTCTACTGGGCCGTCGGTGTGCTGACCGCCGCCACTGTGCTTGGCGGCATCGCGCTGATTCTGGCCGTCTCCCTGCTGGTGCTGGTGCTCTCCTGTCTGCTGGGTTGGGTGGTAGCCAAGATCCACAGCAAGCTCAAGCGCAAGAACCTCCTTACCACCCTGATCGCGCTGGCGTTCTTTGCCCTGTACTACATGGTGTGCTTCCGTGCCAACGAACTGATCGAGCAGCTCATGCTGCACCTGAATGAGGTGGGTGCAGCCATCCGCGGCAGCGCCTATCCCCTATATCTCATGGGCCGTATGGGCGCTGGCGACTATCTGGCTGTCGTGCTGGTGCTGGCCGTAATGGCGGCGCTGTGCGCGCTCACATACCTGCTGCTCAGCCGCACATTCCTGTCCATTGCCACCGCCAACAACGGCGGCGCCAAGGCCGTTTATAAGGAGACGGCCGTCAGGGCCGCCGGTGTGCCCGCCGCCTTGCTGCGTAAGGAGCTGGGCCGCTTCACCGCCAGTCCCAACTATATGCTCAACTGCGGTCTGGGCACGGTCATGCTGCCCATTCTGGGCGTGCTGCTGCTGGTAAAGAGCAGCGACCTGCTGCCTGTTATATACGAAATGGCCGGTGGCGAGGCCTCCGGTCTTCTGGCGACGATGCTGTGCGCCGCCCTGTGCCTGGTAGGCTCCATGAACGACATGGCCTCCTCCTCCATCTCCCTGGAGGGGAAGAACCTGTGGCTGGCACAGTCCCTGCCGGTGACACCGTGGCAGGTACTGCGTGCAAAGCTGCTGGTACAGGTGCTGGTAACGGGTATCCCCATGGCAGTCACCTCTGTACTGATACTATTGGCCGTCCGCCCCGCCCTGCCGCTGGCCCTCCTGCTGATAGCGCTGCCTCAGGCCTTTGTGTGGCTGTCGGCAGCCTTCGGCCTGACCATGGACCTGAAGCGCCCCAACCTGGTCTGGACCAATGAGATCACCGTCATCAAGCAGCGTCTGACGGTGCTGCTTGCCATGCTGGGCGGCTGGGTGTACGCCGCCCTTGTCGGCGTGCTGTACTACCCGTTCGGTATCGACATGGGTGCAGCGTGGTATCTGCTGGCCTGGACAGTGCTGACCGTCGTGCTGACGCTGGTGCTGCTGCGCTGGCTCCACCGCACCGGCAGCCGCCTGTTCGCCGCCCTGTAATTGTGTCAGAAACGTAAATTCTGCCCCGTTCCGGCCTCCGGAACGGGGTTTTCCCGCAGTTTTTGTGGATTTGCTTATAGACACTTCGGGCAAAATGTGGTAGGGTAATTCATCAAAGAAAAAAAGCTATGCAGAACAAGGAGGCCTTACCATGAACGAGGTCAAATCCCCCAAGAAACCTCTGATCTACTACTACATGATCGTGGTACTGCTGGTGCTGCTGTTCAACCTGCTGGCCATGCCCTGGCTGGCGGAGCACCAGATCAAGGAGGTGGACTACAACACCTTCGTCTCCATGACCGAGAAGAATGAGATCGGCCAGGTAGAGATCCAGCAGCAGAGCAACCGCATCCTCTTTACCTCCACCGACGGCAAAACCATCTACAAGACCGCCATCGTTCCTGACGACGACCTGGTCCAGCGCCTGCTGGACGCCGGCATCTCCACCACCGGCGAGGAGATCGAGCAGACCTCCCTGCTGACGGATATCCTGGGCTGGGTCCTGCCGCTGGTGATCTTTATCGCCATCGGTCAGATCATCTCCCGCAGCCTGATGAAGAAAATGGGCGGCAGCGACTCCCTGATGTTCAATATGGGCAAGTCCGACGCCAAGGTCTACGTCAAGTCCGCCGAGGGCATCAAGTTTGCCGATGTGGCCGGTGAGGACGAGGCCAAGGAGAACCTGACGGAGATCGTCAATTACCTACACGATCCCACCAAGTATCAGGAGATCGGCGCGTCCATGCCCAAGGGCGTGCTGCTGGTGGGCCCTCCGGGCACGGGCAAGACCATGCTGGCCAAGGCTGTGGCCGGCGAGGCCAACGTGCCCTTCTTCTCCATGTCCGGCTCGGAGTTCGTGGAGATGTTCGTGGGCATGGGCGCCAGCAAGGTCCGCGACCTGTTCAAGCAGGCCAAGGAGAAAGCCCCCTGCATCGTGTTCATCGACGAGATCGACGCCATCGGCCAGAAGCGCAGCGGCGGCCAGTACGGCGGCAACGACGAGCGGGAGCAGACGCTGAACCAGCTGCTCACCGAGATGGACGGCTTCGAGGGCAACACCGGCGTCATCATTCTGGCCGCCACCAACCGTCCCGAATCCCTTGATCCGGCCCTGACCCGACCCGGTCGTTTCGACCGCCGTGTACCCGTGGAGCTGCCCGACCTGCTGGGGCGTGAGGCCATTCTGAAGGTACACGCCAAAAAGATCAAGATCGCCGAGGACGTGGACTTCAACAAGATCGCCCGTATGGCCTCCGGTGCCTCCGGCGCCGAGCTGGCCAACATCGTCAACGAGGCCGCCCTCCGCGCCGTCCGTGACGGACGCCGCTTTGCCACCCAGGCCGACCTGGAGGAGAGCATCGAGATAGTCATTGCCGGCTACCAGAAGAAGAACGCCATTATGACCGATCACGAGAAGCATATCGTGGCCTACCACGAGATCGGCCACGCGCTGGTGGCGGCCAAGCAGACCAATTCCGCCCCGGTGCAGAAGATCACCATCGTGCCCCGCACCTCCGGTGCTCTGGGCTATACCATGCAGGTGGAGGAGGGCAACCACTACCTGATGTCTCAGGAGGAAATGGAGAACAAGATCGCCACCCTCACCGGCGGCCGCGCCGCCGAGGAGACGGTGTTCGGCACCATCACCACCGGTGCCAGCAACGACATCGAGCAGGCCACCAAGCTGGGCCGCGCCATGATCACCCGCTACGGCATGAGCAGGGACTTCGACATGGTGGCCATGGAGACGGTGCAGAACCAATATCTGGGCGGCGACACGTCTCTGGCCTGCTCCGCCGAGACCCAGGCGAAGATCGACCAGCAGGTGGTGGCACTGGTGAAGCAGCAGCACGAGAAGGCGCTGAAGCTCCTCACCGACAACCGCGCCAAGCTGGACGAGCTGGCCGCCTTCCTGTACGAGAAGGAGACCATCACCGGCGAGGAGTTCATGGAGATCCTGAACAAAAAATAAGCGAAACGCCCCCGGCGACGCCGGGGGCGTCCATCGGAGGAATACCGCATGAAGTTCATCACGACACTGGCCGTCACCTTCTTCGCCGGTATGGGCGCAGGACTGGGCACCGGCTTTGCGGGCATGAGCGCCGCGGCGGTCATCAGTCCCATGCTCATCACATTTCTGGGCATGGACCCCTACATGGCGGTAGGCATCGCTCTGGCCTCCGACGTGCTGGCCAGCGCCGTCTCCGCCTACACCTACCACAAAAACAAGAACCTGGACATCCGGAACGGCATCATTATGATGGTCACCGTGCTTCTGTTCACCGTGGCAGGCAGCTACATCGCCAGCCTGGTGCCCTCCCGCACCATGGGAAGCTTCTCCGTGATCATGACGTTCCTGCTGGGCGTCAAGTTCATCGTCCGTCCCGTTATGACCACCAAGGAGGCCATGCTGGGTGTCTCCGCCAAAAAGCGTGCCGTCCAGTCCGTGGTCTGCGGCATCGTCATTGGCTTCATCTGTGGCTTTGTGGGCGCGGGCGGCGGCATGATGATGCTGCTGATTTTGACCACGGTGCTGGGCTATGAGTTGAAAACCGCCGTGGGTACCAGCGTGTTCATCATGACCTTTACGGCGCTGACCGGCGCCATTTCCCACTTCACTATCGGCGGCGCGCCGGACTGGACGGTACTGGCGCTGTGTGTGGTGTTCACCCTGATCTGGGCCCGCATCGCCGCAGTATTTGCCAACAAGGCCGAACCCAAAACGCTGAACCGCGCTACCGGCGTGGTGCTGGTGATCCTCGGCGCCGCCATCATGACCTTCAACCTGCTGAAGTGACCGCTGAAATATGACAAGAACGCCTCCGGCACTGCCGGAGGCGTTCTTTCCTTCACTTATTCTGCTCATACAGCACGGCCAGACCCCGCAGGATGAGGTCTGCGGCCATGTGCATCTCATGCCGGCACGCCGGCGCGATCACCGGCGCGATGCCGCCGGTGGCCACCACTGTGGCCTTCCGGCCAAGCTCGGCCTCCATACGGTCGATCAGTCCGTCCAGCAGCAGTGCCGAGCCCAGCACGCACCCGCTTTGCATACACGTCAGCGTATCGTCGCCGATGGCTCTATCCGGCACCGCCAGCGGGATGTCCGGCAGCAGCGCCGTGCCGCCCGCCAGGGACGACAGCGCCAGGTTTGCCCCTGGCAGGATGGCTCCGCCCCGGAACGCTCCCTGCTCATCCAGCACCGTCACCGTGGTGGCGGTGCCCATGTCGACCAGCAGCAGCGGCGGCTGATACATGTCCAGCGCGCCCACGGCGGCGGTAAGCAGGTCCGCGCCCAGCGTCTCCGGCCGCTTGATACGCACCGGTACGCGGCAGCGGACGTTTCCGCCCACCACCAGCGGCTCCTTTCCGGTCAGCAGCCGTGCCGCGCCCTGCAGGGCCCGGGTCACCGGCGGCACCACCGAGGAGATGATGACCTGCTCCACCTCCTGCCTGTCCACCTCCGCCAACTCCAACAGCTGGCTCAGTGCCACGGCGTAATCGCCCACGGCGTTGTCCCGCCGTGTGGCGATACGGAAGCTGCGGCGCACCTCGCGCCCCTCCATCAATCCCACGACCACATGGGTATTTCCCACGTCCAAAGCCAGCAGCATACGCGCGCCTCCCGTCTTATGCGTTGGTCTTGCGGGCAGCCAGCTTGCCCCGGCTGTACATAACCGCCTTGGCAATAGCCGCGCCGGTGATCAGACACACCACGCCCTCTACCAGGCCGTTCACGCCCACGAAGGCGATGACGAACAGGAATGCATTGGCGCTGCCGAGGGCGGCCACAAAGCCCTGGATATAGTCTGTGTTGTAGAAGCACAGACACAGCGTGGTCATAAACAGCACCGTGTTGCACAGCGCGCCGATCAGGCCCGCCGCGCCGAAGGACCACAGGTTCGTCTTGTCCAGCTTATTCAGGCCCTTGAAGGCCACGCCGCACAGCCAGCCCGCCAGAATACGGGTGGGCACGCACACCAGGAACGTGTAGATGGGGTTGATGCCCAGCAGCATCGCGCCGAACTGGCTCCTGCCGAAGCATTCCCAGAAGCTGATGCAGCCGAACACGCCGCCCAGAATGGCGCCGGTGGCCGGCCCCATGACGATGGCGCCCACGATCACCGGCACCATCAGCAGGGTGATCTCCAGTCCCGGCATCTTGATCATGCCCAGACCCGTCACCTCCAGCAGCAGCATGATGGCTACCAGCACGGAAATGCGCACCAGGTCATGCACGGTGTATTTCCCGTGCTTCGTTTCGTTATTCATATTGTTACCTCCTGCTGCCGCCTCCGTCCAGCAGAGTGCGGCGCTCGCACGTATGATACCACATTTTCGCGTTTTTGCAATAGCTGATTTCAAAAAAGTACCCCCGGCTTCGCCGGGGGATACTTGTGTCTTT
>OIYH01002162.1_pt1 | contig 10457 bp, 6 predicted proteins | sample 1587911 | NCBI WGS metagenome assembly OIYH01 (sample SAMN03283252) | human gut metagenome | biome: human-associated habitat; material: feces | host: Homo sapiens | place: USA | collected 2013
GCAGGACGTAATTCGGTCTGATGAAGAGGTTGCCTAAAGTTGTAAACTACTGTTGTATCTATATAAAACTTATAAAACTTTTTTGCTGTATTAGAATATATCACGTTGCGATTATATAACATTTTCCGTAAAAAGACAAGTTCGTTGCTATATCATGACGTTCGTGACAGGAACGGAAGCATGAAAAAAGCCTGCGATGATTCGCAGACTTTTAGTGCCCTAGGTGACCCCCTCAGCCGCTTCGCGGCAGCTCCCCCTAAAGGTGGAGCCTTGGCTGCATTGGCGGGACTTCTTCTAAAGGTATGGCCTTAGCTTTTTGGCAGGACGCTGGCTGAAGCCTGCCCCTTTAGGGGAAGGTGCCGAGCGCAGCGAGGCGGAAGGGGTCAGCTGAACAGGGCGATCTGGTCGCTTTCGCTCATGCCGTCGAGGCAGCCGTGGTTTCGGAGGATCTCGACGTTGGTTTTGGAGATGCCGGCGCGGCGGCGAAGGTCTTCCACGGAGGTGAAGGCGCCTTCTTTGCGGGCTTCGACGATGCTCTGGGCGGCCTTTTGGCCCATGCCGGCAAGCGAGGCGATGGGCGGCAGCAGGGCGTTGCCGTCGATGATGAACTTCGTGGCGCCGGAGCGGTAGAGGTCGACGCGTTCGCAGGTGAAGCCTCTGAGGAACATTTCCCAGGCGAGCTGCAGGACGATGAGCGTCGCATTCTGCTTGGCGTCGAGTTTCTTTTCCTTCGACAGGGCCTCGAGGCCTTTCATCTGCGCTTCAACGTAGTCCTTGCCACGCGCGATGACGTTGGCGTCGAATTCGGCGGCGCGGATGGAGAAATACGCGGCGTAGTACGCGAGCGGATAATGGACTTTGCAGTAGGCAATGCGGTAGGCCATCATGACGTAGGCCGTCGCGTGGGCGCGCGGGAAGAGATATTTTATCTTCTGACACGACTCGATGAACCATTCGGGGATGCCGCCCTTGCGGAGGATTTCGACGACCTCCGGCGCGATGCCCCTGCCCTTGCGGACTTTTTCCATCGTCTTGAAGGAAAGCAGCGGGTCGATGCCGTTGTGGATGAGGTACATCATGATGTCATCGCGCGCGGAGATGGCGTTCTTGATGGTGCACTGGCCGCTACGGATAAGGTCCTGCGCATTGCCGAGCCAGACGTCGGTGCCGTGCGAGAACCCTGAGATGCGCACGAGGTCGGAGAATACGTCCGGCTGCGTGTCGTCAATCATCTGGCGCGTGAACGGCGTGCGGAACTCCGGGATGCCGAAGGTGCCGCTCGTCGCGCCGAGCTCTTCGGGCGTGACGCCGAGGGCGCGCGTGGAGTTGAAGATGGACATCGTGGCCTCGTCGTCGAACGGAATCGTCTTCGGGTCGCGGTGCGTGAGGTCTTCGAGCATCTTGATGACGGTCGGGTCATCGTGGCCGAGGATATCGAGCTTGACGAGACGGCTGCTGATGGAGTGATAATCGAAGTGGGTCGTGATGGTGCCGCAGTTCATGTCGTTGGCCGGATGCTGAATCGGCGTGAAGAAATGGACGTCCATGTTGCGCGGCACGACCATGATGCCGGCCGGATGCTGGCCCGTCGTCGATTTGACGCCCATGCAGCCATGGGCCATCTTGTCGATGTAGGAAATGTGCTTCTTGACGCCCTTTTCCTCGAAGAACTTCTTGACGTAGCCAAACGCCGTCTTGTCGGCAACGGTCTGGATGGAGCCTGCCCTGTAGACGTTGTCCTTGCCGAACAGGATCTCTGTATACTTATGCGCGACCGGCTGGTAGGCACCGGAGAAGTTGAGGTCGATATCCGGAACTTTATCGCCGTCGAAGCCGAGGAAGACGGCAAACGGGATATCGTGGCCGTCTTTGATAAGCGGTTCGCCGCAGACAGGGCAGACTTTGTCGGGCAAATCGTAGCCGCAGCCGTACGAGCCGTCGGTGATGAATTTGCTGTACTGGCATTTCGGGCAGCGCCAGTGCGGCGGCAGCGGGTTGACCTCAGTGATGCCGGTCATGGTCGCGATAAATGACGAGCCGACGGAACCACGCGAGCCGACGAGGTAGCCGTCGTCGTTGGATTTCTTGACGAGGCGCTGCGCGATGAGGTACAGCACGGAGAAACCATGCGCGATAATCGGCTTGAGCTCCTGTTTGAGGCGGTCTTCGACGATTTTCGGCAGGTTCTCGCCGTACATCTCGCGGGCTTTTTTGTAGGACATCTCGCGGATTTCGTCGTCAGCGCCCGGAATCTGCGGCGAGTAGAGGTCGTCCGGAATCGGCTTGAAGCGCTCAATCTGGTCGGCGATTTTACGCGGATTCGTCACGACGGCCTCGTAGGCGGCCTCTTCGCCGAGATACGAGAATTCCTTGAGCATTTCGTCCGTCGTGCGCAGATAGAGAGGCGGCTGTTTTTCGGCGTCGTCAAAGCCTTTGCCCTTCATGAGAATGGCCCTGTAAATGCGGTCTTCCGGATTGAGGAAGTGCACGTCGCAGGTCGCGACGAGGGGCTTGCCGAGCTTTTTGGCGATTTCGGCGACTTTGCGGTTGATGTTGATGAGGTCTTCATCGGTCTGGATGTTCGGGTATTTGTCGCTGCGTTTCAGGAAGTCGTTGTTGTGAATCGGCTGAATCTCGATGTAGTCGTAGAACGAGGCGATTTCGAGCAAATCCTTGTCGGGACGCCCCTCCTCGATGGCGCGGATGATTTCGCCGGCTTCGCAGGCCGAGCCTAGGAGCAGGCCCTCGCGGTATTCCTCGATGATGTGCTTCGGCAGCCTTGGCTGGCGGTGGAAGTACTTGAGGTGCGCGAGCGAGACGAGCTGGTAGAGGTTGCGGAGGCCGTTTGGCGTCTTCGCGAGCATGATGATGTGGTTCGCGCGTTTCTGCAGATGGTCGGTCTGTACGAGGTAGCCTTCCATGCCGTAGATGACCTTGAGGTCGGTCTTGCAGTCCCTGAGGGCCTTGGCCGCGTCAGGGAATGCCTGCACGACGCCGTGGTCGGTGACGGCAATGGCCGGCCAGCCCCAGCGGTCAGCGGTCTTGATGAGGTTCTTGACGGAGACGACGGCGTCCATGCTGCTCATCGTCGTATGGGCATGGAGCTCGACGCGCTTGACCTCGGCATGGTCCTCGCGCGGCTTGACTTCTTTCTTGGCCATGCTGTCGATGAACAGCACGTATTCGTTCATGTAGGTATCAAAGCGGATAGAACCGCGCGCACGCACGGTCATGCCCTCTTTGATCTGCGACATGATGGCGTCGTAGTCCTCCTGCTCGGCGTTGCGGCCGCGCTTTTTCGTGAAGAACTTCTTGCAGGCGATGCCGTCCGTGTCGTCGGCGATGCAGAACGTCAAAAGCTTCGTGCCCGTCTTGAACTCGATGGTGCGAAGGCCCGAGCCCGGTCCTTCGCCGATGGTTCCCTCGATGACGACATTCTTCATCTCACCGGAGAGCGCTTCAATCTTGTGCACCTCGCCCGAAACACCGCGGCCAAAGATGAGCTGGCCGAGGTTCGGGAGGATGATGGGCGCATTCGGGTCGGACGTTTTGCGGTGCGTTTTATGCGCAGCGGCTTTCCTCGGCTGAGCCTTTGCTTTGGCGGCCTGCGGGGCTTTGACGGCGGCAGCCGGTGTGTTTCCTTCCTTATTATATACAGGCGCAGGAATGCCTGCCATCGCCGCGGCAGAAGCCTGTGCGTCCTCGTCTTCGGCCGCGCGCTCGGCTTTGGCGCGTTCGGCCTTGACGCGGCGCAGGGCTTCGCAGTAGTCGGGGTCGTTGAAACTGTCGTCGACCTCGAGATTCTGCAGGACCTCTTCGCTGGCCTCGCAGTCGACGCGGCAGCGGTAGCCGAGCATCGTTTCGAGGATGCCGGCCATGACCTGCGTGACGGAGTGTGCGCGCATGATTTCGCCGCCGAGCTCGCCCGGCACGTCGATGGTGATATGCGCGCCGTCGACCGTGTATTTCGAGCGTTTGAGCAGCTCATAGACGGTCGGATTGCCCTCCGACGACTCGTAGACGAGCTTCGCCCAGATTTTGCCGAGGGCATCCTCGACATTGACGACATCCTGATAAAAGACGCAGGACGAGAGCTGGCACTTCTCCGCAATCTGGTCGCCGGCGCTCTTTAAAAGGTCCTCCGGAATCAGCGTCTGCGTGGACAACGCGATTTCCCAGCTGTTCGTGTGCGTGCAGACCTCGACATGACGAATCGTCGCCGCCTGCAGCAGCTCCTTCTCGCCGTCCTCCAGGCGCATCCCCTGCACCAGCTGCCAGAACATATTCTTCTGACTCGGAATAATCCGGTACTTCTGCATCTGCTGCCATCCTTTCTTTCGCGTCTAAGTATAGAGAAAACCGGCACCTGCGCGCCGGCATTTTGTTCATGCTACTCTATTATATTGGAAAAGGCATCGGACCGCAAGAGGAAAAAGTGCGTGATGACCCCTTCCGCCCCTGCGGGGCACCTTCCTCGAAAGGGGACGGCTTCCTTCATATAAGTAGACCCCATAAAACATGGTGGAGGACCTTCGGGACACGTTCTCCTAAAGAAGACGGCTTCATGACATCGGGAACGTCCCCCGAAGGTCTAGTTCTGGGGAAGTTCCAAAGGCTCCCCCTCAGGGGGAGCTGGCGCGCAGCGCCTGAAGGGGTGTCCGTGTCACTCGACTTTGACCTGCAGCCAAAGCTTGGTGTAAAGCTTATCCACAGCTTCGCCGAGGTACTGATAGGTCTCCTGTCCCGTGTAGGTCGACTCGTCCGGGAAGGCGATTTCGCGTTCTTCTTCGTCCATGTCGTCGGCTTCGAGGTCTTCGACGGCGGTATTTGGCGTGGAGTAGCCGAGGGCTTCGAAGTTTTTGGCGGCGATGTCGGGACGGCAGAGGAAATCGATGAAGCGGTGAGCGTTTTCGACGTGTTTGGCGGTCTTCGGGATGACCCAGCCGTCCATCCAGAGGTTCGTGCCTTCTTTCGGTGCGGCGCAGAAGCCGAGGTCAGGATTGGCCTTTAAGAGGTGGATGGCCTCGCCGGAGTAGATGACGCCGAGTGCGGCTTCGCCTGAGGCGAGTTTGTCGCGGATGTCATCGACGCCGTAAGCCTGCACGAGGGGCTTCTGGGCAATCAGCATGTCGCGGGCTTTTTCGAGCTCCTCAGGGTCCTTCGTGTTCATCGAGTCGCCCATGAGGCGCAGCGGAATCATGAAGGCGTCGCGCGCGGAATCCTGCATGAGGATTTCGTCCTTGTATTGGGGGTCGAACAGCACCGACCAGCTGTCGACGTCGCCGCCGACCATCTTTTTGTTGTACATGAGGCCGACCGTGCCCCAGCAGTACGGGATGGAATAGCGGTTGCCCGGGTCGTACGACTCGGCCTGCTGGAGGAAGGCTTTGCCGATGTATTTTTTCGCGTTGGGCAGGCGGTCGTAGTCTAAGGGCTGCAGCAGGTCGTTTTCGGCCATTTTCTGAATCATGTAGTCCGACGGACAGATGAGGTCGTACGTCGTCGCGCCCTCTTTGACGCGCGGGTACATACTCTCGTTCGTGTCGTATTCGTCGAGCACGACGTGGATGCCCGTTTCTTCCTCAAACTGCGTGATGACCTCGGGGTCGAGGTAGTCGCCCCAGCTGTAGATGTAGAGCGTGTCCGCGTCATCGGCCTCATCGTCGCCGCTGAGGGCATCGCAGCCGGCAAAGAGCAACGTGCTGATGAGGGCTATGACGAGCAACAGATAGGTTCCGAAATAACGATAATGTCCATGCAAATTAATCATCGAGCAGCCCCCTTCTCTGACGGCGGTGCAGCAGCTTCCAGTTGAGCATCAAGAGCACGACAAACGCGATAACGCCGACGAAGAACAGCGTCGAAAGTGCATACATCTCGGGATGGATGCCGAGTTTGAGCTGCGCGTAAATCGCGGTCGTCAGCGTGTCGATGCCCGCGCCCTTTGTAAAGTACGTGACGATAAAGTCGTCGGCCGACATGGCAAACGACAGCAGGAACGCCGCGGCGATGCCCGGCCTGAGCTCGGGCAGGATGACCTTGCGGAAGGCCTGAAACGGCGTCGCGCCGAGGTCGAGCGCCGCTTCGTAGCAGACATTGTTGAGGCTGAGCACCTGCGGCAGGATGCAGAGCATCGCGTACGGCAGGTTGATGACGACATGGGCCATGAGAATCGTGTCGTAGCCGAGGCGCAGGCCAAAACCTAAAAACAGCAGCATCAGGGCGATGCCCGTGACGATGTCGGCGTTCAAAAGCGGGATATTGGCGAGGCCGCGGAACGCGAGCTGGCTCTTTTTCGAGAACTGACGCATGGCAAGGGCCGTGATGAGGCCGAGGAGCGTTGCGAAAAACGCTGCGGTCAGGCCAATCGTCAAGGTGTTGAGGAACGCGTCGATGATTTCCTCGCTGTCGAAGAGCTTCGTGTACCATTCGAGCGTGAAGCCCGTCCAATGGCCGCGGTAGCGGCTCGCGTTAAACGACTGGGCAATGAGCACGAGAATCGGCGCGTAGAGAAAGAGGATAATCAGACCGAGGTAGAGTTTTTTGAGATGTTTCATTTGGCCTCCACCTCCTGTGTTTTCTTCGCGTCACGGTCGGCAAAGGCCTCGAGCACGATGTTGAGGATGATGAAGACCATGAGAATCATCGAGAGCGCACTGCCGAGCTGCCAGTCGTAGGCGGCCGTGAACTCCTGCTCGATGATGTTGCCGATTAAGAGAATCTTGTTGCCGCCGAGGAGGGCGCTGATGACGAAGGTCGTGAGCGCCGGGATGAAGACCATCGTGCAGCCGCTGATGACGCCGGGCACGGACAGCGGGAAGATGATGCGGCGGAACGTCTGCCATTTGCCCGCGCCGAGGTCGTGCGCGGCCTCGATGATGCTCTTGTCGATATGCGACAGCGAAACGTAGAGCGGCAGTACCATATAAGGAAGGAAATTGTAGACCATGCCGATGACGATGGCGAGTGGCGTATTGATGAGCGCTGCCGTCGGGAGGCCGAGGGCCTGCAGCATCATGTTGATGATGCCGTTTTTCTCAAGGATGGTCTGCCAAGCCATGGTCGTTAAGAGCGAATTCATCCAGAGCGGCAGCAGGAACAGCAGGAAAATCAGCAGCATCCTGCCCTTTTTGATTTCCTGCAGAATGAGGCAAAGCGGGTACGAGAGCACGAGGCAGACGAACGTGCTGATGAGTGCGAGCTCGACGGAAAGGCCGAGGGCCTTGAGGTACTCGGGCTGCACGGCTTCGATGATGTTCGCGAGCGTGAAGGCCCCTTCCCCATCGGTCAGGCCGTGCCAGAGCACGAAAAACAGGGGCAGCACGATGAAAATCGCGGCCCAGAGGGCAAACGGCGCGGCAAACAGGCGCGCGGCCGTCTTGTTATTTTGCATCATGCGCGGCCTCCTCATCCTCGGACGCCGGCTTCGCCATAATCTGGATGTTCGACGGCGCGAGCTTCAGACCGACTTCGCGGCCCTGCTCGTGCCCCGTAATCGTCTGCACGAGCCACGAGAAGCCGCCCGCCTCAATCGTGATGTCGTAAACCGTGCCCTTGAAGACGACGGAACGGATGACGCCGCGGAACTGCCCATCCTCCGGCGCACAAATTTGGATATCCTCTGGACGAATCTGCACGTCGACCGGCACATTCTCGCCAAAGCCCGTGTTGATGCACGGAATGTCCTTGCCGAGAAGATGCACGAGCTTGTCGCGAATCATGATGCCGTCGATGATGTTGCTGTCGCCGATGAAATCCGCGACAAACGCGTTCTCCGGCTCGTTATACACGCTCTCCGGCGTGCCAATCTGCTGAATCCAGCCCTGATTCATGACGACGACCGTATCCGACATCGACAGGGCTTCTTCCTGGTCGTGCGTGACAAAGACGAACGTGATGCCGAGCTCGCGCTTGATTTTGACGAGCTCGCGCTGCATGCTCTGACGCAGCTTGAGGTCGAGAGCCGACAGAGGTTCATCGAGCAAAAGAACCTTCGGCTCATTGACGACCGCGCGCGCAATCGCGATGCGCTGCTGCTGCCCGCCCGAAAGCGCCGTGACGTCGGCATGCTCATAGCCGTCGAGGTTCACGAGCTTCAGGGCGTATTTGATTTTATCCTTGATGTAGCTGGCTGTCTTCCCCTTGATGCGCAGCCCAAACGCGATATTCTCCGCGACGTCCATATTCGAGAACAGCGAATACTTCTGAAACACCGTATTGACCTGACGCTTCTCCGGCGGCAGCTTCGTGATGTCTCTGCCATCAAACAGAATCCGCCCGCGGTCCGGCGTCTCAAAGCCCCCAATCAGCCGCAGCGTCGTCGTCTTGCCGCAGCCCGACGGCCCCAAAAGCGTCAGGAATTCGTTCTCATGAATCACGAGGTTCAAATCCTCCAGAATCTGCCTCGTGCCGTAAAATTTATCCATATGCTCCAAACGTAAAAGTTCCTTTGCCAAAATTTCCCCTCCAATCTAAAATGCCCCTCTATTGTAACATAGAAGGGCACTGCCGTTCAATTATTTGTTCTTGTTTTCATGCCAAATTTGACACCTTGAAAAAGCCCGTCACAATGGTGGCGGGCGAAAATACCGATACGAATCACGACTTCGTGCTGGCGAGGTCTTCTTCGGCATCTTCCATGTCCCCCGGATAGTCGATGGCTTCGCCTTTTTTCTCGAAAGCGACGACGTGTTCTTCGTAGTCGAAGCATTCTTTGGCGATGTCTTTATTGAGCCAGAGCAGGCAGATGAGGTTTGGGATAATCATGAGGCCGTTCATGGTGTCGGAGAAGTTCCAGACGACTTCGAGGGTGGTCGTGGCGCCGACGAAGGTAATCAGGGAGAAAATCACGCGGTAGGCCAGGATGACGGGGCGTTTCTTGATGAGATATTCGAGGGCTTTTTCGCCGTAGTACTCCCAGCCGAGAATCGTCGAGAAGGCAAACAGCGCAATCGAGACCGAGACGATGAGTTTGGCGTACGGGCCAAAGACGGTCGAGAACGCGAGAATCGTGAGCTGGACGCCGGAGACGAGCTTGCCCGTGTCGGGGTCGACGGTGCCGAGCACGCCGGAAGAAGCGATGACGAGGCCCGTCAGCATGCAGATGATCATCGTGTCGAAGAACGTGCCCGTCATATTGACGTAGCCCTGACGCGACGCGTGGTCCGTGCGGGCAGCGGCGGCGGCAATCGGCGCGGAGCCGAGGCCGGCTTCGTTCGAGAAGACGCCGCGCGCAACGCCCCAGCGCATGGAGGTCAGCATCGAGGCAACGATGGAACCGCCGATGCCGCCCGCGACGGAGTCGACGGAAAAGGCCATGCGGAACATCTCGGCGATACCTGCGGGCACGGCGTCAAAGTTCACGCAGATGACGACAATCGAAACGAGGAAATAGAACGCGGCCATGGTCGGCACGATGATGCTCGAGACAAAGCCGATGCTGCGGATGCCGCGCACGAGAACGCTCAGGGACAGGGCCGCGATAATCACGCCGATGACCCACGTCGGCACGGCGTAGCTGCTCGAAATCGCCGCGGCGATGGAATTGGCCTGCGTCATGTTGCCGATGCCGAACGACGCGAGCACGACAAAAACGGAAAACAGGAACGCGAGCGTGCGGCCGACGTATTTATTCTTGATGCCGTTTTTCATCGCGTACATCGGGCCGCCGGCCATCTCGCCGACGCTGTTCGTCTCGCGGTATTTGACGGCGAGCACCGACTCGCCGTATTTCGTCGACAGGCCGAAGGCCGCACTGATCCACATCCAGACGAGCGCGCCCGGACCGCCAAGGACCATGGCCGTCGCGACGCCGACGATATTGCCCGTGCCGATGGTCGCCGAAAGGGCAGTCATGAGCGACTGGAACGGGGAAATATCGCCCGCGTGTTTATCGCGCTTGGAAAACACCATGTGAATCGCGTAGCCGAGGTTGCGCCACGGCAAAAATTTCAGCCTTACGGTCAGGAAAATGCCCGTACCGACGAGCAGCACCAGCATAACAGGCCCCCAGACAAAATTGTTGACGTCTGCCAACAGCTTCGATATGTCCATACGATCAAACCCTTTCGCTTTAAGATATAATACCTGATAAAAACAAAAGCAATGCTGCTGATGACTTGCATCGTCCAAGCAACATTGCTTTGAGTTTCATTATAAGTTTTTCGCGCTGAATTGTCAATAAAAATCCATTATGTATACACATATGTACATTGTATATGGTTTATTGCAGGCGAATCTGCACGGGTCTGACCGTCAGCCCTTATTTTTTGGCGGACTTTGGCGCCTCGGTATCCTCGGCCTCTTTAGCGGCGGCGTACTTGAGGACGATGTGCGCGCTCTTGCGGTTCGTCGCAAGCGGCACGTTGTGGACGTCGCAGAGACGCAGCAGGGCGTTGATGTCCGGCTCGTGCGGCTGCGAGGTCAGCGGGTCGCGCAGGAAGATGACGTAGTCGACA
>OIYH01002165.1_pt1 | contig 10444 bp, 10 predicted proteins | sample 1587911 | NCBI WGS metagenome assembly OIYH01 (sample SAMN03283252) | human gut metagenome | biome: human-associated habitat; material: feces | host: Homo sapiens | place: USA | collected 2013
TCCTTTGGAAGCGACACGTATCTTGGTGGTCACCTTGAATTCCTTGGCTGGAGTCTTTTGGAGCAAGAGGTTTCCTGCTTCCCAAAGGCTCTTGAATGGTACAGCCTCGCCGTCTTTAGTAGGGTGAGAGAGGTCGGCGTTGTAGAGACGCAGACAACCGCTATTGGTAGGCATACCCCAAAGTTGGTTGTAGTTGGCATGCCATTGCCATTGCAAGCCTAGTTCTGTGTCGTTAAACTCATCAGACTCTCGTGGGTTGACCTTGGTGTGAGAACTTGATTTTGGCATCCGATAGGTAACATAAGGTTCGCCGCATCCGTCGCCATCCTTGTCATTGCCCATCACAGGCCATCCGCTCTTCCAATTGACTGGCTGAAGAAAAACCACACGACCATAGGCATACTGGTCGTTGAAATGCAAAAACCAATCTTCGCCTTGTGCCGTATGTACCCAACCGCCTTGGTGAGGACCATTTACTTGGGTTTTGCCTTGCGCCATGACAATCTTCGACTCGTATGGACCATACACATTCTTGCTGCGCATGGCGAGTTGCCAACCATGTTGTACGCCACCGGCAGGACACATAATCCAGTAGTAACCATCTCGCTTGTAAAACTTTGGACCTTCAGTGGTATGATTCTCCTGTCCGCCATCAAATACGATACGAGGCTTGCCAATCGCCTTGGTGCCATCTGCGGAAAGTTCACGTACGCTGAGCACGGAGTTGAAGCCAGAACGGCTTCCAGCCCAGCCATTTACGAGATAGCATCTACCATCTTCGTCCCAGAGAGGGCAAGTATCTATCATGCCTTTGCCAGCCAAGACGCATACCGGCTTTTCCCATTCTCCACGAGGATCCTTGGTCTTCACCATGAAAATGCCATGGTCAGGGTCTCCCCAATAGATGTAAAACTCGCCATTGTGGTAGCGGATGGAAGGTGCCCATACTCCTTTGCCATGCTGAGGTTGGTCGAAAACTTCCTTAGGTTCTTGCTCTTGTAGGGCATAGCCGATAATCTCCCAGTTGACCAAGTCCTTGCTATGAAGGATAGGCAGACCAGGGATGCAGTTGAAGGAACTTGCTGTGAGATAGTAATCATCGCCAACAGCCACTACGTCAGGGTCGCTATAGTCAGCGTAGATGACGGGATTGGTATAAGTGCCATTGCCATTGTCTGGGTTCCACACCTGTGAATGATACTGGGCGTGGAGAGCTAGTGGCATTGACCATAGGATGCTCGCAAAGAGCAAGGATGTAAGTTTATTGTTCATTTTAATAGAATTATGTTTCTGATAAAACGTATTTATACTACTATTATTATAAGTACGAATCATTTATTGCTTTTACTTAAGAATCATAAATGTATCTCTTCGTAAGAGATACAGAAAAACTATGAACTTTCAATCAATCAGCTACTTAACAAGTTTTACACTAAGTCTTTGTAAAAGTAAAGTGGAAAAAGTAGAAGGTAACTATAAGTTTTAACGTTCGTAATTTGCTTTGTTTCAATTATTTTTCGTATCTTTGTCCCAAATTTCTCTATCTCTTACGAAGAGATTTAGAGGAAAATCATCGAAACCGACTTACAGATCAGTTTGAAGATGAATGACAAAAATATCGACAATTTCGTAGCGGCTCCTATTGCAGGGGACGACGGCGAAGCCGTGGAGAAAACTTCCGTAGAGAGTTTGGCGAACCCCGAAGAAATCCTTGAAAAACCAGCCGATTCTGGTTGGTTTGTAGCCGTGGTAAGATGTAACTGCGAGAGGAAGATAGCAGCATCCATTGAACTTGATTTTTCCAAAAATAAAACTTGGCTGGAGCTATGGGTTCCCCTGCAGAAGATAGTTTATATAGAGAAGCGAAGCAACAAGAGAAGAACCAAGGAGAAGCCTTTCCTTCCCACATATATTTTCTGTCGTGTCAGCAAGAAACATCTCAATGACATCCGTTTCCGTTCCGATGTATATAAGATGCTTACCATGCCTGGACAGCGTGAGATATATCAGGTTCCAGATGCAGAGTTGAATAATTATCGTAGGCTTGTGGAGAATCCTGATATTCCTGCGGTTGCTTACATGGGTCCTTTGAAGAAGGGACAGAAAGTGAGAATCACCGAAGGAAAACTGAAAGGACTGGAAGCATACGTGCAGCGTATTTCCGGAAAGAAGGCTCTCATCGGCAACGAAATTCGATATGTCAGTGGCGCTACGATTGAAATTAATCGAGCATTCTTGGAACTCGTCACCGATGAATAATTTCATAAAGTGTTAAATCAGATGAAACCCTTGGCGGTTTTGAGGAAAAAGCATATCTTTGCAAAATTAAACGTTAAAGGAAAAGAGTATGAATACAATAGCAATTGATAATAGAACTTATAGAGAAGTTGAAGCGTTCGCTAAACTTCATAATCTTGATATAGCAGAAGTTGTCAGAACATCGCTGCAGAACTTCTTGCAGAAATTTAAGGTAGCAAAGCCTCAGGCTAGAGCTGCTAAATATGAACTGCCAGAACATCTTAAAAAAATGCGAGGTATCCTTGCAGGAGTAGAGGATAAAGACGATGAGAGATTGCAATATTTATTAGAAAAGTACAAATGAAAAAGATTTTCTTGGATACTAATGTCATTTTGGATTATTACTTAGATCGAGAAGGCTTTAGTGATGAAGCTGAAAGAATTTTCACTTATGGATGTGGAAATATACTTTCGCTATTTATATCTTCTTTGTCTTTTAGCAATGTTGCATATATTGCACGTAAAAAGTTTCCAGGTGAGGCAATATATTCGGTTCTAGAAAGCTTACTTGAGTTTGCAGAAGTCTCTTCTGTTGATTCACATATAGTTAAATCTTCTGTGTCCCTGCGTGCAAAAGACTTTGAGGATGCAATGCAATATTTCTCTGCAAAGGAAATCGGTGCAGATTGTATAGTAACAAGAAATGTCAAAAACTTCGATTTTGCGGAAATAGAAGTGTTGACACCTCATGAATTTCTGGAAAAAATATGAATTCATCAAGGAAAAGAGTGGAGATGAGTATGAATACAAAATCTTCTGTTGAGCCAGCTGAGAGTTATCTTGATGTGTTAGATGAAAATTTGATGCGTGAAACTTTTGAATTGGCTCACCAAGATTATTTAGATGGTCATTTCGTCTCAAATTCTCAGGTCGTAGATTATATAAAAGGAGAGTTGGGATGGAAGTAATTTGGTCTCGAACGTCTTTAAAGCACTTTCCAGATGCTATAGTGATAGGTGTGATAGTCCATCAAAAGCAGTCTCCTAAAACTGTAAATGAAGTTTTGAAACACTTCTTGGAGCATTATGAGAGATAATTAAACCTTCACCCTAAAAATGATAATTAAATCACTTTTTTCAAAATTGCTATACGTGTCACTGCTTGTAAAATAGTGGGGACGCTGTAATGGTGATATACTATGTTCTCACTTTTTGAGAGCTGCAAGTTGAATGACATTAATTTTGGCGATTATATGGAAGATATACTCACCCGACTGATGGAGGGGGAGCAAGACTTCATGTCCCTAATCCCATGTAATTATAACTCGAACAAAAAGGTGAATGTCAAGGCTGCCTAATTGGCAGCTCTGGCAATACCAATTAATAATATGCTTTTTTTGAAAAATGTTGGATGTGCTAACTGCTGAAAATCAGTAGTTACGTTCTAATGGTGATTTACAGATGATAGAATGATTATCCATACAATGAGTAATAACATGGTTGATTACAGAAATAAATGCTTGGCTTTGTTAGACTTGCCAACTGGTACAGCTGATTCTGCCATACTATCTGCTTTGCAGCAGCAGATGGCAGAATGGCATCCAGATAAGCAAAAGTTTACTGATGATGAATCAAAAGACAAGGCTGCTGAATATTTCAAAACTTTGAATGAGCTACGTCAAGGCTTGAAACTTCAGAAAGAACACGAAAAAGTCAATAATGGTATTGTTCCATATTCAGAAGACCAATCTAAAGAAGAGTCCAATTTCTTGGCAATATATGAGTCTCTTGACTTAGAAGTGAAACTTATTGATGCTAGGAAACAAGCAGAGACCTATGAGCATTTGTACAAATACTCTAAGGATACCATCGCTAGTTTAAAACAACAATTGAAAGTCAAGGGTGACACAGAATTAAAAGACAAAATTGACGATATTAAGCTAATATATAAGCCAAAGAAATCTTATGAAATAGCAAGCTGGGGTACTTTGGCTACTGTTATATTCTTTCAGACAAAACAGGCTAAAGATTTCTTATCCCAAACTCTTGGTATAAATAGTCTTTATACTAATTTTATCTTGATTTTCTTAACATTGCTTCTTTTGGGAGTATGCTTGTATAAGAAGTTGCAATTGAGATACATTGAAGAATTGATAGGCTATTTTACAAATCCACGTAATATGGGTTATGTGGATAAAAGTAAATGGGTAACAACCAAGTCTGATGATAAAGTGCATGTTATAGAAGAATCCGATTTTTATTTTGCTATAGGATTTAAGATGCAAAGATCTTGGTTGCTAAGAATTCTCTTTATTAGTAAGAAAGAAGTTGTATTGCAGCAGATAGCAGATACAGTGATAACAGATTTGCTGAATAAGCAGATTTTATCATGCTATGATGTTTATAATGGCAATAGAATGTTTAAGATAATGGATTCTGATAGAATTGTAAGAATGGACAAAGGTGTCTGAGTGCAATTGTATGATGAACATAATGTATAATTTTTCATATCCACTCCATGAAACAAGGATTAACTAATTTTTATGAGCCAGACTTTCTTTGGAAGATAATGGCTGGAGAGGAGCGACGTGGAAAATTGAAAGATGATTCTTATTCTCCACAAGTGAAAGAATTGTCTGCAAAATTAAAAAAAATGAGGGATGAGTATAAAACTCTTCCTAAAGATGAGAGATGCGAACAGCGCCAAGAGATATTGGAGTTGAGAGAACTTCTTGATAAGACAAAGCAAGAAGAACTGAAAGAAAAGTCAATATTTATTAGTCGTGGAAAAATAAAATTGGATATAGCTGTGTCTGAGATAAAAGGTCATCAGGCATTGATTGCCAAGAATCTGGAGACAATGCTTGTTTGCCAAATCATTAAATTGGAACTAAGAAGAAGTTATAAAATCTATCCTGCCAACATGGATACGATTATCGAACAGGTAAAAGGTTTGTTAGACAATCCGATGCCAAAGATAGTCATCCGTGCAGACATACATCATTTCTTTGAATCAATTCCTCAAAAAGAATTATTGAAGAAGATAGAAGACGATAGCTTTATATCGCATAGAACTGTTAAGTATCTGAAATCCATACTTTTCAATTCCAATGAGCAACTGCATATTATAAATAACGTGGGACTACCAAGAGGTTTGGCTTTCTCTTCTCATCTGTCAGAGTTGTATATGCATTCAATAGACAAGAAGATTAAAAGCAAGGACGGCATCTATTATTATAAAAGGTATGTAGATGACATCTTGATAGTAGCTGATCCTACCAAACATTCCATGGCTGATTATTGGAGTTTTCTGAAAGAAACCTTTGAGGAAAAGAAATTAGAACTCCATGAGGATTCAGAAAAGAAGTATCTACGATATTTGGATGAACATTCAGAGAATGCAAGTTTTGATTATCTTGGCTATAATTTTGCTTATAATAAGGGAAATTTAATGTTGGGACTTTCAGGCAAGCGTTTTAATAAGTACAGGAAATTGCTCTGTGCCATCTTTAAGATATACTCGCAATGTTCTCATTATAGAAAACCGTCAGGCAGACTAGTTGAAGGTAAAAGCAAATATGCCCATCAAGATGCTTTACATCAATTGTTCAGTAGATTGAAAGTATTGACTTCTAACGGATTGTTGTCTGGTAGAAAAAACTATGTAGCTACAGGTATTTATTATTCCAATAAGTATCTTACGGATTTCTCCCAGTTAAGACAGTTGGATCAGCTCTTGTATGAAATGATAGAAGACAAAGAGGTGTTCTGTCCTCCAACGAGTCTTTTTAATTATTCCCAAGATAATGGGTATGACAAGAATGTTGCTCTCATCAAGGAAAGGTTGCATGAGCTTTCTTTTGAAAAAGGTTTTCATGATAGAAAACTTCACAAGGGAACAAGATTTGGTCAAGTACTTTTAGGTTTACAACATATTTATCGTTCAATAGGGTAAAAACGTATGAGTAAACTTTTGCGAATATCCAATTCTAAGTATAGGGCTGTTATCTCGGAAGTATTGCCTTATGAGCGACCTGTATTCTTTACAAATCGCTTCTTTGCAAGGTTTTTGAAGTATTATGGAGTGAAAGTCGAGAAAGATGTCTTGGTTGCCACTCGTAATGCGGATGAACCAGGATTGACGGAGTTTCTAACTTTATTGGGTGGAAAAGCAAATGACAAGCGTCCGTGTTTTCAGTATTCGATTACGAAAGATGGTCGCAAAGAAGGGAGATGTCTTTCCGTCATCCATCCATTTCATCAAGTGAAGATGTTGGAATTTTATGATAGGTATAAGATGTTGCTCATAGATTTTTGCCAGCGCAGCAATTTTTCTATACGATACCCATACAAAGTGGCTGATTATCAAAAAAAGTCCAAAGGATATTACAAGATTATGTCAGACGATGCTTTTCCTGTAGATACATCTGAGAGCTTGAAGCATTTCTTTTCATATAAACATTATAAGAATATCAATAATTTCTATGACGATTATCGTTTTTTGCGAGCAGAAAAGAAGTTCGCTAAAATGGTAAAGATGGACTTGGAAAAATGTTTTGAGAGTATTTCGCCAGACAAGCTATCATTTGCAATGTTTGGTCATGAAATGGAAGATTGTAAAGGTAGCATGGCTTATGATTTTTGTCAACTTCAGCAAGATTTCCAGAATCTCAATAACGGTATTATCATTGGTCCTGAATTTTCTCGCATTTATGCAGAGATTGTCTTGCAAAGAATAGATGTTGATGTGGAAAAAATCCTGAATGAAAAGGGGCTTTCTCTAAAAGAAGACTATTTGTTTTATCGATATGTAGATGATGGCTTCTTATTTTTCAATACAGAACAAACTAAGGAGCAATTCATTTATACTTATTGGAATGTTCTTGCAAAGTATGGTTTGCGAATAAATAAGAAAAAAGTGTTGGAATTTAGCGATCGTCCTTTTGTTCAAAATATTGGAGTAGTCAAGAACCAGTTATTGCATTTGATAGATGTAAAATTCGAAAACCGACTACAAACATTCAAAGGCTTTGCCAAGATGCAAAACAAATGGATGGATACCCCAACAAAGATAGACTCCAAAACGTTCATCGGTGAAGTGCGTAATATTCTGAGATTAAATGGCTCATGTGATGGAAAGTGTGCCATAAAATATAAGGATATAACATCATATCTGTTGGGAATCATTCAAAATAGGCTCATCAAGTTGTTGGCTGATTTTAATGTCCTTTATGGTCAGTATAAAAAAGCAGAATATGAGGGTTATATTAACAAAGAAGGTGTGCAGATAAAAGAACGTTATGAAAGGGAGTTTCTGGACTTTTGCATCAACATCGTGGAAATCTTGTTTTACTTCTTGGAGTGTGACTTGCGAATGAGTACCTCTGTCAAGACGGTATCTATTATCAATAAGTTGCAGCTTTTCCTGCGTGGGAAATATCAAATAGAAGAATACACCAAGTCGAATAAGTTTCCTATAATTTATGTACAAAGACTTGATGCCAAGATAAGTGACGAGATAGCTAATGTATTTCAGAATGTAAGTCCAAAGGCAAGCAATTTGATGGAAGTTCTCAATCTCTTAGAGGTTGAGAAGGTGATGAGTATTCAATATCAGATAAAACCAAAGATGCTGAATGACTTTTTGAAAAAATGTGAGTTGTTGACGCAGGATCTCAATTTCTTTATAGTTTTTGAGATATTGCATTTTACCAAAAATGCTAACAGATATCAGAACTTAGAACCCATTCTTAATGGTTGGATAGATAAGCAGATCAACTCGTTGCACAATACAAATGTTAGTTCCACGGAAGCAGTACTGACCTTTTTAGAGGTTATGTGTTGCCCTTGGTTTACCTCATACAAAAAACACGAATACGCCAATCTTCTTTTAGGCCAATCTTCTGAAAAAATCTATCAGTTTGCGAAGAAAAAGAAGGAGATGTTTGTCAAATGGGAAGGTTACCAGCTGGATGAAGCGATTCAACAGATTAATAGTGAAGAAGTATATTAAAATAATAACAACCGATGCCCTTAGCTGTTCTTACACACACAATCGGCATATAGACTTCCTAATGAGAAGTTTTCAGGTAGTGCCTCTAAAGGGCGGGCACCACCTTTTTAAATAATATGAGTACATTACGTAATTTTTCTCAGGCATTGTATGACTTTCATAGTAAGAAAGTGGGCGAAAAAGAAGGGAACTACCATTCAATAGAGACATTATGTTCTGTCGCAAAGGACAATTTTGTTACAGGACTTGAAAATGTCGATGAGAGCGAATTTGCAGCCACACATTTGCCCGGAAGAACTCCTTCTGAGAAAAAGAATAGACTCTTGACTTGGATAAAATGCATAATTGACAAAATCAATGATATTGTTAAGCGTGAATCTGAGAATAATATGTTTGCAGCAATAGATTTGTATAAAATATTGTTTGATGAAAAAACGGCTATGCCAAAGTATAAATATATGACATACTCTGTTGCAGCTCATACAGATTTTTATCGTGTAAGGAGTGCAGAAAAGTATGACTTATATGACAAAAAGGGTATGTTTATCTTGTCGGATGAGTTAGAACATTTAGCAGGAGCCAATCGCTTTAATCAATCAGGTTTTGCTTGCCTCTATCTTGCGTCAAATTTGTATTTGGCGTGGGAAGAAACCAGGAGACCAGATTTTGACAAGTTGAATTTTTCTCGTTTTCAAAACACTCGAAAAGTTGAAGTGTTAGATTTAACGATAAATAAGGAATATAGATTTCAAGGACAATTCCTAATGGCTTATCTTTCACTTTTGTGTGGTGCTAAGACTACAGATCAGGATAAGCATAATTTTCAGTATGTGGTGCCACAGATGGTAATGAAAGTATTGTGTCATAGTCTAAATCAATATGAGGATATTAATCCAGGGAAAGATAGTCCTATAGCAGGCATTAAGTATATGTCATCAAGAAGATTTGATCAAAAAGACCTTTTGTTCAATGATTGGCGACTGACAATATCTTATGTTTTTCCTCAGCGTCCTCACGCTAATGGGAAGGTATGTCCCCATTTGGCAAAACTGTTTAGATTGACAGAGCCTAGAACTTACTTTTTCTTTAAGATCCATAGATACGATTTTCATTCAAGAAAAGCCAGAGTTTCTGATTATGAAGATTCTTTGTTTTATCAATTGGAGGAAGAAATGAAGAAATGTGAATTGATGAGGTATGATAAATAATAGATTAGATGTTCTATAGCAATGAACAAAATAAGAGATATGGTGTGGAATAGCCTTGCTGACTATTATTTCAAAGCCTCTGTTATGGGTTATGCGATACAGCGTTTCCAAAAAATAGATAGGTGGCTAAATATAGTATTGGCATTAGCTTCTTCTGGTAGTATTGCTGTCTGGGCAGTAAACCACCAATACAGCGTGAGGTAGGCTGAAATAAAAATATTACCTTTGCCTCCGTTTTTTAATTCATAGAAATGGAAAGCAAGGAATATTTTGAGAAAGTGATGCAAGACTACAATCAGAACCGTAATGGTCGTAGCTTGCGAAAGTATTGTAAGGATGAGACTCCAAAGCCAAAGAACTGGCAAGTGGAGAAGTTGATTTTGATGTCTCCAGATGGAGACTCAATCGAGATAAAGAGTTCGAATATGTTTGTCGTGACAGACATGCTTCTTATCTTGTTGGAGGATGACCAAAGCCCTAAAGCTCGCTTGGAGTTCCGCAAGAAATGGAGCAAGCAGATTGTAGGCCGCCTCATGGATATGCTCAGAAGGTTCCGAGCAGCAGGTGATTATTGCCATAGAGAGATGTTTCCGACATATCGCTATGGGAAGACGTAATTGGCAGCAGACGGGAAGTCATTTCGCAGCCCAGAACATATCATTTATGTTTGGGTTGTTGGAAAGTTGTATATTGAACAAAGTGAATTTTGGTGAGTATATTGAGGATGTACTTACTCGCATATTGTTTGGCGAGGAAGGAGACGAGTCGTTTTTGCCATGTGACTATGTTCGCCGTTATGAAGATGGCAAGGATGCTGAGCTCCCTCAGCATGCCGCCTAAAGTTAAAGAATAAAAAATCGAAACTTTTTTCAAAAATATTGGTACAGCTAACCCACTGATAAATAGTGGGCACGCTGTATTGGTGGTTTACCCATGTATGTTGCGTTGCTTGGAGGATGGTAGTCTCGATCTCTCAAACAACATCT
>OIYH01002166.1_pt1 | contig 10436 bp, 5 predicted proteins | sample 1587911 | NCBI WGS metagenome assembly OIYH01 (sample SAMN03283252) | human gut metagenome | biome: human-associated habitat; material: feces | host: Homo sapiens | place: USA | collected 2013
GGTGCCGCTTCGCTTGCCCTGGGCTGAGTGCTCCATTGGGCTTTCAGCCCGCCCTTGCTAAATCAGAAATTTGAGTAATTCATAAAGGCGACTTTTTAACCCCTTAACCCCCTAACCCAATAACCCTCTAACCCTATACCCCCCTCCCCCAATACCCCGAACTGAGCAATCTAAGGTAATCTTTTAACCCCCTAACCCCCTAACCTCCCCCCTATGGACATATCAATACTCATACTCTTCTTCAACCGTCCCGACGTGCTCGAGAAAGTCTTTGCCGAAGTGCGCAAAGCCAAACCCGCACGCCTGTTCCTCTATCAAGACGGTGCACGCGGCGAGCGCGATATGCCAGGCATCATGGCCTGCCGCAAGATAGTTGACAACATCGACTGGCCATGCGAGGTACAACGCATGTATCAAGAAAAGAACTACGGGTGCGACCCATCAGAGTTCATATCACAGCGCTGGGCCTTTTCACAAGTGGACAAGTGCATTGTGCTTGAAGATGACGACGTGCCGTCGCAAAGCTTCTTCCGTTTCTGCCAGGAGATGCTCGACCGCTATGAGCACGACGACCGCATCGGCATGATACAAGGCTGCAACTTTGAGGAGCGTACCGACGATGTAACCGAGGCCGACTACCTCTTCACCACCAACTTTGTCATATCGGGCTGGGCCTCATGGGCACGCGTTGTCAACCAATGGGACGAACACTACACCTGGCTCGACTCACCACAAACCGTGGCCGAACTCGAACAGCTGGTTGAGGAGCGCAAACTCCGCAGCGACTTCCTGCCCATGGCACGCGCCCACCGCGCCAGCGGCAAGGCGCACTATGAGAGCATCTTCATGGCGCACATGTTCCTCAACTCGCAGCTGGCCATTGTGCCACGCGTCAATCTGGTCAACAACATCGGCGTGATGGAAGAGTCGGTACACTTTTCGGGCGGTGTGCAGTCGCTGCCGTCGGGCTACCGCCGCATATTCACCATGAAGCGCTACGAACTCAACTTCCCGCTGCGTCACCCCAAACACATTATTGAGCATGTGCGCCACCGCCAGCGCATCTACCGCATAGTAGGCTGGCGTCACCCATGGGTCAAGGTGTGGCGCTCATTCGAGGAGCTGTGCATCAGTCTGCGCCACGGCCAGTTCAAGCATATCGGCCAGTCTGTGGCCAACCGCGTGCGCATCACCCTCAAGGGCAAGAGTTTCCACTAACGGGGGAGTCTAATATGCTCACACTGCACGCACTCACCACCGGCTACCGCCACACCATCATTAGCCGGAACCTCAACGCCACACTGCCACAGGGCACACTCACTGCCCTGCTCGGCACCAACGGGGCGGGCAAAAGCACCCTGCTCCGCACCTTGGCACGCTTTCAGCCCCCATTGGCAGGCAGCATCAGTTGGCAAGGCACCGACACCGCTCTACTTAGCGCACGCCAACTAGCGCGCACCATGAGCGTGGTGCTTACCTTCAAGCCCGAGGCCGAAGCGCTCACCGCGGCCGAGGTGGTGGAAATGGGACGCATACCCTACACTACCATGCTGTCGGGTACCACCGAGGCCGACCGCCAGGCGGTGGAGCAAGCCATGCAGCTCACACACACCACGCCTTTTGCCCACCGCCCCATCAGCACACTGAGCGACGGCGAACGCCAACGCGTGTTCATAGCCAAGGCGCTGGCGCAGAACACGCCCGTCATTCTGCTCGACGAACCCACTGCCTTTCTCGACTTTCCAGCCAAGATTGCCACCATGCGCTTGCTCAAGAAATTGGCGCACGACGCACAAAAGACCATTCTGCTCTCCACCCACGATGTGGAACTGGCCTTGCACATGGCCGACAACCTGTGGCTGCTCAACCAACAGACGCTCACCAGCGGCTCGCCGCAGCTACTGGCTGCCAACGGCTGCATAGGCAGGTTCTTCAACACCGAAGGCGTGCAATTCGACGCAGCCACCATGCGCTTCGACATGGGAGGCTGACCCTTGAACTACTTTATAACCCGTTGGCAGATTTCTTGGTTAACGGGTTAACCCCCAATATAAATTTTACACCCACCAATGATAGTCTGCATAGCAGAGAAACCCAGCGTGGCACGCGACATAGCCAACATATTAGGTGCCACGCAGCAACATCAAGGCTACCTCGAAGGCAACGGCTACCAAGTTACCTGGACCTTCGGCCACCTTTGCGAACTGAAATACCCCGAGGACTACACGCCACTATGGAAGCGGTGGTCGCTCGGGGCATTGCCCATGGTGCCGGCACGCTTTGGCATACGCCTGAAGGACGACCAAGGCGTGAAGGCTCAATTCGACGTCATTCAGAAACTTATGCAAAAGGCCGACCGCATCATCAACTGTGGTGATGCCGGCCAGGAGGGTGAACTCATACAGCGGTGGGTCATGCAAAAGGCCGAGGTTAAATGTCCTGTCGACCGCTTGTGGATTTCATCGCTCACCGAGGAGAGCATACGCGAAGGCTTCAGTTCGCTCAAGCCGCAGCAGGAGTACAAATCGCTCTACGAGGCCGGACTGTGCCGCGCCATTGGCGACTGGCTGCTCGGCATGAATGCCACACGGCTCTACACCATCAAGTATGGTGGCGGCTATGGGGCACCGCCCTTGTCGATAGGACGTGTGCAAACGCCTACCCTGGCACTGATTGTGCGCCGCCAACTCGAAATCGAAAATTTCAAGCCCGAGCCTTACTGGGTGCTTACCACCGTCTATCGCGACACCACCTTCAATGCCGTGATGGCCGACCCCAATGAAGACGAGCCGGCTGCCGAAGGCGACGACAAGGGCGACAAAGCCAAACAGCAACAGCAAGCCCCTGCCCGACGCGGTTTTACCACCGAGGAGGAGGGGCGCGCCGCACTGGCCAAAATACAGAATGAACCATTTGTAGTGACTGCGGTGGACAAAAAAAGTGGTACCGAACAGCCACCGCGCCTGTTCGACCTGACATCGCTGCAGGTGGAGTGCAACAAAAAGTTTGGCTATTCGGCCGACCTCACCCTGTCGCTCATTCAGTCGCTTTACGAAAAGAAGGTGACTACCTACCCGCGCGTTGACACCACTTACCTGTCCGATGACATTTACCCCAAATGCCCGGGCATACTGCGTGGCATACGCAACCAGTACAACGACCTGCTCGAACCGCTACGCGGCAACAACGGGGTGCTGCCCAAACGCAAAAAGGTGTTCGACACGAGCAAGGTGACCGACCACCACGCCATCATACCTACCGGCGTCGAGGCTAACAATTTGACCGACACCGAGCGCAACGTATACGACTTGGTGGCACGCCGCTTCATCACGGTGTTCTACCCCGACTGCAAGTTTGCCACCACCACCGTCATGGGGCAGGCTGCCGACGTGCCGTTTAAGGCCACAGGCAAAATCATATTGGAGCCTGGCTGGCGCGCCGTGCCGCCATCGGCTGCCAAAATGGCTGCCACCGCCAACGACGATGATGACAAAAAGGATGAAACGGAGCGCACACTGCCCGACTTTGTAAAGGGCGAGAGCGGACCGCACCTGCCCGACTTGGCACAGAAAATGACGCAACCGCCCAAACCTTACACCGAGGCCACGCTGCTGCGCGCCATGGAGACAGCGGGACGCACTGTGGACAACGAGGAATTGCGCGACGCAATGAAGGAGAACGGCATCGGACGTCCTTCTACGCGCGCCGCCATCATCGAGACACTGTTCCGACGCCAGTACATTCGCCGCCAGCGCAAAACGATTGTGGCTACGCCTACGGGGGTGCAACTTATCTCTATCATCAAGGAGGAGTTGCTCAAAAGTGCCGAGCTGACCGGACTTTGGGAGAAGAAGTTGAGGCAAATTGAGCACCACGAATACAGTGCCCCGCAATTCATAGCGGAACTTAAGGATATGGTGACGGAGGTGGTGAACCAGGTGTTGCGCGACAACACGAACCGTCACATTACACAGGACATTCCGCTTTCGGCGCAGCTCAAGGCCAAGGACGATGCGCCTGCAGCCAAAACCTCTGCCGCAAACAAGGAGGCGAAGCCACGCAAACGCATCATTCGGGCCGGCAGTATCTGTCCGCTCTGTGGCCAGGGCAAGGTTATCAAGGGCAACACGGCCTATGGTTGATCACGTTGGAAGGAGGGCTGCACGTGGCGCAAGCCGTTCAAGTGATGACGAGTTAACGGGTTAACAAGTAAGTATGCTATACACTACTTATTATGTTAAAGCCAGAATGACAGGAAGCTTAAAAAAGCTATGCGAACTTACCCGTTAACTTGTCAACCCGTTAACTTGTAAACTTTTCAACTTTTCAACTATGCCAATGGGCAGACGCCGTAGCGTGGCAAGTAGCAACGCTACGGCGTCTGCTATAATTATATGCGAACGAGCCCAAGCACCAAAACACAGTTTACGAACCACCACACAGAACAAAGCACGCATCATTTCTCGCTTTTTGTTTGTTCTGTGCTATTATTTTAGTACATTTGCAAGTAATCAACACACTTATCAATCAAAACGACATAATATCTGCCAAATATGATAACACTCGACTTGATATACAAAGCTTCGACGGTGCTGAAGGACGTGGTACGCCGCACGCAGCTCATCCCTACTCAAAAAATCAACACCGCGGCCAACGTGTTTCTGAAACCCGAAAATTTGCAAGTAACCGGCTCGTTCAAAGTGCGCGGTGCGGGCTTCAAAATATCACAACTCAGCGATGAGGAGAAGGCTCACGGCGTGATAGCCTGTTCGGCTGGCAACCACGCGCAGGGCGTGGCACTGGCTGCCAAGCGCTACGGCATACCGGCCCTGATATGTATGCCTTCGGGGGCACCCATCTCAAAGGTGGAGGCCACCCGCGAACTTGGTGCTGAAGTTTGCCTGGTGCCGGGCGTGTACGATGATGCTTACGCCAAAGCCATGCAGCTGAACGAGGAGAAGCACATGACGTTTATCCACCCCTTCGACGACGAGCAGGTCATTGCCGGACAAGGCACCGTGGGTATGGAAATACTGAACGAGAATCCCGACATCGACGTCATATTTGTGCCCATTGGCGGTGGCGGACTGGCCAGCGGTGTGGCTTTTGCGGTTAAAGCGCTCAAGCCTTCTGTGCGTGTGGTCGGTGTGCAGGCACAAGGGGCTCCGAGCATGCTGAACAGTGTAGACCACAACCAAATAGAGACGCTCACCAATGTGCTGACCATTGCCGACGGCATAGCCGTGAAGGAGCCGGGAGTTAACACTTTCGAGATTGTGCAGCAATATGTTGACGACATTGTGAGTGTAACTGAGGACGAGATATGCGCTGCCATATTGACCTTGATTGAGCAACACAAACTGATAGCCGAGGGGGCTGGCGCTGTGAGCGTGGCCGCTGCCATGTTTAACAAGGTGGACATCGCAGGCAAGAATGTGTGTTGCATTGTGAGTGGCGGCAACATCGATGTGACTATTTTGAGCCGTGTGATTAACCGAGGCTTGATGAAGGGTGGCCGCACCACCGAGATGCTGATAGAGATGGCCGACCGTCCGGGTTCGTTGTTGGGTTTGTGCCAGGTTATATGTAAGTTGGGTGCCAACATCATTTCTATCCACCACGAGCGCAATGGTGAAAGTCCTGACGTTAATTCGTGCAACCTGCGCATGGTACTCGAAACACGCGACCAGCGCCACATCGACCAACTGCACGATGCCATCGAAAAAGCGGGGTACTCTATTCTTGCGTAATGGGGTTTATAGGCAAGTTTATCATTCAAGGGCAAAAGTAATGTAGCTCTGTTAGTTGCCCATTAGTGCTCGCGTTTCTTCAAGCACCAACCCCACCCACATACATCATCAATAATAATGACAACGGGCAGACATGCACCAATGGGACTGACAACCAAACGGGTACATGTCTGCCCGTGTCGTATGGTTACGAACAAAAAAACTTTGCCACTCATACCCATAAACGCGCCACTTAACCACGAATTTCTACCACTTACGCACGCTACGCATTTAAGCTATTGAAACGTTTGTTTATTTCCCGTAAATTTGTGCTTGACAATATGTGGCACATACACACCAGTTAAGTGCCCGATAGAGATAATAATTATAGAGAGAACAACAAACATAACTTTCCTAACACTAACACACACTACTATGGGAAAAACAAACGCCAAGATGTGTAGTCACAAGGCTACACAAGTGTTACCGTTAAGTAAAGGCACGTCCACTGTGGGCATAGCCTCAAGCAGTTATTTCGCAGCCTGCGCCCGCCATGTGGGTGCCCTCGCCCTGTTCGGCCTCATGTTCTGCCCCGTGCAGGTTATGGCCAGCCGTGCACCGCGCCTCGCCATGGCCGACAGCTCCAGTGTAGTCAGCCCCGTGCTGCCCGACCAAGGCACCAGCGCGCCCACCGACTCCATCGGCAATAGCGGGGCGGGCGACACCGACCAGGTGCTGCCCGACACCATTCCGTTCGCACAACTGTGGAAGCATAATAGATATATAGTCTATGGAGGCACAGAGGGCACGGTAGAACAAAAATCATGGGAAATCATCGCACGAAGAGAAACAAAACTATCGTTCTCGTACGGAACTGCTGATGATCAATGGAACTTTTACACACAAATATTCATTGACGATGAACGCGTTCGCGAAATGAACGGTGGCACCTATAACAATACTTTTAGCGTTACACTCACGCCTGGCAGACACATTCTTACATTTAAGAATGAATGCTATGGCGAAGTCGATAGCACAACCTACGCTTTCATTTCGGATATCGCAACTGAAGATGCGCAAACAAATGCAACAGCCTTTGTTAACGCGCTTGAAGGCTACCCCCCCCTCAAGCAAGAGCTGCAAACAGCACTCGACAACTATAACGCTGCCCCCGACGACGAGGCACTCTACAACACCCTGGCCGCCACACTGAACGATGTGCGTAAAGCCGTGTCGTACTATCCGCTCATTCAGAAAGACATCGTTGTAGCCGACTCTATCCTCAACGAGGGCGCCTATGTCGACATCTCCGAAGCCGTAGCCCTTGGCCGCGCCATCGATGTCAACACCTCAACAAGTGCCGACTACCTGGCTGCATTCGACGCGCTCGAAACGAGCATTGCCGTACAGGTGACGAGCAACCAAAGCATCGACGACTGGGCAATCAACACCGACCAACTCTACACCGTCGACAACATGGGCTACTACCTCGACCAAGAGCACAAGGTGGCAGCCTGCTCCGGTCTGGAAACCGAAAATGCCGATGTGACCGACCTCGTCATACCCTCCACTGTGCGTTACAACGGCGTAACCTATGCCGTCGTAGCCCTCTACGACAACCGTTACAACCAAAACAAAGTGCGCACACTCACCCTGCCACGCACCTTGCGCCACATCAACGACTGGGGTTTGTCTGATTACCGCGCCATTACCGACCTCGAAATACCCGCCAATGTGGAGCGCATGGGCAATAACATTGTGTACAACTGCCCACAACTGCGACGCATCAAAGTCAATGCCGAGGTTCCGCCCACATTGGGGTCATTAGATAATGAAAGTTACTCTGACGAACGCGCATACATCAAAATCACCATTCCCCGCGAGAGTTTCCACGCCTACCGCCTTGTCAGTGCCTGGAAAACCGACCGCACCGTACTCATCGGTGGCGACGAGGGTGTCACTGTCAGCACAGGCAAAATTGCCGCTGGCGACCTTGGCCATGTAGTAATAGAGGAGGCCGGCTACCTGCCAGAGGTGAACAAACTCATCATCGAGGGCGAACTCAACAGCGATGACTGGAGCAAAATCAAGCAGATGACCAACCTCACCGAGCTCGACCTCTCAAAAGCCCTGATTGACGAAATACCAAGCTATGCATTCAACGAGCGTTGGGCCATCGACAAAGTGGTGCTGCCGCCCACTCTCAAAAAGATTGGCACCTATGCCTTCCAAAAAACCTCACTGACATCAGTCAATATCCCCGACAATGTCGAGACCATTGCGGAATATGCATTTAGTAATGCAAGGCAACTGCAAGAAGTACATCTGCCAGACAGCCTTACATCATTAGGCAACTACGCATTTGAAGAATGCCGCAGTTTGCGTACTGTCAAGATACCCGCCAAACTTAAAGAGATTCCGTGGTATGCTTTCCAACATTGCAAATCTCTGCAAAGTGTCGAACTGCACGACGGTATAACAGGTATTGGCGATTATTCTTTCAACAACTGCGACCTTCGCGAAATGACACTTCCCAAATCAACCACTTGGGTTGGCGGCAATGCCTTTAATGGAAATACCAATCTGAGCAAAGTCACACTCAATGAGGGACTTATTGACATTTGGGCCGAAGCGTTCTACAATACAGCCATCGACACCCTCAACTGTCCCTCTACCCTACGCAATATACGTAACTCTGCATTTGCAGGCTGCCGCAATCTGCGTCAAATCAACCTTAACGAGGGACTGACACGCATTGAAGTGTATGCATTAGCCAACAACAAGGCCACTGAAATCGTACTTCCCAGTTCGTTGGAATATTGCGCTGGGGCTGCTTTCGACGGCTGTGACAGCCTCGTCACCATCGAGGCACGCTCTGTCATGCCTCCCAACACCGACGGTGGCTGCCCCCTGACTGTCAATGACCTCACCAAGGCCGTACTCTACGTGCCAGTATGGAGCCTTTCTGAGTATCAGTTAGCCACAGGCTGGAACCAGTTCTACACCTTCCGTACCTCCGACTTCATGCCGCAGTACGTCAAGGTTAACAAGGACTTCTACTTCACTCTGCGCGACGAGCTCGCCCCCGACTACCGTCCCGACATCGAGCTTACCTACACCAACAACCAGATTACCGACTCGCACAACAACAGTGACTACCAGCACGGCAATCTCACCATCAGCGGACGCAGCAAACTCGCTGTTAACGACTTCAGCATGGTGCTCTCGCCGTTTACCAAGTACATTTACGAAGGAGGATATTATGACTACTATTATAACCAAAACTATAGACACCTTCGCCCCACCAGCCTCATTGTCAAGGGTGAGATGCGTGCCGAAAACGTTACCATCAACCTTTGGAACGCCACCGAACGCTGGCAGTTCGTGTCATTCCCCTTCGATGTCAAGGTGAGCGACATCGTGCCAGTAGACAGCACCACCTCATGGGTAATACGCGGCCACTCGGGTGCCGAGCGCGCAGCAGGCAACACCGCTGCCGTATGGCAAAACCTCTCTGCCGACGACGTGCTCCAAGCTGGCAAGGGCTACATCATGCAGTGCTACAAGCCCAACGATGAAAACGGCAATAACTACTATGCCGCCCAATTCACCGTGCGCCCCCTCACCACCACCGTCAACCGTCAGCAAATATTCAATGCCGACAACCGCACCGTGGCACTTGAGGAGCACCTCGCTGAGTTTGAGCACAACCGCAGCTGGAACCTCATTGGCAATCCCTACCCAAGCTACTTCGACACCCGCTTCCTCGACTTCGGGGCACCCTTCATGGTGTGGAACAGCAACAACCAGAACTACGAGGCTTACAGCCCGGTAGACGACAGCTACATTCTCGCACCCGCCGAAGCCTTCTTCGTGCAGCGCCCCGTCGACCAGGAGAACATCACCTTCCTCAAGGACGGACGCCAGACCGACCGCTACGCCCGCACACTTGTAGAGGAAGAACCGGCCAGCGCACCGCAGCGCATCAGGGCTGCCTACGACAGCAACACCCACACTGCCGCACAGCGCACCGTGTTCAACATCACACTGGCCAAGGACGGACAGCAGGCCGACCGCACGCGCGTAGTCATCAACGAGGCTGCCACCATGCAGTACGACCTCAGCCGCGATGCCGCCAAGTTTACGGGCACCGAGCCTGCCGTGTCGCAAATCTTCACCATCAACGGCGCCACACGCTACGCCATCAACGAGCGTCCGCTCAACAATGGCCAGGCACTGCTCGGTCTGCACTTCGGCACCGATGGCACCTACACCATCGGCCTCAGCAATCAGCCCGACGGCCAAGTCACACTTGAGGACCGCCTCACTGGCACCAAACTGCAGCTCAACGGCACCGCAGGCTACAGCTTCACAGCCAAGGCCGGCGACAGCACCGACCGCTTTGTGCTCCACTTCGACGCTGTGGCCACGGGCATCAATGCCGCCACTACCAACGAGGCTGACCGCAACGACGACACTTACACCCTCGACGGACGCAAGGTGAACAACCCCACGGCGCCGGGCCTCTACATCAAGGGCGGAAAGAAGGTTATCAAGTAGGATAATTGGTTTACAAGTTGACGGGTAAGTTAGTTTACTCAAGTTTCGGGTTTAGGCGGGTGCGGCCAAAGGCACCAAACGCTACCTCTAATGGGGGCGACGCGTCTCGCGTCGGGAAAACATGCAACTATTATTAGCAGCAGTAGC